>Ga0325410_1006604_pt1 | contig 12729 bp, 7 predicted proteins | sample PopdelMetagenome_16_FD_206182 | JGI IMG/M metagenome (GOLD analysis project Ga0325410, IMG submission 206182) | Populus deltoides microbial communities from Bellville, Georgia, United States - Xylem-PdIQD-R3 | ecosystem: Host-associated > Plants > Phyllosphere > Stem > Wood/Secondary xylem... | reverse complement strand
AACTCTTGAAATACTAAGGGAAAAATGAGCTTTTAAAGCACATGGAATCTCCTTAGATTTCTATCTTAATAAATTTAGTTTGAATCAAACCTAGGGAAACTGATGGGATTAGAAAACACTAATACCATGACAATTATAAAACAAACCAAATACCAAGCAGCTTCCCTTAGGTAGGGCATACTAGGGGTGCTAATACCTTCCTTTTACGCAACCAGTCCCTTGGCTTAGAATCTCTGAAACACCAGTTAGGGTTTGTAGTGACCATAATACTAGATAACGACTCCCTTTACAATAAACAAAGACCCTGAAATCAATCGAGGATCACCGCGACGTCGCTCTCCGCTGTGAGGGTGCAACAGGAAGAACGAACCAGCTCAGGTTGCGGGAGAAATCTTATCTTTTTTCACTCACAACAATTTTGCAGTCATTGATAGAGGAGAGACCATTACATAAGCCAATTCCCACCTCATCATCTTCATTATACTTCTCTGTGTATTCTTCCATTGTGTAATTTTATAGCGCCTTATGTTGTTCCTATCTTCAATTGTGTGTAGGTTTGAGGGAATGATGGTTCCAACCTGAGGCCAGGCAGCATTGCTTACTTTCTGCACTTGCATTTGGCTCGCTAGCGTTACGCTTATGCTTACCATAACTTTTCCATAATACTTAAGTATTAGGATTTGAGTATATTAAAGAATTGTATCTTGATGATAATGATTTTGATTTTATATATGATGAGTGCAAAGTTTCAACCATGGATAGGTTTTTTAGGCATGATGAATAATAAATTGTGTGTGCCTAATTGTTCTTTACGTGAATTGCTTGTAAGGGAAGCTCATGAGGGTGGTTTAATGGGGCATTTTGGATCTTTTACATGAACACTTTTATTGGCCTAACATGAAAAGAGATACGTAAATAATTTGTGGCACTACCAGAAATTCACCTAAAACCAATGGAATTACCGACATAATAATTTTGTCGGTAAATTGCGGTGATCATTACCAACGGACACTATTTCGTCTATAATTCAGTTGGTATATACTGACGAAATAATGTTGTGGGTATGATGAAACCCCTCGGTTTAGGATACTAGAAATTGACATGTGTCCTAACTTCTGTATGTTATACTACCTTAAAAATGCTGAGTTGACTGAGTGCATGACATGTGGGCATTCCCGTTACAAACTAAGAACTGGCAGGGAAAAGACTCTCATGGCATATGAAAAACTTAGATAATTCTCAATCACACCTAAACTTTAGAGGTTATTCATGTCACCAAGGACTACTGAACACATGACATGGCATTTGTAACAACCCAGCTTTTCAAGCCCAAAACAACAATAAATTTATATATATATATATATATATATATATATATATATATATATATATATATACGCTTGACACACATCGTGTCCATAATCGGCAAACTTGTTCCCTCACATCATCAAGATACAATCCATACACCAACAACAATCAACATTTCATTTAAAAGTGAATCTTAAGTGAATCTTACATAAACACATATTATTATGTTTGCATGATTAGAAGTTCGCATAAAAAATATACATACATAGACATGAGTTTGCATTCCTATCCTACTAATAGTCATCACGAATTTAAACAAAAATGATCTAATAATAGTTATATGTTTAGTACATTGATTCATATAAAATACATCATGATTTAGAATGCAACTACATGATTCCTTGTAAAAGTAGGTTCCCGTGTATTGGGTTTCCTAGGCACCTCGTTGATGTGACGTCCCTACCGCAGTACAAAACATTTATAAGAATGTGATTACTTAATAATAATAATAATAATAAGTAGTCTGGCAGTTTAATGAAGCATTAACATTATCCCATGTTTGAAGCGTGACATTTGTAGTTCCTTAATGTACTTGGTATGAATGACTTATAGTACATATAAATGCACCAATTTTTGCAATCAGCTGTCATAACTCAATTTTTGACCCTTTTTATTTTAATTATTATTATTATTTTATTTACAGAAAAGGATAAAAAATGATGATAAAAAAAATAATGATGATGAAAAACAAGTAAAATGAAATAAATGAAGAATGAATTAAAATTTGGGTTAAGGGCAACATGATTGGAAGTTTTGGGGTTTAATTAAACTTTGAAATTAATCTAATTAATCCAATCAAGGGTTTAATTAGAGAATTGATAAGTTTTGAGACTTAATTGAGCTTGAAATTAATTTAATTAATCCAATCAAGGTTTTAATTGGAGAATTGAAAAGTTTTGAGACTTAATTGAGCTTGGAATTAATTTAATTAATCCAATCAAGGTTTTAATTGAAGAATTTATAAGTTTTGAGACTTAATTAAGCTTGAAATTAATTTAATTAATGTAATCAGGGACTTAATTGAAGAAATATCAAAGTTTGGGGTTTAATTGGGGTCCAAATTGCAAACATTAAAATCCAAGGACCAGCTTGAAAATGGCGCGGAAATGCAAGGATCCAATTACGTTTTAACCAGGGGCTTGATTGCAAAATTATAAGAATTCCAAGGACCAAATTGAAAGCAGCCTTTAGAACTAGAAAACGGGGTCGTTTTGCAGCGACTGTTCACCGTCTTCTTCCTCTGCAACGGCTCTGCCATTAAAGGCAGAGACATTTCATCCGTTGGCAGCAACGCTTACTCATTGAAGGCGACCTGTTACAGGGCATTTAGGAGGCGGCCGTTACCACCGGTTCTGGCCTTATAAAAGGAGAGGGAATCACAGAACCGCGAAGGAGGAAAAAGGAAGAAAAAACTGGGGACTGAAAGGGGGGAAAACAGTGGGATTTTGGACGAGAAATCGAGGAAAAACTTCAGCTAAACCCAGACAAAAAACCAGAGAAGAAAATCAGAGCAAAGAAGAGAGAAAAAGCAGAGCACAAATCCAAAGCAATAATACACAGAGAGACGGGGAGAACAAGAGAGCAGCAATACACAGAGACGAGTATTGGCTCTGCCACTGTCTTCGTCCCTGCAAACAACGAAAACCCAGAATCAAAACAAATTCCCAGCAGGAAAGAACCAACATTTCATCATCGTCTTCGTCCCTTCCATCGCCAATAACCAGGGCGACGAGCAGAGTTAAAAGTAAAGGAAGAAGTCCAAAACAGAAAGACTGGGGAAGCAAAGGGAAAACGCAAGCAGGAGAAACAGAGACCAACATCAACATCCCCATCGTCTTCATCGCCTCCAGCAACGTCTGCAGATCAGGTAAGTTTGTTTTCGTTCCTTTTACTGTGTAGCTTGGATTTAATTAACTTTGGCACGCACGCGTGGTGCGTGCCTTTGCCCAGCCGGGTCACTGGCTTGGGCCAGTGACCAGGCTGGGCCGGCTGGGTCCAGCCCAGCCCAGCCCAGCGCCATAGGCTGAGCTGGCCCAGCCCCCAAAAAAATAAAAAAAAATAAAAGATATGTATGCATGAATAAAAATAACATAAATTTATTGGTTTATTCACTGACGTCAGAGTCAGGAATAAAAATACCGGTTTAAATTTATATTATTTTCATTCATTATATTTTATTTTATTTAGCTAGAAAAAAATAAAAAATATGAGCATGTGTAAAAATAACTTTATTTTATTTGTTTATTCATTGACGCCAGAGTCAGGAATAAAAATATTGATCCAAATTTATTTTATAGCTACGTAATATTTACCAACGCCAGAGTTAAAATTATTCGTAATTGAATATTCGTAGTTAGAATTATTCATTTGTCCCAGTCATCCGTTCGGATGCCATTAGCCGAAGCTAATCATTCCTTTGTCCCGGTCATCTGTTCGGATGCCATTAACCGAAGCTAATCATTCGTTAGTCCCGATCATCTGTTCTAATGCCATTAGCCGAAGCTAATCAATCATTTGTCCCGGTCATCTGTCCGATCCCGACCGCACCACCTAAGACATCAATGGTCACAAATCAATATATTTGTATCTTTGAATCACATTCATCACCATACTTATTTCAAGACTTCATATGTTCACATTCAAGTGTTCCATATTTTACACCATCATACAATGAAATTGTTACAAGCATTTGAGTCATTTCTGTTCGGGAGGCCTATTGTAAAAATTGGCAGCGAAACCTGACTCGCTGCAGGCCGGATAGTTCGGCAGTGAAAACTGGTTTGCTGCAAGCTGCTCAATTCGGTAGCGAAAATTGTTTCACTGCTGGCGCCACAATTTCAGCAGCGAATGCTACTTCACTGAAGCCAATACATTTTCGGTAGTGAATGCTAACTCGTTGCAGACAACTCAATTCCGGCAGCGAGTCATAAAGTCGCTGTAGACAATACAACTTCGGCAATGAATAACAATTTCATTGTAGAACACACAATTCAGCAGTGAATGTTAATTCACTACAAACAAATCAATTTCGGCAGCAAATTACAAATTCGCTGTAGACAATTCAACTTCGACAGCGAATCCCAAATTCAGTGCAGAATACACAATTTGTCAGCAAATGTTAATTTGCTGCAAACTCAATTTTGATAGTGAATTACAAATTCGCTGCAAACAATTCAACTTCAGCAGAGAATCCCAAATTCGCTGCAGAACACCCAATTCGGTAACGAATGTTAATTCGCTGCAAACAACTCAATTTTGGCAGCGAATTACAAATTCGCTGCAGACCATACAACTTTGGTAGCGAACCCCAAATTCGCTGTAGGACACACAATTGGGCAGCGAATGTTAATTTGCTGCAAACAACTCAATTTCAGTAGCGAATTACAAATTCACTGCAGACAATTCAACTTCGACAGCGAATCTCAAATTCGCTGCATAACACACAATTCGGCAGTGAACATTAATTCGCTGCAAACAACCCAATTTCGATAGTGAATTTCAAATTTGTTGTAGACCATACAACTTCGGCAGCGAATGTTAACTCGCTGTATACAACTCAATTTCAGCAACGAATCATAAATTCACTGTAGAACACACATTTTTTATAGCGAATGCTAATTCGCTGCAGGCAACTCAATTTCGACAACAAATCCCAAATTAGCTGCAGGAAACTCACTTTCGGCAGCAAATCACAAATTCACTGCAAAACACACTTTCGACAGCAAATGCTAATTCGCTGCAGCCAACTCAATTTCAGCAACGAATCATAAATTCACTACAGAACACTCTTTCGGCAGGGAATGCTATGGTTGGCCCCCAAGTTTTATTCTTTCCATTTTATTCATTATCCTTAGTTAGATGCTCTAGAAATTGGCCTCATTTCATCTTTGTTGCTTGTCCTCTTAGTTGTTTTCAGTTTCCTTTACAATTAGCCTAGGAGGTTTAGGTCAATTTTTCTTAAGGATCCTTCATCATTTTCAGTTCTGGCTTTGAAGAACTAGGGGGCAAAAGGAGACTACATGACCTGTACCTTTCAAATCTAAGTAGGTCTGGACAGTTTGGTAGTATTTCCCCCCTCTTTCTTCCTCTCTCGGTTCTCTTTTTTTTCTGTCAGTTTCCTCCCACTCGTTTCAACCCCCTTTCCTTCCCCTTAATAGCTGCTCAGCCTTCATTCACGATCTCAACTCTATCTCTATTGGTTCTGAGTTTGAAGAACTAGATGTATTCTTTGCTAGTTTTGGTATTCACAAATCTCTCTTTTTTTTTCTTTTTTTTTTGGGGGGGCTGGGTCACTGGCCCAAAGCCGGTGACCCGGCTGATTAAGGCCCGTATGCATGAACTAATCACGCATGCTATACACAGTGCGAAGGTAATTAAAATTACCTTCGCACAGTGTTATGTAACTACAAAACACGGAATGAAAAGGAACTTACCTGGTGCAGGGAGACAAGGCCGAAGATGATGGCTGGACGATTCTCCTCTTTTTCTTTATGTTTTCTATTTGCTTCTTCTCTGGTTTCTGGTCTCCCGTTCTCTCTGTTTCTGTTTTCTGTTCTTCTTGTGGCCTTATTCCTTCCCTTTTGTCTTTGTCTTCTCCTCTCTCCTGGTATTCTTCTATGTCTTTTTTCTCCCTTGTTTTTGTTTGTTTGCTTCTCTCTCTACTGGTTTATTTTTGGTTTTCCACTTCCCCTCTATCTTTTTTTTTTTTTCAGTTCGTGGCCTTTCTCTAGCTTTTATAAGGCCAAAGAATGCCATGCGGTGGTAACGGTCGATTTGGCAACAGCATGCAGAGCGATAGTAGTCGTGAAACGTGCCCCATAACTGAAGCAATTTAGTGCTTTTGCTGTTGAAACGTCTCCACTACCTTTACTATCGAAATGTTGCTGAGGAAGAAGGCAATGGACAGTTGTCCAGGAAACGACTCTATTTTCCAATTCAAATGGCCATTTTTTATTTGGTCCTTAGGGTTTCGCAATTTTATAATCAAGCCCCTGTATAAATTTTAATTGGACCCCTGGATTTTAACACCATTTATAGAACAGTCCTTACTCTTTCTAAACTATCTAATTCAATCTTTAATTGCTCTAAACTTTGATATCCTCTTCTCACTGCTATTATTTTTTGTTTTCTTCTAAATATATTTTTTTATTTTTTATTTTCTCCTTTTTTGCAAGGGAACCCAAAAATGGATAACAACAAGGAGTATGATGAAACAAACATATGGATGCATGTTAAAGTAATAATTAGTTCAATATGAATCCTTTGAGTTTTTTATTTGTATGTAGTTAATGTTTTATTTTAAGAGAATTTAATTGTTATGTTTTATTTGTTGATGATGTAAGGTTGAGAAAGCACAACAAAGTATTGCTATGTAAAATATTGTATGATGAGATGGGATATGATCCAGGATGATTGGATCGAAGTGGAAGATTGAGTATTGTGATTGAATGAAGTCTAGTTGATAACTTGCTAACATCAAAAAACAAAGGAAACTCTGCCGAATTTTCTGTAGGAAATTAGATTTATATAATAGCTATGATTTTGATGATATAACTTTGAGAGTGATATATCAAAGGTGAGATATGTTAGACAATAACCATAAGACAATAACGGTTCAAGACTTAGACAATAACAATTCAAATTTCGGTAGTCTTCATATGAATACCATATATATATATAAACTTTACTCTATTTTCCAGTTGCATGAGATTGTTATTTTATCCCGGTTGAGGGGGTGTTATAGTATGCGCATCGATAAAGATAACAAAGTAACAAAAACCATAAGAGGAAAACATAGGAGGAGGGCCCTAAACATTACTGAATATTAAATCAAGTGGAGCAGAAGTTTTGTGACTCGTAGGTCGCAAAGACAAACACGAAGACTTGCCAAGTGGACAAGCTTGACATTGAACAAGAGAGCGCCTAGAAGTACACATTATTTATTTTTGGAAACTAACAAATTGAAAATACGGGAAGTAGGATGACCCAATCGACGATACCACAAATCAGCAGTCGTAGAGATGCAAGGAGAACAATAAGTTTGAGGAATAGTGGTGGCAGAAGACTAAGAAAGAACGTAGAGACCATCATTGCTCTAACCAGAAAGGAGCACTGCTTTGGTGGTGAGATCATTTACATACAACACAGAGGCGTGAAATTCAAAATAAACATTATTATCACGATAAAATTTTTTAACAGATAGCAATGGTTTGGTAATATGAGGAACATGAAGAATGTTAGATAACGTAAAGGTGTGTAACGTAACATGGTATGCCCAATATGGGATATGGGAAGACCCTTACCGTCACCAACATGCAAGTGATCATTACCAAGATAGGGAGCAAAATCGGTCATAGTTGCAAGATCAGGAGTAACGTGTTGGTTTGCACTAATATCTGGGAACCAAGTACCTACATAAACGGAGCCAACGGTACGATGAGCGGAAGGCTGGTGGTTGTTGCTGCGAAACTGAGCACATTGGGGGGCGGTGTGGCCGAAGAAGAAGTAGAGCTGACACTTAATGGTCTGCTAAAAAAGCCAATGAGGAGCCCACTGCTTAGAACCAGCAGACCATCTGGTCTGCTGCCAGTTACCCTGCTTCCAGTATCTAGGGGCAGAAGAATGAACATCATGAAAATGAGACATGCGTTGGTTGTTATACTGATTGTTGTTGGGGCACTAGTGGCCGTGTGAACGACCTCTCTTACAACTGAAATCAGACCGATGTTGATGCTAGGCAAGGTGAGCAGAGGGCAGTAGAGATGGTGTGGGTGACAAAGGTCGATTAGCAGTCATGGTTGGAAGGGAAGATTTGTGCAGAAACTCATGAGTAAGAAGATGGGTGTGAAGGTCAATGTATGACAGCGGTTCTACCTTGGTTACGAGACTAGTGACCAAGTCTTTAAACTCACCGCGAAGACCACAAAATATATAGAAATTGAAGTATTCAAGAGAAAGGAGCCGGCCAGCAACAATCAATTCATCAAATAATGACTTGGTGTGCTACATATATGTAGTAACCGAAGCATCTCCTTACCGAAGATCTTGAAAAGACCCATGGAGTTGCATAATATGAGAGTTTGATAGAGAAACGAGCACTTTCTCAAGAGTGCGCCAAACACAAGAAGAAGTTTAACAATCTACAACAAGATGCAGAACATCCATGGAGAGAGAGGAGAGTAACGCGTTTAAAATACGTTGATCCTGTTGCTTCCAATAAAGAGAAGAGGGGTTGATTGCCAAAGAAGAAACATCAGAATTGTCAGAAACATGAGAGGGAGGACAAGATACTAAGCCATCAGCAAAGTGGAAAACACCTTGACCAAGAAGATATGGCTTCATCTGCATTCGCCAATAAAGAGTTGGTGGTCGTAAGCTTCAATGAGACCACTTGATGAGTATTGGATAACGCAACGATAGAAGGAGTTGTTGTTCTAATGATGTGAAGAGAGACGACAGAAACATAGGAGAAGGAACCATGGTTCTGCCCTACAACTTGGGGCTGCTGCTGGTGGGAGAAAGAACTATCGGCAACAGCTACTGAATGGCTGGCCGGCTAGTCTGCACCACTAGTGGTGGGGAAGAAGTCGGCGGCAGCAGCAACTGAGTCCATTTAGGAGATGGAGAGAGAAGGCTGGTTGCAGAGAGGGATAGAAGAGTTCTGACGGCAGAAGACTTTGATACCAAGTTGAGAATAATTAGTTGATAATAATTAGGAGGCTTAACTTATTGGTTAGCCAACCTTTTCTATATATATTTAAGGGCAATATACAATAGTAATAGTAGATATTACAACACAAGAGTATGAATAATATTTCCTTTATAGTATGCTTATAATATTTTTTATATAGATACATTCTATAATGAACTTGATACCAATTTTTAGCATTTGATGTTTGATTAAATCTTGATTTAGAATGCAAAACTTGGAAATATAGGCATTCATAGTTGTCGGAAAACTTGGAAATATAGGCATTCATTGAAAATCATTCATAGTTGTCGGACCAACCCGGGGACTGACTAGGGAAAGGGCTTGGGTCACTAGGTTATTACATCACACCAAGTCAAAAAAATTTTAATCAAAACGGTATAAGTCAATTAGGTCACTAAAACCTGGCTAGGTTTTCGCTAGGTCAATGTTTTTTTGTTGTTTAACTTGAAATTTGAACTGAGTAAGGTTCCAGGTCGAATTTCCCATGTCAACCCTTTAGGCCTTACCAAGTTTAACAAGGATGAACAGGATCATTGCTTTTTGCGTTCAAACAACATGCCCTTTTCAGCTTCATTTTTTTAGCAGTGTTATGAATGAGGTTATTGTTAGGGATTCCGGCTCCCCTATGCGCGGACCGGTGGTGTTCTGATTGTTGCCCATTGGAGGCTAAGCATACTGACACAATATTTAACGTGGTTCGACAAATCGCCTACATCCACGGGAGATGTCCATTTTATTAGAGATAGAGAAAGGATACAATAAATACATGGAGGAGGAGGATTACATCCACTCTACTCTACTCCAAGCTCTCACACACTGCTGTTGCAACTCTCTCTTTCTCTCTTATTCTCTTCACACACTCACGTTCACTCTCTCACTCTCTCTTCAAAATCATGCCTCTTTTATAGGCAAATATGGTGAGCTCCTTCAGCACATTTTTCAACATGGAGGGGACAATAAAGCCATAAAACATGGCACAAATGGTGGCATTAAATATTCCACTAAGCATAGTGGTGGGGCATTGCCACAAAATGGCAATTTCCTAAGAATCACCCTCTTTGCCATTTATGTGGGCAATTGTCCTCTTGCTTCTTCAGCACAAGCTTGCATTCTGCAGCTCTTCCAAGCTTATCATTCTAAGAGCGTCTTCAACACAACATTCCTCTTCGAGCTTATCAACCATGCTCAGTCCGGAATGATTTTTCAAGCCTTACACCAAGGCTTACAGCACCCCCTCAAACGAATATTCCCAAGTGCGACAGTCATTGAGTATTTCAATGTGATCACAAGCTCACCACTCTTCCACGAGTCTACTCATCCAGGAGTTGCGCCTGCCCTCTGTTCCACCCTAGGAACCACGCCTTACTTCTCTGTGAGTCTCTCGCTCGTTGTCCTAGCTCTCCACCTTTAACCATAGGGGTAGCCCATTAAAGGTGGGGGCAGCCCATTAAAGGTTGATCCATATCTGTTTTTATACTTTGAGTATTGCAATGCCATTACCGAGCTCACCACCTTGACAAGAGTCAACTTGTTCCCGGAACCTGCGCATGCCCTTTGCTTCTTTATAGCAACTGCGTCTTAATGCTCAACAAGTCACTCATTATTGTCCAAGGCAAATGTCTTCTAGCTCATTGATCTTTAGCATGGGGGCAATATCCATGAAAGTCAATCCTGCATTTGTCTTCATACTCATCATAGCCACTTCATTGGCTATACACCTGTCCACTCATATCTAGCCATCACATTGGCTCTGGGGCGTTCTAAACTTGGGCTCCTATCATGGCCCTCACACCTTCTCTAAGGTGTTTTCGCCTGTTGTCATAAGGCGGTCTGAACTGGGGCTCCTATCATAGCCCTCACACACCTTCCATCTAAGGTGTCTTCGCCTTTCATAGGCGGTCGCATCTTCCTTCAGCTGAGATGCTTCAAAGTGGCTCTAAACAATTCTCCACCTCGATTTCTATGTTTGGAGCTTCTGCGTCTTTCATCATCACACTTGACAGCTCCACCCACTGTTTTAAAACCCGGACCGGCCCGGCGGGTCGACCCGGGACCCGGCCGACCCGGGCCTGGGACCGGTCCGGGTGGAGGTAAAAACCCGCTTGGGAGTTGGCCCGGTGGAACCCGGTCGACCCGGCGGGTCGACCCGGGACCCGGTCCACCCGGTCAAACCCGGGTGAGACCCGGTCTATTTTTTTTATATATTAGCAGCCATTAAACGGCGTCGTTTTGGCCTTTTAAAGGGCCAAAACGCTAGAAAAGAATGAAGCAGAATTGAAGACAGATGAAAACCTAATTAATGAAAGACAAAATCAATTTGAATTAACAAAACAAAAGCTGAGAAGCAGAGGGGTAGAGGAGCAGAAGACGTCTGGACTCTTGATCACTGTTGTTTCTCTGTAAAAAAAAGGTTTGAATCTTCTTCTTTCACTCTTTGTTTTCTTTGCCTGAGTGATAATTATTAAAATAAAGTCATTGATCCCCTCCAACCAGCGGCCCAATTCGGCGAATTAGTTGCATCTCAATGGCTGGTCATCACCTAATGTAAGGAGAATTAGAACAGAGAAATTTGATCATGGAAGCACGTAGATGGAGAACAGGGGGTCAAAATGGGCAACTAATCAAGGGCTCAAAAGCTTCCGCTTCAAAATGGGCAACTTTTGGTTCACCCCATGAGCTCTGCCAACCAAGCAAGTACAGCTGCACGTGATTCACCATAGGCTCCTTGCCATGAGCACATAAGCAACAAATGAAAATGCCCTTTCCACCTCTCTCTGAATATATTTGATCACAGTTACCATAACTTTTTCTTCCTCATTGAACGGCGATGGCAATTGATAATGACAACAAAGAAACTGCAGGAAAATGATGGTATTAACTTGTTAAGCTTATTGGTTACAGAATCTGTATGATTTTTCCAAAAAAATTTTGGGTTGACCCGGTTTAACCCGGGTCAACCCATCTGACCCGTGACCCGGTTACTTGACTGGGTCGGGTTTCAAAACTATGGCTCCACCTACATCTACTCTCTTTGGTGTCTTCGCCTTTCATCATAGGCGGTCGCCTTTTATCACAGGCGTTTGCACCCCCTCAATTAGGTGGCTCTACAACAGCTCTCTTTCCATCCTTGCATGCATTGGAAAGGTCTTTGCCTGTTATCTTCATCAAGAGCACAAGAGACTTCCTGTTGTACAACCTCTAACAGTCTCTGCTCTGAGCTTCATCTGAGAACACTTTTTCTCCTTGCACCTGTTGTCTCATTTCAGTACCTCATTGGATCCTATGGGTACTCCTGCACAATCTCCGTGTGCCCTCGTGCAATTTCTGTTCTCCAGATTTCTCCTTATTCTTTGATTTTATGTTTGACAGCAGCTCATCCTGTCACAACACTTATCCAAGTCAAAATAGGGTGTCAATCTTTATCCCCTTGCTGTATTTCTCTTCCATTATCAGGGTCTTCATAAATTCTCCCTTCGAGAAATTACAGTCACCGAATCTAACTTTTTTAGAGAAATCACCACTCCATCAGATCCTTGAACATACGGAACCCAATTGTTCCTTTATGTCGTCATCTTGCTAGTCTTCAACAGTTTCATTACAAACTGCTATATATACAAAAATAGTACCGTATGGATAATCCTTCCACTAAG
>Ga0325410_1006603_pt1 | contig 12729 bp, 5 predicted proteins | sample PopdelMetagenome_16_FD_206182 | JGI IMG/M metagenome (GOLD analysis project Ga0325410, IMG submission 206182) | Populus deltoides microbial communities from Bellville, Georgia, United States - Xylem-PdIQD-R3 | ecosystem: Host-associated > Plants > Phyllosphere > Stem > Wood/Secondary xylem... | reverse complement strand
TTTGAGTTATAATTCAAAACCTTGTGTTTTTTTTATATAGATAACTTGTATCTTTTTAAAATACAAAAAATAACTTAAATTAAAATTAAAAAATTCATATAAAACATGAGTTTAATTTCAAAGAACTGTATATCTCAATTTAGTACTTAATTTAAGTTATTAAGTGATGTTTCAAGATATGATTTATATTATTTTCTAACATACTTCCTTAAGTGAAACCTTTTTGGTTTTGAAACTTGCACAGAACACACTATTTCAATCCAATAACTTAAATTATAAAATAATATCTGAAAATATAATTTATATCATTCTCTGTCATATAATATATAATATGACCGGAAGCAGGAAAGGAAACCAGATACAAATAAGAGCAAGACTTGTCTCTAAGAAAAAGAAATGCATTCCATGAGAGATGTGGTCGTGCCATGATATATTCTTTCAATGGACCTTTCAACCACCAAGAGGATCAAGACTCAGTGCTGTTCTGTCTCTACGAGTTATTGGTTCCCTTCATGATCATGGATCCTATTATTATAAAGCTAATTACAAGAAAAGTAATAATAAATCAGAGTTGATTATTTCTAGAGTGTAAGCGAAAGTTATGATGATCGATGGTGGAATCTCAAATCCAGGCAATACTTAATGCGACAACGCTTCTCTCAAGCTAGTCTGGAGAGGGATTAAGGTAATGTGTGCGTAGTGGAGAAACACGTGGAGCTCTCTTCCACAATGGACATTCTTGACAGGATTGATGTATTATTATATATGCACTCCATGAGCCACTCACCGGCGGGCATGAGCTTAGGGAGGAGCTAGCTAGATAGACATGTCGCCATTTGTTAAATCATATAGGTGGGAATAGAAAAATGAGATTGAAAATATTCACGTCCGTTGGTGGCTTAATGGTGATAATAAAATAAGTTAATCTTTTAGGTACCTAACTCCTAAAGTTACATGGGGCAATCACTGCCCTAAATGACCATCCTTTCCTTTGCCAAGAGAATACCATACCTTTACCTATAAACCTACCTGTTTCCAATTCAATATCAAGTCCAGTTTAAAACCACTTGCTATTTGGTACTATTCTTTCAAAATCTTCCAAAAATTATGTGTATCTCTCTCTCTCTCTCACACACACACATATTAAACTACCGAGATTTAAGATGCATCGTGGATTCCCACAATGTTCCTTCCTTTTCTTTATGTTTTTCTACTATGGTTATTGGTTGCTGATCTTTTTTTTCTTGATTCATGTGTTTATTTTAAATTGATAAGCAATACACATGTATCTTTTATTTTGTAGATCAAACTTCTTGGTTTACCACATAACTATTTGGGTCCTTTCCGCCTACCTTGAGGCTAATATTTTTTCATAGTTCTGTTAGATTATCTACTACACAAAAATCCTAGTAATGATCCAAGATGATAATAAACTCATTTACTTATAATACCACGAGTTCAACCATTGTTAAGATCTTTAACAAGTCACTAACAAGAATTGCATTGCTAATTCCCATATTCTCCTTATTGTTGTTTACTCGATTAGCCATCAAAATATATTTGTAGTCCCTCATCCATTATATCTCCCTCTTTTATAGTAACCGTCTTAATGTCATTTATTCAGAATAAATTTCGCTTGGATGATATCAGACCTAATATCTTAATCTTTAATATATTATAGTGTTGAATGAGTTATTTTATCCTTCTTTAATGAGTCAGACACTCTACACAATTTATATATTGAGTCCATTATCATAAATTCTTTTTCTTGAACTCATTACAACAATATTCCAATACTAACTATTTCATTTCTCATTAAGTGAGAAATCATTTCTATTTTTATCATAAACATATGAAAGTTCCATTCCAATTTACACTTACCTAAAATTAACAAACATCTTCCGCACACCACTTTTCATGGAATCCATACACGTAGATTTAACAAATCATTTAATATAATTATCAACAAAACTTAAATAGTTATATAACTCTCCACGGGTTAACACATTGTCGTGAAGTATCTGAAAATTAAATTCAACATAAAAATTAACCATACGCATCAATCACAACATTTATAAATTTATTAAATGCATTTCCATTATTTAACTTGACTAAGTTAAATTAAATCCTTCCTCGAACATCCATCAACCAGGGTACTCAATCACATTGCCCACACTGAGCGGTAGTCCCTTAACTAGGGAAACTAGCTCATATTGCCCAAACCGAACGCTAGTCCTTAAACCAAGGCAACTAGCTAATATTACCCAAATCGGGCGCTAGTCCCTAAACCAAGGCAACTAGTTCACACTGCTTAAACCAGAAGCTAGTCCCTAAACCAGGGAAATTAGCTCACACTGCCTAAATTGGACACTATTCCTTAAACCAGGGCAACTAGCTCACTCTACCCGAATCGGATGCTAGTTCCTAAACTAGAAAAACTAGCTTACACTTATTATTAATAACACAACCCTAAATCAAAAGAAGTTGCAATTGCCTACTTAATTTAAGAACATAATTAGCTTCCTTAGGGTGTCTAACACCTATTTGTTCCTGTTGAGGATCCTGCATTTCCAGCTGGCGGTTTAACTTCTCGTTCTTCTCATGTAACAACAGGACACAAACAATTATCAAACCATCCATTAAACTTATAATCCCACAATTGATTCCACACTAGTTTCCTTCAATCATTTATTAACATAAACACATTCATACCATCACCCTTTTCTATAATACATTCATTGTTTAAGCATATTGTTACCCATTTTTATAATACCCTTTTATGTCCACTTCTTTACTTAATTACCATGATATAAACACAATACAACTACATGTAGGTCTGCACAAACCAAAAAGGTCATAAAATCAAAGATAGTAAAAAACATAAAACAAGCACTATTTATACAACATCAAAATTTACTATTCATCCAATAGTAAAAGTCATTATTCATCTAGTACTGAAATTTCATGCATTTTAACATTTAATACTTTCATCAATCCTTTACCTGGTCTGATTTTTAATATCCATAAATTTTGTCAACTAATACTCAATGTCTAAGTGTCTATATTTTTTGTTGATGAAATTCAATGTCCAAAAACATACTTTTTCATCATCGATTTTTCAATGTCCAAAGACATCACTTTTCATCACTGATTTTATTCAATGTTCAAAAGTCTTATCATTATATCAAACACATGGTAGGCATTGGATTCAAACACATGGTAGACATCACTTTTCATCATTGATTTTATTTAATGTTCAAAAATCTTATCATCACTGATTTTATTCAATGTTCAAAAGTCTTATCATTATATCAAACACATGGTAGGCATTGGATTCAAACACATGGTAGACATCACTTTTCATCATTGATTTTATTTAATGTTCAAAAATCTTATCAATATATATATATATATATATAACCATTAAATTACAAGCTTCTAGATCAATTTCCAAGTATGCAACAACAATTAAAAACACTAATATTTATACAATATCACTATTTTCCATACTTTCCTTTCACATACAATTAACAAACACAATTCAATACCCAAGCATCAAAATCGCAACCATAATTGAACACAATTCCATCACCGCATTAACAAAATCAATATAATTTCTTCAAATTTTTTTTATAATTTTCACATTCTCAAACATAACAACAATAATATAATTTGGGTAATTTGCATCACAATATTCATAACTAACTTTAAATCTTCCTCTTCATCATTAAATACAAACAATTTTATATTTAAAGGCATTTTCTTTAATTATCCCATGAATCCTAAAGTTAAAGAATGATAAGTTTATAAATTCTTCCAACAATTTGATCCAATTCAACCATTATTATACATTACCCATAACCTAATACATCCTAATTTCTTCAATTAACAATAAAATCTCATTTCCTTGATTTTACTTCTAAGAACCCTAACTAAAAATCAAAGAATAATGCATTAACATAATTTATTTTCAATAAAACTTGTATAAATAGGTTTGAAACCTCTTACCAAATGATAAAATGGACTTCGAACATTAGCCTACTGACTTTTCATTACTCCTCCTCTTTTTCCTTCACCAATCCCTTCTTTCTCTCTCTTAGTGTCACTTTCTCTCTCCTATGTTCCTCTCACAAGCCCTCCAAATGATGCTCCTCTCATTGGATTTGCCTACTCTCATTTTAATCTCTCAATTCCTATGATTTCCCCTTGAATTTTGGTGTTCACTAAGCCTTTCTCTCTTCCTTCTTCTTTTTTTTTTTCTAGGAACTTCTCATTAGTTTAAAGGGAAGGAGAGCTAGGTTTTGTGGCCAAAAGACCATTATCCTTAACGAGCCCATGAATTTGTCCAGCTTGTTGTTATTCTCGCAAAACCTTCCTAAACTCTAATTGCTTTGAAGGTCTAACCCTATGTAGAAATATGTGTCAAGAGACTCCAAGTAAAATTTTAGCTTGATTCGATGGTCATATTAAGAGTTATGCTCGATACTGTAAAACTGGCTAGAACATGATTTTTACGCTAAAAATTTGAATTTTTATATTGTTTTATCTACTTGAATCATCAAGATTTTCCAAATAATTCATAAAAAACTTTCATCCCTATTTATACTACAAATTCCCCTTAACTTTTTCTTCTATCGGGTTTAAAACTACGCGATTATACTCAGGGCTTATACCGATGATCAAGATCATTCACGCGTAAAACCATATATTAACTTATTTGAAAATTCTCAATTGTTTTTCTAATTATTTTCACCCTAAATTTATAAACGTTATGCATATTTAGCACTAGTTTATGAATTTCTTAGCTAAAGGTTTACATTGTACCTTTTATGTTTGTCGGGTAATGTTTTCCAGATTCCATCACCTGGTTATACTAAATTTAAACTGGGCTATTTTGACTAAATACCTTTCTTTCCTTATACATCACTTCCATTTAATTTTTATTCATGTTTCTGTATTTTATTTTTATTTCAACCATTTTTCATATTTTCATTTTTAAATTAACATCTGAACATTTTGTTTCAAGTTTTCAAAATCTAAATTCATCTTTTTAATTCAAATAGTCAATTGATTGCCTTAACATAATATTTACTTCAAATATTTTATCTAGAGGTTTACATGTTTACTATTAAAAAACACGCCCTTTGGCATATTTTTGCCTAAAGATTTTTACCTGTTTCATTTTTGGTCTATTTAGTTTGACAATTTAATGTTTCGATCCCAAACTTCATTTTATTCTTATTTTAATCTTTAAGTTGGAGAGAGGAGGGATAATTGCTGAAAAATATTAAGGAGAGAGAAAGTTGTCGAATATTGACTTTCTAGTCATAAAAAAGGTGATCTTAGTGTCAATAGATTGAACTTTTTTAGAGGAGTTTGATGGAGGTGAATTTCTCTCGTAATGCCAAAAAAAGTAGATTGAGATTGCTCATTTTATTTTAATTTGATTATTTTTTATTTTTTAGAGAGATTATAGGTTGTTTTGCAGTTAAAAATGAGCTTTTTTTTAAAGTCTTATAGAGTGTGCTTTTTAGGTGTTCATGTAAAAACATGTTGAAAATGGATTTTTTAGGTCCTAAAACTTAGAACCTGATTTTCTAGTCACTGGAGGTAAACAAAGAAGTTTTTAGAAGATGAATGATTGCCTACCACAACGGATGACCTATCATCCAATAAAAAAAATATGTTCATCCTATAACGATCCCAAATTTATCTCTACTTATGATTAACATGTCAAATCATGATTTCTAAAGATAAGGGATTTTTATTTATTTTTTACCGAATTTTTAACAGAGTTTTTCCTAATATTTCATAATCCCAAGTGTCGACATCAAAGCAATTTACTCAAATGAATCTCAACCATCAATTCAACTTATCAGGAAGTTTCATCTCATCCATATTCTCATGACATTCACCACATCATTTTAACCTAATCAATTTAGTATACTAATAAAATGATAAGATAATTTACATAAAAAAGAAGAACATAAAATAAAACGTAGTCACTATTTTTTTTTCATTTTACCAGGTATCATTTCTAGGTTTATTATTTTAAAGCTTACTATACTTTAAGATTTAAATTCGCAAATCTTCATCTATAGTCATTTAATATCTATACATTATTATTCATTTTTTTGATGTTCAGATTAAACTTCTAATATTTTAACTAAGGTTTTACATTCTTCCTTAAAAAAAAAAAACAAAACTTATCCTTAAAATTAAACTCCATACCTGCATCCAGAAATAATTTGGGATGTTTTTTCCTCATTTCTAGTTCCCTTTCCCAAGTTTCTTCTTTGATTTGGGAGCTCCTCCACAATACTTTCATCACATGAATCTTTTTAACTTCTAAGTTGTTTTTCACCTTAATTCCAAAATTTTTACTGGTCTCACTTTCAAAGTCAAGTCCTTTGTAAATTCTAGATAGACTTGCGTCAATATACGAGTGGGGTCTATTTTTGTCTTTCAAGTCCTTTCAAAGCATTTTTCACAACTCATATATTGTGGTGAAAAATACTCCTAATTAAAATCGGTGAATATTCAAAAAAATTATGTGAATTTCTAGTCAACTCTTGATATTTAAATACTAACTTATGTGTAGGTTCAATATTTATATCAGAATATTAACCATTAACTCTCGAAGAAAAAAAATTAGAGTGATTGAAATATTGATCAAATCCTTAAGAAATTTTACAAATTTATTGTAAATTCTAAAAAAAAATGTATTTTTTTTAAAACAATGATAAATTTTTTCTCCCTTTACTTTTTGAGTAAATGCAAATTTTTTTTATATGGATTGGGTTGAATGCAACAACCAGAAATTATATTTTTTTAAGGTTATATTTGAAAAAAAACTCATTTTCTCTAAAATCAAAACTATTAAACTAGGCTTAGGGTGTGTTAGTCAAACACACCCTTAAGCCAAAGAAAACCTTTAGCAAAAACATTGCTGGCTAAACATGGTCTTAACATTTGACCCGGTTTTGACCCCTAACGGGTTGACCTGAAACTTTTGGTTTTACTATAAGCCGAACCAAAATCCATTAGTTTGACCCGAAAAACAAACCAAAACCTAAACCAAAATCCAAAACAAAATTAAACTTAAAAAAAAAACTTAAAAAATCAAAATTGTTTTTATCAAAATGGATCAAAACCCAGAAAAATAAAAAAAAACATGAAGAACACCGAAGAATATTCAACATGAACTCAATAACTTAAATTTCAAATTAGACCAGATATGGATGAATTAAGGACACAAACATGTTAGAAATCATGCAAACATCAATAATTTAGCATTCATGCACTTGGATTACTAATAAAAAACCATGATTTTGTCAGAATAGGTTTGGGTTCAAAACCAAAACCCTAGGATCAAAACCTACTGAAAACATGTTATTGATGCAAATAAACCCTATATTATTTTATTAATAAAGTTGCCTGAAGGATTCTATGCAAATAATTGAACCAAAACCGATTCAAATCACAAGGCTAAAATATTTTTTTTCCCAAGAACATGAATAGCGCCTTAGAACACAAAAAATGCCCTGATATAGAATTAGTTACTGTCAAACCTAGAATTGGCATTTTAGGCCTCTGAAATATGCTTTCTTATTTCTAACAAACAATATTATCATAACCAAGCATATCTGAATTAAAAGAACCAATAAACAACATCAAATCATCTAGATTATGCAAAATGTTCTAAATCTAAAAACTATCAATTTAAAACAACCTACAAGTTCATGCAATATGGATTTCATATTAGTTTTCTAGGCTCATTTTGGTCGTGAATAGACCTTGCAGATCCAAGATAAACATCATTGCTTCAAAATGAATTACTTAAGTTAAAATAAAATAACATTATTTTATGAAAAAAAAACTTGAATAAAAGACTTATTAAATCTAAAACATATAAAAAATTAAACTTCAGAAAATAGAATCAAACTATCATAATAACAAAAAAGGCAATCACAACACTACATGCCAAGCATTCTAAATGTCATCTCTATGCTCGTAAACATAAATACAGACCAAATAATAATAAAAAACTCTAAAGCATGCCACATGGACTCCACTTTTAAGTTAGAAAGTATACCTTCAAGACCCTAGAGTAATTACTTCCCGTTTTGCTTTCCTTGTAAGCATTACTACTACTAGCTTGTTGCCCTTTCAAAATTAAAAAATCCTTATGCTAGACTCTTAAACCTTTACATTTAGAGTTAATTTATCAACCTTTTTATCTTTTTTTTTCCTCCTCTTTGCTCAGATTTTCCAAGGGGATATTTATATGGTTTTGCTAAGGTTTTTTATGGGTTCAAACATATGTGAGCTATGTCCTATACTATTTTTTCAATGGTGATTTTGCAAAATTCTTGGTATTTGGAGGTTTTGGTGGTTTTTTCAAACTTGGAGACTAAAGAGCTTGCTTTTGGCTTTTGATCTTGAGATAAACATAGTCAACTTTTGATAAGAACCTAATGAGAAGGCTTAAAGTGTGAACACATGAAAATGATTAGTGGTTTTGTGAAATGAGTATCACAACCATCAATGACTGAGTTAAACACTTTTGAGACTTCATCAAAGCAACTTCAGCATCATCGTCATTAAAGACCACCTGATATTAATAGAGAGGGTGCACACCTTTCATTTGGATTCAACCTTGTTCAATTTGGAGGTTTGTAGCTCTTACATTCATTTGTTTGAAAGTGTCAACCCGATCGACCTAGAATCTGAAAATAGAATGATGGTTGATCAGGGACAAGATTTTGTTGAGTTCATTGAGGAAAATAGGATGTATACATTTGATGAGAGTAATTGATCTTTTTAAAGAGGATGTTTTCAGTTGAATGTTGATGATTACAACCCCAGAGGTGGTCGAAAACACCATATTTATTCGCCAAAAAATGCATACTCGATCAACCAAAACTATCATAGAAAAAGCTAAACAGTGGCTGAGTGACGCATTGTCTAGGCTAAACCCTAGAAATTAGAGTTTTTAATTTGGGATCTGATAGTTTTTATTTTAGTCCTTATTCTTCCAATTACTTTTAATTGCACGTGTAACTGCTTCCCAAACTCTTAATTTCATGCAAGTTCACCCCTGCTAAACTCAATCACCAACCTTAAAGTTTAGCAACATTTTCATCTTGGTCCTTGGTTTTTAATTTGTGCATTTGGACCTTTAATTGATCATCAAACTTTCAAGTTTCATTAATTTGGCTCTTGATTTGGTCAATTTCATCCTCTACATCACACTCCTTTTTTAGTTTAATGCTTGATTTTGGATTTCTTCAATCAAATCCCTAATTGCCTATCAAACTTCAAAATTTATGCCATAAGCACCTGATTTGACCAAGTAAACTCTTTAAAATTACAATTCAACCCTCAGACTTTAATTTCTTTGAATGAAAGCGTAATTTGTCATGAAATATCAGTTTTTCTTGTAATTACATCTTTAATAAAATTAATTCTTTCAAAATTCTCATTGAGTCCTTATCTATCCAAATTTATATTTCTTTACCCCAATAAAAATATTTTCATCAAAAGAGCCATTTTTAAATAAAAAATAGGTTGCTAATTTTGTCAATGTTATACATTTTTATCCTCTAACTTTTCCACTTGTCATTTTAATCTTTCACCACCGACTTGGACAATTTTCTAGGCTTTCTTCATGTATATCCTCTTGTTTTTTATATTTGTTTTAAAAAAATTTCTTGATTTTTTGTTGGGTCAAAGGGGGTTAACAACATTAGGCATAAAGTTTTAGGGCCGTATTCAGAATATGAAAAATTAAAAGCCTAATATTTAAAATTAAAAAAGGGTAGGGGTAATTTTCTCAAACTCTAAAAAAGCACAAGGAAAATTGTAATTATGTCCCTTTTCCTTCTTCTTTATTGCCAATAATGGGCTTTATGCCCACTGCCAGTGGTTAGTGCAGTGGCAGCCACTGCTGCCACTACAAGACAGTAGTGTAAGGGACAACCCCTTTTGCGCTGCGCAGCCTTTAGTAGTTCTTGGCGTTGATCGCATGAAGGCCGCAACAACAGCCAATGGTTATTGCTGCTTGGGAGGCTGCCTCTCAAGCCTAGGTGGCAACCATGAAAAACATTTTTTTTTAATTTCTACCAGATGCAGGCCAAAATACTAGATTCTGGCTTGATTCAAATAATCGAGCCAGATCTATTCGGAATAGTAGCTAGTCTTTTTTTTTTTTGAAATCATAAGAGAATAATTACTTTTAGGAAAGATTATATTTGCGTATAAAATTAATTCAGAATTAATATCAATAACAATCAAAATAAGCAATCAACAACTTTAATTTTCTAATGATGGCTTTGATGCCATTGTTGGGTTTCCTGAAAAACATACACACAACAAATACAATATAATAAAATTATTCAGGAGTTCTTAGGATCCCGTTAGACAAATTTAGAGTTGTTTATAGATTTATTATCTGAAAATGTAATCTTATTTAGCTTTCAATAATTCTTTAAATACTGAGTTATTACAAACAATATGCTATCTAATTGTTCAGCCTTCAACGGTAATCAACACGAACCACTAATGATAAATATTTTAAATTCATATTTAGAAGAGAAATTGCTATGCTAAGAGTGCTAACTTTTTTTTTTTTGTGACTTACGTAGTTTTTTTTCTGTATAACAAACAACTCTAAAATAAAAGGCATAGCTTACTATTTTTAGAGAAATATAAAATAACCATATAAATCAACAAAATATTAATTTATCTCCTGAATAATATCCATACATTAATTTAGGATAATTTTAGAAACTAACTTAATCAAGTCCTTGATTTTTCTAGGTCTAGAAAAATAATTAATGTATTAATTATATTCTTATCCTTAATTTTTAAAATATATTTTAATCAAGTTGTACTTAATTAAATCATCTCGGTTTGATTTCTGATTAATGATTCTTAATGTTTGTAATCCATTAGGTTCCTTATATATTGTTTCAAATATAAATTATAACTCTAATTAAATAATTTAAACAATTGATTAATTTATATTTGAATATCAAGTGCATCGTTTAGATCATTTAAATATTAGAAAAGTCATTAGTGGTTTGACTTAACATTTCAGTGACTGTTTCTCAATGTAATTAGTATCATTTCATCAATAAAGTTCTCATTTAACATTAAAACATATAGTATATTTGTCATGTTAAATCATGTTTGTTCTCTACATAATAATTATTGATCGTTTGAATAAAATTTAAAGCTTTTTTCAAATCTCATTCCATTTTTGTCAAAGATTTCTTAGTCAATACTATTTGAGAAAAGATGAAACATTTTATACTCTCTTATTTATCTAAGGTGATGAATTCTCTCTTGATCACTTAAATACATTTATATAGTTCATGTTATACTCAATGTCTTCCCCTTCGTTACCTCATTTAAGATAACATGTAATAAGATCAAAGCATAACATTCTCTATATAAGATCACTTAATGATGTCAAGTCTAAAGATTATTTACACAACCATCATTTGAGTCTTTCTATAAACATAGGTGATGCATGTCTTATAACAAACACTTACATATTAGTTATAGGTATTGCTTATACCCCAGTATATAAGAACAACTACTCCCTTTCATAAAGAAAAGAACGCAATATGTATTAATCTCTACGGTTCTAATAAATTATCAGTATTTAAGAAAGCATTGACAAAAAAATATTTTAAAAACAATACTTTAATTCAATAGAAATCTCATAATTATAATAACTTTTATAATTTTCTTTACAAAATATTTTTGTCTCATAGACTTTATCTTTACTCTAGATTCATAAATCAAATATTAGATTTATTATTCTAATATTATATACATATTAAAGATAAATTAAAATTTTATTAATAATAAATATGTATTTACATGAATATAATAATGTCACGTCACGTATAACCAACTGATTGACTGCAAGGCATATTAAATGACAAAAAAAAACATTTAATAAATACCTTTAGAATATAAACAACCAATTTATCAACTCAAAAATGTCTAAAAATAAAAAATCAAATTGGAAATTTTTTTTATTTCTAGACCCTCATTTACTTTTTTTTAGGCAAGATGAAGATTTAAAATCACCACCATTGAACTTCTCTTATTCAAAGAAACTCATTGACATAAAAATCAACAAATTTCATTGTCAAAGAGTGGTCAAACTAAACTAAACTTTTTTATTTCTTTATCGTTTTTAGAAGATTTTATTTCTCATCTCTTAACCTCAAGAACTATAATATTAAGAAAATAATTTTTTAGTCAAAATTAAAATTAAAAACACTGAAGGGACTGGAGTTAAGAAAAAGAGAGTAGGTCGACTGGACATGATATTTTCCACCAAATTTGATTTTGTCCATGAGATTTCCTTTTGTTTTTACACTTTGGGCGTCTTTTGTTGATTTTTCTCTTTCCTTAACAAATTTTAATAAATTGATCATTAATTTGAACATGGAAGGCTAATGTTAAAAAAAAAAAGGATGAAAATTGAATTACTATAAATTACAATAGTGTTTTACCTAAGTATTTTAATATATATTGTAATTGTAATGTAATAATCCTAATTTCGAGAATACTTTTATTCAAATCCAATACCAACAAAAAGAATGTCATACTGGTGTAATTGGATAGAAGTTAATTTATTTTTGCTAATAGAATATCATGCCATTAACTTTTGGTAGAATTACAAATGAAAAATTATGTGAGAACCCA
>Ga0325410_1006597_pt1 | contig 12738 bp, 8 predicted proteins | sample PopdelMetagenome_16_FD_206182 | JGI IMG/M metagenome (GOLD analysis project Ga0325410, IMG submission 206182) | Populus deltoides microbial communities from Bellville, Georgia, United States - Xylem-PdIQD-R3 | ecosystem: Host-associated > Plants > Phyllosphere > Stem > Wood/Secondary xylem... | reverse complement strand
GAATTTTTTAATTAAAAATTTATTAAAATAGTATTTTTTTAATTTTTACTTAAACATGTTAAAGTTATAACAAAATAATTTTTTTACAAAATATTTATTTAATATTTCTTTGAGAAACAAGCAAACGCAATGCAGCCGTTAATGGGCTTAAAATTTAAGGAAGACGGCTTAAAAAAAATTAAAAATTGCAAAAACATTCCCGTGCACATGCATCCACCGCATATTTCTCACTGACACATCAGCGCCGTACGCAACTACCACCAGTGAAATATCATCATACTCGTCCCCACACTAACTAACTCCCCGAGCCGCCAGACACGCACCGGCACAGCCGGTTTTACGAAGGCCTTAACCGCACGGCGTGCGAGTATTGGCAGTGAGTTACGTGGCAAAAGCGTCACCTTCCATGGCATCCAACGGCCCAAACATACCATCACGTCTCTCTCCATATACAAAAGGCTCAACACAATTACAAGCAGGGAGAAAGGAGGAGTGATAAGCGAGGGAGAGCGAGAGGATTGGTCAATCCATTAAAAAAAAAAAAAGTTGCAAAAAAGTTGATAATTACTATTAAATAAAGGAAGAGAGAGGGAGAATGTGTCAAAAGTAAGAGGAGAGCAGCAACACCAGGGAGAGACTGACTGACTGACTCTTCTTCTTTTTTCCCCTTATATTTCTTTGCCTTTCTTCTTTTCTATTCATAGAAGAAGATTTGATTCTTTTTTTTTCCTTCTTTAATAATGGTCGGTTAGCTGGTTTCGATGAAGGCTTGAAACTCACGCTAGTAAAGCGAACTCTCTGTCGTTTTATAATGTGTGTGTGAGAGAGACTGAGAGAGCGGTACTAGTGCTGTTCCTTTGTTTCAGTGAAAATGGTGGATATGAGAGGAGTGAACACGTGGCAAGACGAGCTAGCGAGTTTAGTGGAGAGCAGTGGTATCCAATACACTGGAGAACCTATCGGTATAATGGCGGCTTCACCGCCGATACTCGCTTCAACAAGAATGATGGAGTCGGAGACGGAAACGGAGAGTTTGAAGGAGCAAGTGACGGGGTTTCTGAAGTCGTGGGGAGAGATGTTGGTGGATTTAGGGAAGGGATGTAAAGATATAGTGACGCAGAGTAATTTGGTGAGCGAAGATTCGTTCATTGTGCAAAAATTAGGAAAGCCAATGGCTAAAGCGTCGGGTAGATTAAAGTATTTGAATGAGTTTTTGCCTGAGGATCGTGACCCTGCAATTGCTTGGCCTGTCATTTTCTTCGTCCTTCTCCTTGCTCTTGCAGGTAATCGTCACAGCTATCGATACACGTATATTTCTCCATCTTCTTATGCAGCTTGTTATTTTAACTTGGATCTGCGTATGTTTTGAGAATGTAAACAAATTCTTTGCTATTTTATTTATTCATTCATTCATTTAATATGCTTTGTGATTGGACTGACCATACATACAAAATTTGTTGTGTTGTTTGCAAACAATGTGCAGCCATAAGTGGAAATAGCACAAATAATAGCTTGGTTCCGTCTGTAAAGAAAATGCGTGTACATCCACCTAGTGCTACTCGCATACTGCTCCCTGATGGTCGACACATGGCTTATCTGGAGCAAGGCGTTCCAGCTGACAGGGCAAGGTTTTCCGTGATTGCTCCCCATTCTTTTCTTTCCTCTCGACTTGCAGGTATGGTATGCTATGGATGAGGAACTGCGAATTACTAGACTCTACCAGCTGGCTTATTAATTTGATGTCTTTAATGCCTTGTGCTTTGAAAGGTATACCTGGAGTTAAAACATCACTGCTTGAAGAGTTTGGCGTGCGCTTGGTCTCATATGACCTTCCTGGTTTTGGAGAGAGTGATCCTCATACCAGAAGAAATCTAAACTCATCGGCAATGGATATGCTCTACCTAGCTGATTCTGTCGGTATTCTTGGAAAGTTTTGGGTCCTGGGTTACTCCAGTGGGAGCATGCATTCTTGGGCTGCACTTAGATACATTCCTGACAGAATTGCTGGTACGCCAACTCTTTTATTTTTATAAATGTATGATTAGGTACTTGGCCTCTATTTTCATAGGAATCTTATGCTATTCTCTTGTTTTCTAGCCTGATAATGTCAACAAAGGTAAGTATATTTTCAATTGAGTTATAGTTAGTTGGCACTGGATTACCAAATTCAAGTTGGGAAGTGGTTTGGATTTGGCAGCATATGCAAGGATAACGTTGAGTTTCGAGAATGAGAATGGAAATCTGCCTAGCAGTGACTAAAGCCTTACAGCAACATCGTATCTAGCTGAATGTTTCGTACATGGCTAGCTATAGTTAGACTTCAACACATTGATTAATTTTACATTAGAAATATAAAAGGCCAGGATCAATGTAATGATTTTGGTCTGGGATCAGCAGCAATGGTACCATGCATGTGCACTAGGCAGTTCCCTGGATAGGGGATGGTACTATTGTTGTACAATATGCGATAATTTGAATTTATAATGAAGGAAGCTTTGAACTTCTTGGACACTCTGGCTACTGCGAGCATAGCATTTCTGTACCCCTCATCACATCTCCCCACCCCCACCTGCCTCATGAGCGGAAGTTTCAAGTTCTCAGATCACGACTATATATTGATAGATATAAAAATTTGATGAAACATATCTTTCATAATCGGTATTTCTTAGTATTTCAATCAGGAGTCAGTATTGTTAGAAAATAATATAAATCATATCTTGGAATCTAACCTAACAGCTTAAGCTATTGGGTTGAATTGGTTCTTTGACATGGTGTCAGAGCCTTAATGACCAAGCGGTCACGAGTTCGAATCTCACTATCCTTATTTATTTGATAAAAATTAAACACAAGATAATATGGACATGTGCAAATTTCAAGCTTAAAAGGCTTTCACTTGAGGGTGTGTGTTAGAGAATAATATAAATCATAACTTGGAAAAATATCACATATATGATGTAACTTATCGTTATCTTCTTTACTGAATTTGCAGGTGCTGCCATGTTTGCTCCAATGATTAATCCATATGAGCCAAGCATGACCAAGGAAGAGATGAGAAGAACATGGGATCAGTGGTCATCAAGAAGGAAGCTATTGTACTTCTTGGCTCGGAAATTCCCGAAATTCCTCCCTTATTTTTATCACCGAAGCTTCCTGTCTGGAAATCATGGTCGAATTGATAAGTGGATGTCTCAATCACTTGGAAAGAAGGTTAGTTTTTATTAGCTTGAGTTACTTCTCAGAGTAAATAAGCCTTTCCAGACTTCTCCAGTTGCATCACCTGTTTGTAATCTTCAACCTTTTTCTGTTATTACTACAAGGTGGGTTTCCCTAAGAGGATTTCAGCTAGTACAAGAGAATCACTATTATGAGTGGAAACATATGACTTCCTTCTTGTATTATTGTGTACTTGAAGTAAATAGCAGTTTCTGATTCAGATGCATTTTACAATTTACTTGTCTCGATAGCCTTCATAAATCAGAACTAGTTGTGATGGATGCTATTTTGTTAATTATTTGCGTAACATATGCTTGACACGTCCAGGATGAAGTTCTGATCGAGGGGCCAATGTTTGAGGAGTTTTGGCATAGGGATGTGGAGGAGTCGGTACGCCTGGGGATTGCAAAGCCATTCATTGAGGAAGCTGTGCTGCAGGTGTCAAACTGGGGTTTCAGCCTAGCAGATCTTCACGTGCAGAGAAAGTGCCTGAGGAATGGCATTCTTCTTTGGCTCAGGTCCATGTACAGTCAGGAAGAATGTGAATGGGCAGGATTCCTTGGTCCAATACACATATGGCAGGTTTGTGAAATGTGAAATCTTCTTTCATGATAGTGGCTGCTTCACCATCCTGATTCATAGCTCACAGTATAAGATTTCCAAGTGAATAGCATACTTTGTTTTGTTTTGAAGTTAAGTTAGACTCTGTTGTTTTAGTAAAGCCAGCATTAGCATACTGTTTTATAATTTGAAAAATTCCTGCCCCTTTTCTTACGAAAAGGTACCATGCCTGAGTTGTTTTCTGAGATCACCATCTCTAGTTTGGTAATGGAATACACCTTAGTGGCAGCGCAGTCAAACTTCTTGAATTTTCAAGCATTAAAGCACACAATACTCCACTGATTTAATTATACAGTTGACATTGCAGAGTGCAACCTAGGTTGTTTTCATTTTATGTGTTGATTGATGCTGAACAGGGGATGGATGATCAAGTAGTGCCGTCATCAATGGCTGATTACATAACTCGGGTTCTTCCTCGGGCCATCTTGCATAAACTCCCAAATGAAGGCCACTTCTCCTACTACTTTTTCTGTGAAGAATGCCATAGGCAGATATTCTCTACTCTTTTTGGAGATGCCCTGGGTCCTCTAAACAAGATGGCGGATATCGATGAGACTTCACTTGAAGCGGTGGCGGAAGAAGCATCATCCATTACTGGTTCTGCCAGGAAATGATACATCAGTGCAGTTATACTCCTTTAGCATGAAGGAAATCAATGTAAATACCACAGGTCAGTGGAGAGGTTCTAATAATATAAATAGATTTGTTTCCAGTTGTCAATTTTGTTTCTTCCTAGCACCTGCAATTTTATGATAGATGCGTGCAAGACAGCATGAGAAACATCGACGGACGAAGCAAACAACCTCTTTCAATAAAGAAGGAAATTAAGGAACACTTGGATTTTATATAGGAGGGAGTTGCGAGCACTACGGATCAAGAACCTTCTTATAATCGATTTTGATGCATGATGATCGTGAACGACAAAAACACAAAATGGCATAAGAAACAGTTGCCCCAAATGTTGAAGGCTCTTTGTGTGTGAATATTATTAATAAACAACGAGTATAGAGATGACTGTAAAAGAAGCCGCGTTCTGACCATCTGTAAATGGCCGTTTAAACATAGTCAACATGCACTAAAATGCAGATCCACCCACCCTTAGTCTTTCCAAGCATGGCATCTTTTGCTTGTTCTTGCCTTACCATACTTCGACATGGTGTTCGTAGTAAGTTGTGATGATCCTAATATTGGAATCAAAGTTGTCATATGCTAAGAAGGAACTTTGTTGTGCCGTTTTCATCCATTTAAAAGCCCTTTTTTTTAGGTATTCAGTAATTGTAAAGAGAGTATATAGTGCTGAATCTCTTGATGAATCTTTGATAAAATAATGGAATTCGGCCCAGGCTAGATGGTAATAGATTCCAAGTTGGTTGGATCAACTTTAATACCATTTTTGGAGACAACATAGCAAAAAAAACATAAGGCTATCAATATAAGAGTGGCATTTCTTCAAGTTTGGCATACAAATGTTGTTATCTTATCACATTGAGAATTTGGTACATATGCTCTAAATGCTCCTTATTTTTATTGTATACAAGTCTGTTTGTTTGCGTGGTTACTTCTGCGTTTGAAGCAATCACAGCTAAACAATTGTTTGGTAAAGTTAAAAATGCAATTTATTTCTGATGGGACGTAGTGCATTTCACGTTTAAAATGCAGGTAAAATCAAAGCAGCTCTCAGCTGCTTTTCTTCTTCTACTCTGCACTGTTTATTTTTTTAAGTGAATAATTTTTTTCTTGAAAAACCAGTGCAGTGAATTATAAATTCACTCGCACTGTTCACGTTCACGTGAACAATAATTTTTTTTTTTGAAAAACTAGTTCAGGGAGAATTAAATTCACTCGCATTGTCATGTGAACAATATTCCCCCCCTAAAAAAAAAAAAAACTAGTATAGATTGAATTAAATTCACATGCACTGTAATCTCAATTTTATTCCTGATAATATTTTATCTAATTTTATTGTACGCTAAAAAAATTATGGAAACTGTAGTTCTTGTCGGATGAATTTTATACGTAATGAAATTATAAATAGTTTAATGAAACAATAAAAAAATATTTTATATAAAGTATTATTTATTTCATGATATAATAGGAGTAGTTAAATCTACAATATTTAAATTTAAAACCATTAATATTAATATATATATTTAGTTATTTTATAACATCAATTTAAAAAGTATAGATAGTTTAATGGAACAATAAAAGATATTTTATATAAAATATTATTTATTTCATGATGTAATAGGAGTAGTTAAATCTACAACATTTAAATTTAAATCCATTAATATTAATATATATATATATATATATATATATATTTAGTTATTTTATAATCTCAATTTAGAAAGCATTCTTAACTAAATACATTAAAGTACTTTTTGTTCAACCTTAATTTTAACTACAGTTTTAACCAAACATATATAAATATTAAACCAACTTCAACTAAAAGTACTTTTTATAAAATAACTTTTTTCAAATCACAATCACAAAAACTACCACAATACCAAACACTCATTAAAGTAAATAACAACAAAATTCCTAATAAAAGATTTAAATATATAGAGATGCCAAAAAGGCACCATTATTCATTTGTAAAGTTCATCCCTTGTTTTCCTTTTATTTTTATGCTTAGTCTAAATTTGATGATAACCAATTATAAGATCAATTTTAAAAGGAAAAAAAAATAGTAGCTTTATAAAGTTAATTAAGTAAAACATCGAGTGAGGGATGAGAAATCAATATTTGAAGAAGATCTTATTCACTACATGACTATCAATGCACAAGCACTAAAAACCATTTTTTTGTGGCACAAGTAACATAAGGACAACACAAGGGTTTAAGCTCTCTTTTATCAAGTCTTCCGACAAGAGTTCATCAATTGGCCTATATAGTTCTTCATACTTTTTAGGAATCATCCTATAAGAAGATTTATGAGGAATGGAAGCACGAAGAATAAAATTGATGTAATGTTGAATTTCTCATATTGGAGGAAGACTTGGCAAAATTTCATTAGGTATAACATCTTGAAACTCTTGAAGCACAAGCTGTAAAATGGTTGGAATTTTTTTTATATCATATTTTCTTCCATTACCAATAAAGTATAAGTCACATGAGAACCTTCCAAAACTTATTAAATTAGGACTTAGAAAGCAAATTAATTCCCCATGTTTGAGAAGGTTTAAGGTGGCTTTTTATTTTGAAAGAGTCTAATATAATTTTTTCCCTATCTTTGATAAAACAATATGTAGATAACCCTTGTATAATATTGCCATGATTGACCAAATAGTAAATGACAAACATTTATATGAACATCACACGTAATAATATCTCTATAATTTTTACTATATAAGAATTCAACTAAGCATATTTTATTTACCTCCATCTCAATTTTTGTATGCAACCACTTGAGCTTATATGAATATGGATGGTTTTTGGCAAGGTTGTCAAAAACGTTTTTTTGACACGACACGAAATATATAATATAAACTCAGATCGTAAACTTGAATCGTAAAATCATGAAATCACAAGAAAAATATTTTAATTATTTATATATTGACAATTTCAGTCAAGTAGTAAATAATAATATAATACAATTAAAATAAAAGTGAAATAAACAATACAAATATCCAAACACCTTAAAATACATAATTCAAATAAAAATTCATACATAGTTTAAATAACTTAAAAATACAAAAAGAAAAAAAAATAAGATTGAACAACTATGTTTTATTGATAGAGTTTCAAAATATTTTATAGAGGACAGGTCTTGAAACACACTACAGGCAACTAGAGAGATGATACAACATTCTAAGGTATATCACCAATTTAAAAAAAAATTAACAAAGACCAATACAGTGAACCCGTGACAATGAAAACAAAAACATACAAAATGACATCAATTTAATCTCATGCCACCTCACTTTCCACCTTTTTTATATTAGTAACAAGTCCTAGAAATAATGTCCAAATATCCCACCAAGCAAGACATGTATTTCAAGTTCTCTTTGAGTCTTTGTCGTCTCTCTTTGTAGTTAACAAATGGTTAGTCTAAAACACAATATTTCTCTCTCTCTCTCTCTCTATAAGTATTTCTATCTCTTATTTTACTTCTTTGATTCCTCACCATCTACCTCTGTCTTCCCATAATTTCGATCCTCCAATCATGCCTTCCCAGCCTAAAATATAGTATAAGGCTTTCTCATACCCAAGATCTTCTAATGCTGGTGTTAGTCTGCTAAGATTGAAAATTTGAGATTTGGGCAATGGGGAAAGGGGAGATTGGGGAGTGGGGACTATGTAGTGGAGTGTTAGGGGACTCGGACAGGGAGACAATAATTTTTTTAACTTTTACGGGTTAAAACTCGAAATCGGTTAAACTCGGTCAAACTCGTAAAATCGGTCCGATTTTACCAATTTTAACCGAGTTTGACCGATTTTGACCGAGTTTGACCGATTTCAAGTTTTATCCCGATTTGACACGTTATATACATGTTGACTCATAAAATCATAAGATTTTAATAGTCAACTCACTATTTTAACAACCTTGATTTTTGGCATCAAGTTTAATTTTCTCTACTATGTTTTTTGAGATATCATTTTCATAATTTTTATTGTTTATGATAACATCATATACCTTTCCCTGAGAAGTGCAACAAATATGAAAATGTACTATTACAAAGCCAATCATCACCTGAATATACAACACTTAAACTCCTCTAGATAACAAACATATCTCCCTCATCTCTATAAGTGATTTCTTCTTCATTGCTCAAGCTAGTCTTATTATTGGAAAAGTCAAATTTAGCTTCCTTCTTAAATGCTTCTTTCACAAAAGTTAGCATTTTTTAGTTTGGAAAATCAACAACTATATAATCATATCCACAACACTTAAAATATTATTTTGAATTTACAATTGAACTAACAAGGTGATTAGATTAAGAAATGTCATCATATATGAGAGCTACTTTATAAGGAGACATCTTTAGAGCTAGTATAGTTTTAGTGATGGTACTCCTTTTTGAAGAATTTTCTTTGCTTATAAATCAACAATTACTCTCTCTTCTCTTGCTTTTATACCTTTGATGCAAGTTTAAAGACATCATTGAAGATCTAATATGGCTATAATTGGAAAATATTAGAAATTTCTACAGGAATCCCTCCAAAATAGCAAGCTATAGTTTGTTCCACTTGTTCATTGATATCACACCATAACATCAAATGCTCGAGCTTCCCTTCTTGTTGAAATTATGAAATTTCTAGAAAGCATTTATTCTATAAGCCTCTGACAAAAATTTCTTTGTCAGCTCATTTATTATTTTCCATGTCACAATTCATTTCTTCTTCCCTTCACACTCTTTATGTTTCTTCAAATTATCCCACTAAATGGAAACATGTTTTTTCAACTTAATTGCTAAAAGTTTTACCTTTTGACTTTCTGAAATAATTTTGTTGTCAAAAGATCCTCTTTACAACATTAACCTAATCAATAAACTTTATGGTTGTAACCCCTTTCAAATTCAAGTACTTCCACTTGGATTCCCCAGTCATGTTGTCCATGTAAAGCTTAACGAACACATCTATTAGAAACCTCTCCATGAACGCATTAGAATGATCATCTTAGAATGGATTAATGTCTTAATCTTCATCTAAGACCTCACACCAAATATAAGGAGGAAGATTGTTATAACCCATAACTTGAAATCATTGTACTTGTTATTGGAGATCACGTTCATACACACACACACACACACACACACACACAGAGCAAGCAATGATGTTTAGTTTATTATAACATTACATGCTAAATAGTGGTAGAGCCAGAATTTTTTAAATGAGGGAGCAAATTATTAACAAATATTTGATGTTATATATTATACAGACATGCATTATATAAAGAAATTAATTTAAAATATATGTACCAACTCAAGTTAAGCAAAATTTATTTTAGAATTTTTTAAATGAAAAAACTTATATTATAATTATTCTCTTTGAGATTTTATATTTTAAAACTGCTTCATAATGATTTTATTTTTAATCTCATTAAAAATATCTTTCTTAATATATACAACAAACTTTTATTTATCTATTTCTAAATCTTCCAAAGACTACGAAAGTTTTTGGCAACAATTTTATGCCGACATATGATACATAGCATCTAAAATCATAGCTTAAAAGGATTGTCACAAATTGATGTTGTTCTTGCTGACTTGTTATTTTGTACAAGTGGATTAAAAATAAATATTAAATGTTTTCTTTTTAATTTATCTATTATGTCTTTAATTTTTTGAGTTGTCATGTACTTCACTTTTAATCACTAATAAATTCATCACTATCATTTTTCATATGAAATTCATAGCAAAATACTTATCAATTCATCAAAACTCATTTCAATTCATATCCATTAACATATAATATTACTCATACATATATTAATTCAACAAACCCATAAATTATTATAAATTCTAATATTTTCAATAACTAATTAATATAGAAAAAGAAGCTAACAAAGAAAATTAATAATGTAAAGTTATTATTTTAATATAAAAATATTTTGGAAAAAAAAAATTAAGGGTGCCATTGCCCCCTCTTGCACTCATGTGGCTCCGTCACTAATGCTAAATATAAGAAAGATTTTACGGAAAGCCTAAAAGTTCATACAAGTGTTTTTGACCATCAAAAGGTCCATTTTGTAATTTTTAGATGTTTAATGTGTGGTTTAAATTATTATTAAATTTTAAACTTTTGTGGTTTGTAATCATATAATTGTTGGGGGGGGGGGGGTAAAATAAAGTAAAAAAAAGAAGGGTAAAATAAAGTAAAAAAAAGAAAACGTGTGTGAGTGTTGCATTTTCTTTTTTAGTACTTATTTTTATTTTGTGATAGAAAAGATAAGAAGATAGAAAATTTTAATTGCATATGATGAAGTCTCTAAAAACATATAAAAAAATTATATCTCATCTAAAAAATAAAATACATGGTATATATATTTTTTTAGAATGTATTTTGGATTTAATAACAGGTTTAAGTTTACTGAATCCATGAAAATTTAGTTAATATTTCAATAACTTATAAAATTTTAATTCTTGAGATATTGGTTTATATTTTAGTATAAATGTTGGACATACAAGTAGGCTGGTACTAAAATATCAGGAGTTATCCAGAATATCCTTCCACCTTCCAGGATAAGTGAATTCTCTCAGGGTACTTACATGGATCTTCTCCATAAGAATTAATTTGGGCACACGAGCTTATAATAAATTTGAAAATTTAGATTTATTCACACAAATAAATTTTCATCCCAAGACATATACAAGTCACCGGTTAGAGACCCATCAAAACCATTAAATCATATTTAGATCACACAATGTAGTTTATCTCAGATAGAATGCGTTAAAGATGCTAATATATTTCCTAACTACAATCAATCTCAAATTATTAAAATCTCTGATAAATCCAATATACATGAGTTTAGTGTCGTAATGATATTAAATCAAATAACTAGGTGATTAATTTTTTAACCCCAACACCACGTGTCAACTTGCCACAATAATTATAAAAAACATTAACGCTCATAAATTAATAATCCCACAGCGCCCGCCAGGAAATATGAGCTGACTCAGTGTGATCCGGATTGCCATTTATCAACGTATCAGTTCAAGAATGACCAAAAGCACATATACCTGTTATTACAAGACTGATCAATGAAATAAAGTAAAGAGACATTTTGAACTTACATTTGTAATTGCGTTTTAAATTGTATTTCTAAAAAATTAAACATATAATTATAATTATGTTCTAAATAATTTTTATATATTCTTAAATTATTTGGATACACTATATCAAAATAATTTTTTAAAAAAAATTAAAATATATATTCTTTTACTATATTTCCAAGCAAAATTTATTTTAAAAAATAATTATTACCGGACTCCAAATCACACTCTAAATCAAGAAGATTAAAAGATCATTCTTAAAAGAGAGAGAATCATTGTCTCAAAGTCAATATTGAACATTATTTTTCAGTACAAATATAAAGACCTCAAACAATGGAAATAAGAGTAAATATAAACAAATAGAAAAGAAGGAATAATAAGACTGCAGATCTTTCTCTGACCAATGAATAAATAGTTAACAGAAGAAGTAGAAGCAGATGATTCAGGAATCAAATGATCCTTACGTCCTCTCCTTTTCTCCACTTCTTAAAACAGACAATTGCTCCGCCCAGCTTCATCAACACTTGAATTAAATTCCCTCGCCAGCAGCCACGCTATTTCTTGCATTGAAGCTGCTTTCCAACTTTGGGGGACCAGAATACCTCCTTCCTTTGGCTGGTGATGGAGGGTATGAAAGCCGTTTCTTTGTATGCCCAGAGGAACCCTTTTCCTTTTCTGGGGTCCCGTCCTTTTCTGCTCCCAATAGGCTATGTATTCTGGACTTTGCTCTTGCAGATTGTGTAGGTACCATGTAACTTGGAAGCGCTGGAGAGCTTCCGAGGCTCTCATCATCTCGCACAAAAGAACCAGCAATGCTATGTCTTCTACTACGATCTGATTGAACACTGACCATGCTTCTAGAGTCATCTTCAATGCCCCCAATGTTACTCCTTGGGCTTGCTGACTTCAATTTTCTAGCAACTGTAGAAGCAGCTGGCTTTTTAGGAGTTGATGGGGACTGTAGGTTCGTGGTTTTGGTTGGCCTTTCACTTTCTCTTGGAGTTAATTTATCAGAATTGAGCTGGTAGCGAGCATAAGATTTGCTTATTTCTCCTCCAGTAATGCTGCGGCTGGCACTCTTTACAGATGAGTGGTCGTTATTGTGTTCTTTCTCCATCAAGCTCCGGCTGTCCCATGGATGGGCTGCCATCCATCGTTCCAACCAGCTCCAACCCCAGGAAGGATTCCC
>Ga0325410_1006593_pt1 | contig 12740 bp, 3 predicted proteins | sample PopdelMetagenome_16_FD_206182 | JGI IMG/M metagenome (GOLD analysis project Ga0325410, IMG submission 206182) | Populus deltoides microbial communities from Bellville, Georgia, United States - Xylem-PdIQD-R3 | ecosystem: Host-associated > Plants > Phyllosphere > Stem > Wood/Secondary xylem... | reverse complement strand
TGCCAAATATATTAGGCTATTTTTGCTTATTATAATTTTTTTAATATTAATATAATAATATAATTTAACAAAAATAGCGAAATCACATAATTTATAAATATTATGATTGAAAAACACGTCATTCAATCTTGTTATTATTCAAAATTGTGACATTTCAAAAAACAAATTATGAAATGGACTATACAAAAAAAAAAGTGAGTTGAGAAAAAAAAGATAAAAAAATAAAAAAAAACCTCGTCACACCGAAACTCTTGTCACGACACTATTTGTATCATCAAAAATATCTCGATAAAATAAATCGAACAACATCAAGAAAGGTCATCAGCGGTGACTTAAGTATACCATATTTGTCTGGGGTGTTTGAGATAATAGTTGAAATTGCTTTTCAAACTTTTTTCGTTTGGAAATTCATGAAAGTAATGTTTTTTTTAAAAAGATATTTTTGACATCGGCACAACAAAACAATCCAAAAACAAAATAAAAACTAATTTGAAGAAAAAAAATCAAAACTTTTCAAAAGCGCAATCCAACCGTAACGCCAAACACCCTAGTCATCCAAGGATGGTGAGTGGCTCACTTGCCTTTGGTGGCAAGTGTGGCCCACTTGATCACCATTAGTAACCTTCTTTGTTGTTGTTAGATTCGTCTCATCGAGATCTTTTTTATAATATCAGTGGTGTTGTAATTGAAGCTTCGGTGTATCTCTAAGGTCTTTTGCTTTTTTTCTCTCTCCTCATTATAATTTATGAAGAGAGAGGAGAGAGAAAAGATAGAAAAAAAAACTGTAGAGACACAAATAAAGCTCTGATTATAACACCATCGATACCATCAGATTTATTTCAATGAGATAAATCCAACGACACTAAGAAAGGTCACCAACGGTAAACCAAGTGGGACACCTGCCACCAAAAGCAAGTGAGTCACCTACCACCTTTAGACTACAAGTGTGACACACTCATGTCATCGGTGATGACCTTTATTGATGCCATTGAATTCATCTTGTCGAGATCTTTTTGATGATATTGCGTGGTGGTGTCGTAATCAAAACTTGGGTATGCCTCCTGGGTCTTTTTCTTTAATTCTATTTTCTCTCTTCTCTCTTATATCTCCTTGTATGTAGCCCATTTTACAATTTTGTTTTAAAATGTCATGATTTTGAATAACAACAAGCTTAAATATCACTTTTTTCAATTGCGACATGTATAAATTGTGTTATTTTGTCAATTATTTTTTTAAATTGTGTTATTTCATTAATTTTTTTTATATAAAAAAAAAGGTGCTAATTTTCAAAAATAAAATATCAATATGTTACCCAATATCATAAATAACCTAAAATAAAATATGAAAGTCTAAAATAACATCTAAGATGGATGAATTAAGTTTAACTGAAACTTTGATAATTTAAGATTTCTAACCCTTTAACACCTCAAACATTGAGCAAAAACAATTAACTAAGCAATGCATAGATAAAGAGATATAAAGAGCAAGAGAGACACATCAATTTTATAATGGTTCAGACAATCACCTACTTCAATTCTTGAACCTCCATTTAAGTATTCATTATTCATCACAATCTTCTCAACAAATGAGATCTTAATTACCAATACATTAATCCTTTTATGGAATCAATATTAGAAAACATTTCAATCTTTTCAAGGATCAAGTTTAAACATTTTAAAGGCTCATAACCAATATTTTCTCGAGTGGTTAAAAAGTCACATATACTTTAACAATAATTATTTCTCTCATAAATATCCTCAAACCTTGTAATAAGAGAAAATTACAATAAGAGTAACTCAAGTCTTTATTAAAGTAATCTAACTCATCAATGTGAAATAGTTAATTGATGCAAGGTTTAAAGCTTTGAAAGGATTATGAAAATAATAAAAGCTTTTTAGACAAAAAAAATGTTTGTAAGCATCAAATGTTGTAAAAATATGTGTTTTTTTGTTGTGAGGTAATTCACATGAAATGAAAGAGTGGTATTTATATGTGGAAAACCCACACGTGGTCGTTACTCACACAAGATTGATAGAGATAAAATATTTTGATTTTTGATGTGTTCTTTCATCTATTAGGAACCATTATATCTATCTTTTTGGAAGAAAACGATTTGTTATAAACAACTTGAGTATAAAATAAGTTAATCAAGTCAAATAAGTTAATCTTAAGTGTTAAACATATTTCTTTCAAAATTACAAGTATAGCATTTTAGCTAAAAATGTATAACAAGCTTTTTAGTGATTAAAAGTGCAGGAGCACATGTGATAACGTTCATGCTCTTCATTTAAAAATAATTGAGTGATGACATCAAAATATTTTAATAAAAGAATTTCTTATAAGGTATTCTTCACTATATATAAGTTTTGGCAATTAAAGTAATTTTGGATGGTAAAATTCGGCATCTAAAAATAATTTTGAATAAAATTCATTTTTGTTATACCAAATTAAATTTTATAAAGACTTAATTACATTAATATAAGTTTAGGTGTCTTCAAGTTATATTTGCATCCAAGAAGCTAATATTATTTTAAATTAATGAGAAAAAATCCCACAACATTAAAACTTTTGATATTCGTATTAAATTCAATAATTGTTGCCATCATCAAAATAATTAATTCGTGGGTATTAAAGACCTTTGAGCTAACAATCTTTTTTCTTTTTTATGACGACAAACAATTAATTTTATAAGGAAATAAAGATGATAATTAATAATATGTCTCCTTATCACTCGCAATATGCATCTTAAAATATTAGAAGCTCCCCTTGTCAAAATGCATGTTTAAGATATACTAAAATTATAGCATGTCATAAATATATTATTATAAATCTTAATCTCATGCCATCAATAACATCATATCATATCTTAATAACTTAAGGACTAAAATTCATACATATCACAGTCCACATTCAACCATAAATACCATGTTTTTCTCTCCTAAATAATTAATATTATGCATGCAAGCACCACATTTTTCTCCCCTCTTGGCACATCAAAAAGGGAGGCACCGAATAGCAAATAGATCCACAATATTACATCACCAAATAGCACATTTATAAGTTCCAATGTATATGTCCAATTTCTTATTTCATTTGGTCAAGGATACAAAGTTGACAACCAAAATTTTGTTGCTTTCCAAAAGACTAAAAAAGTGTCACCCTTCCAACGCGGCTTATTTTCATCATCTTGTGCATGAATGTATAACCAATTTAATGTTTTCATGACAACATGCATCAAATTTATGTAATCAAATTTATAGTGGTTTGGAAAACCGCTCACTTCACTCCTTTATTTTTTATTCAAGTATTCATTATCCATTCACGATCTTCTTAATGGGTGAGACGTTACCGATACACTAATTTTGTTATAGAATCAAGATTAGAAATCCTTTCATAATCTTTTTCAATGATCAAGATTAAACCTTCCATTCACAATTTTTTTCAATGATCAAGATTAAACATTCTTAATGGCTCACAACTAGTATTTTTTTCAAGTGGTTAAAATGTCACTTGCACTTTCACAACAAATATTTCTCTCACAATAATTCCCACACCTTACAATAAGATTGAGCTCAATTTTTTATTAAAGTAATCTAACACGAGAGTGTGAAATAATGATCTGATGTAAGGGAGGTTTAAAGTTTGAAAGGATTATAAAAATAATAAAAGCTTTTTAGATAAGAGAATTATCAATATAATGTAAAAATATAAGCTTGTTTTTTGTAAGGTAACTCACATTAAGTGAAAAAGTGATATTTATACATGAAAAACCCCAAAAATAGCCGTTACTCGCACAAGATAGATGGAGATAGAATTTTTTTTTTTTTTTTTTGATGTGTTCTTTCATCTATTAGGAATGGCTATATCTCTCTTCTTGGAAAAAAAAATAATTGTTACAAACAACTTGAGTATAAAATAAGTTAATCATGCCAAACAAGTTAATTCTTGATTGTTAAACACACTTCTTTTAAAATTACAAGTTATCACTTTAGCTAATAATGGGTAAAAAGCTTTTTGGTGATTAAAAGTGCAAGAGCATTTCTCCATATAAAAAAGAATTGAGTAATAAAACCATTGATAAAATAATTTCTTATAAGGTATTCTTTCAATATATAGCTTTTGGCAATAAAGGTAATTTTAGATGGTAAAATTTGGAAATTAAATGTAATTTTGAATAAAATTTATTTTTATGATGCCAAAATAAATTCTATAAAGACTTGGTTACATTAATATAAGTTTAAGTATCTTCAAGTCATATTTGCATCTAATGAGTCCATATTTTTTCTAATTAGCTTGGAAAAATTCCTAAAACATTAGAATAAACATGTTTTTTTTTTAATCTCAGAAAAAGAATAAACTAGTTTTTAAATAGATTTTTTTTAATTAACCAAATTTTTTAAAAAAATATATTTGAAAAAACAATCAAATCCTTCTTAATAAGAAACATTTACAATTAAGAATCCCAATCTAGCTAAATTGCTTCTCCTGGGTTATTTTTTTTAATTTTACAAAAAAATAAATGTATTTTTCTTAAGTAAGATTTAAAAAAAAATCAAGGAGAAACAATTTGTTTTGAAGGATTTGATTGGTTTTTAAATATTTGTTTTTAATTTAAAAAAAAACTTTGGTTAAATATAAAATCTATTTAAAAAGCAGTTTATTCTTTTCATAGAGTAAAAAAACATGTTTAAGTTTTTTATTTATATAGAAACTCTATTTAAAAAATCTATCTTTTTAATTTTATTTTTAAATTAAAAAAAGTGTTTTAAGAGAAATCGCTGTTTCTCAAGAAAACACATTTCCCACCTCCCAGCTTTTTGAAAAACCGCAGTTCCCACTTACAGTTTCTATTTCCCAATATCTTTTCTTCCCAATGCCATTTTCTTGACATTTTCTTACACCTGTGTTTGATTGTAAAACCACCTTGGTTTAGGGATTTCTTTTGCTTGAAACGATGTTGTTTTCCACACACACACACGCAAAAAAAAAAAGAGTAATCTTTTGATTTTGTGTACTTTTTGTCACTTTGATCCTTAAGTTATGAATTTTTACTAAACAGACCCTAAACTTTATTTATGCTACAACAAGGTCCCTGAAAGTAGACATTGCACATGAGGGATAAAAAACAATGGCCCTCGTTTTTTCTTGCGACAAATGGTCTCCAAGATGGGAACGCTTGAGTTCCAATATCGTCGTTGGTGGCGGCTTGATGCACGACATGTCATCCACGTGGATGACGTTTCATTTGCCTCTTTGCTTTAACTCTTTAAAAGACTTACTTGGGTGCCACTAGGAGCGCAAGCCTGATAAACGCCAGGCCCACCTTTCTTCTTTATTTTTTTTTAGTTTTTCTTTTCTTTTATTTTTTTCATTATCTACTATTTTATCATTTTCTAAATGTCAATTTTTCCCAAATGATTAGTGATTATTCTTTTGTTTTTCATACAATCTCACAAAAATTAATGATTATGTTTCATGTTTTAGACCTTTTATTTTTCAAAATTGCTATAAAAAAATAATTATTCTTCATGCAACCTTGTAAAACAATTAATAATTCATTTTTGTTTTTTTCTACAATAATAGAGATTTGATAATCGATAATTAATCAATCTAAAAGGATATAACATATATTTAAAAATAAATATTATCAATGACCATAGATTAAGATAAAGAAGAAAAGGGTCTAAATAACAAAGATTTGTATATTTTTATTTTGATTTTCATGATTTTTTACAGATAATTAATGGTTATTTTTGTATCATTCATACAACCTCACAAAAATAATGATTCTTTATACGAACTAAAAAAATGATTAATTATTATGTATTTTTACAATAATTGAGGTTTGATAATTGATGACTAATTTAAGGTGCATAGTTTTAAAAACTTTAATGACAATAACACTAAAAAAAATAGATTTTTTTAATTTGAAAACAATAGTAGAACTAACCAAATATTAGCATATAGTAGAAGAAAAGGTCTAAATAATAATGATTTGATACTTGATAATTTCTCATCTTTTATTTCATATTAAATTTTGGATGATTATGTCTTACTTGAAAATTAATCATAATTCTTTGACAAGTGTTAAAAAAAATTGATTTTCATAATTACTTTGATGCGAAATAATTATAACAAAAAAATAAAATAAAGTTGAGAATAATGGGATTTTTAATCGAAGGTTACGCTCATTGACTAAAATTAACAATCCTTCCAACGTAGATTGTTCTTTCAATTATTGATTCTTTTAATTATTGATGATTTTAATTATATTTTTAATTAATTACATGCTTTCTTCTTTCATTTATCAAATTCAAACATATGCTTGATATATATTTACATTTAAAAATAAAAACGCGCATGATATTAAATAATACAAAATACATGTTCAATTAAAAAAAAAACTTTCATAATTAATGTTGATTTATTTTTATTTCATTAACTTAAAATTTTAAAATTAATTAAAAATTAAATAGATTTTATAAAATTACTAGTGACAACACACTAAGGGATTTACTGTGCAAAATGCATTGTACCCCTCTCATAGAATTAAAATAATGTTTTTTTTTTATCATCAAATTTTTTTCTCTACAATTGAATTTTTTAATGACCAAATTAAAGATCTATTTCTTATAATTTATTATTGAAAGATATAATTAAAAAAAATATCAAAGTATACACCACAACCAAGTTATATGTCAAGTTTCAAACGCGCACAAAAAAATACATTTTGATCCCATACTTTCCTCTCTCTAAAACAATCCCTTTATTTTCTTAAAAAAAAAACTTATAAATTTTATTTTTTTTCACTTTTAGTTATAGTTGGTCGTATCTTGCTAGAAAATGATAAAAGAGAGAAAGAAGTTGGTTGGCCACGTTCCAACCATGACAAAGATCATCTTTGGTTTCAATAGATTTCAATCAACGAGAACATTTTCATGGAGGTGTTTTTTGTTCTTACTCTTACGAGATTTTTTTTTTCAGTTTGATTTTGTGTTCCTAGACAAGTCTTAGAGTGTTTTGAGTTAATTTGTTAGTCTATTGCATCATAATAATATTTATTAGGTGTTTTTAAATAAAAAAAAATATATTATAAATTATATTTTCAAACCAAAAGGCAAATGCTTGGTTTTCAAACCACTTATCTAATGGTTGAAAATTGGGCAAACAAACAATAGGCTGTCTTCTGCCATTATTTTGCGAATGACATAACATCATCCATAATTTCAAATAAATAATAAAAAATCAAATATTATGCATGCAGTCTTAGCCTTGCAGGCCCGCATGCATGGCCTTTTTTATTAATGGGCTAAATAAGTTAGGTCACCACGGCCAAGAACACCACCCTCTTTTTAGCTTTAATTTATTTTAGAAAATGTAAATTAATTAAAATAGATTAATGTGTGTGTGTGTGTGTGTGTGTGTTGTGTGGAGGGGGGGTGGATGCCAAACCTAGCATTTATTCAATTTTAATTAATAATAAATTAAATAATAATTCGTGTTGTTTTTAATAAATTATCGTTTATTTTTTACTTGGTTTACAAATAAAAATGCTAGGTTTTTTTTTTTTTGCACTAGTAAGTGTTCTTTTATTGCAACTCTACATAAAATTTTATTTTTCTTTGATTTTATTCAATTGTTTTCACGTACTTATTCATTATCTTTTGATTACATAAAAAAAAATAATTTTAAAAAAACAAAGTTATTGAAGATAACCAGTTCCATAACTCGTGTTTCAAGATCAAATATCTTAATTTATATCTATCTCTCGACTTTTTAGTTTAGTCCTTAGTTAAATATTGTTTAATTTCTACTTGGTTTTTTAATAAGATTATAACATTTTGTTCTAATATTAGTAGGCATTTTTTTTAATGCAACCCTACAAAATCTTTTATTTTATTTTATTCAATCACTTTTATATGCACTTTTATTTTTATCATTATTTGATAAAATAAAAAAATAATTTCAATAAACAAAATTATTAAACATAGACGTGGTACATGACCCATGTTGTAAGTTAAGATATTTTAATCTACTTCTATCTCTTAATTTTTCAATTAGCTTAAACCAAGGCCTAAGATCTTGGATGTTGATGTTGGTGTTACAAACTTAACTCCACATAATGGGTCAACCCGATGACTCGTCAATCCAGGACTTAGCTTGGGTATGTCAAACCGGGTTGAAAATTAACTCAATCAAGCTCGAGTGACATGGACAGTCAAACCACAACTCAATTTACCCGAGTGAGACCCAATTTAAATTTTAAAATAAAATTCCTGAAACAACTTCATTTATTTTTTAAAAAAATATATTTTTTTTAAAAAAATCTTTAAAACGATGTCATTTTAGATGGCTTGAGTTAGCACAAATTGACCTACCTAATCCCTACCCGAGCCGAGTTTTATAACTTTGATGTATTTTTTTTTTTCGAAAAATAACTCTTATAGTAACTTTATCAACGAACATATTAAATCAACTTCCAAGCTCTTTCCTAATAGTTGCAACCCTTAATCAAGAAGAAAATATAAAAAGCAAACCTACCCTTCCTTGAATAGAGCAAAGAAATCATAAGACTGCAATGCATATACAATACAAATAAGAAAGTGAAATGTAATCAAATTTTGATTATAATAAAGGACAATTTAATATCAAGTTAATCACATAAATAACACATATAGGCAGATGTATATTGCTAGCCTAATTTGAATGAATTTCTCATTAACTTGTGATAGATCATATTTTATGCTAAAATCCAATTATTTAAAAGGCCTATGAATAGAGGGGTCGGGAGAAGGATAACCCATCATAAAAGCTCGACAGAAGTCAAACCTATGGAAAGAGGGTCTAGCAAGATGTCAAACTCATTTTTCTTGGGATTGGCTATATGTCAGGCCCAAACGAACATGGGTCTGACAAGATGTCAAATCCAACTCTCTTAGACTCAGCTACATGCCAGGCCAAAGAGCATGTGGGGCTGACGAGATGTCATACTCAATTTCATTAGGCTTGGCTATATGCTAGGCACAAGTGCATTTGTGCTTGGCAAAATGCCAGACCCAAGCGCACATAAGTCTAGCAAGATGTCATACGCAACTCCTATGGGCTCAGCTACAAGCTAGGCTTAAACACATGTGGATCTAGCAAGATTTTAGACGCAACTCTCTTAGACTTAGCTATGTAAACCAAGGTTGTCAATTCCGTTTCGATAGGTGTTTTGTTTTTTTCAATTGGAATATAATGTTTCAGTTTCGGAGTGTTTCGGTGTGCCGTTTCGGGGTTGTACTGTTCATATATATATATATATATATATATATATATATATATATATATATATAATTCAACAAATATAATTCAAATTCAAGATAAATTAATTATAAATTATGCAATACAAACACAATGCCAAACAAATATAATTTTAAAATTTAAAATATTTCTAAATAGTCAAGATTAAATAGATCTTTAACTTAAAGTAATTCAACTTAAACAAAATATCAAAATATTATGAAAGTAAAATGTTTTAACACAAATATTTTAAATATAAAGTTAGGTCAATGTTATCAAGGCTAATGGAATCTAAAGCATCCCTTATTTTGCTCAAATTCCTACAAAGTATAAATATGAAAGAAACAACATGAATATAAACCATATATATTAGTGATAAATCTAATTTTAAAAAATTAATATTATTGTTAATGAAAATAGCAATAATAATTTTCAATATTATTATTAATATCATTGTTATTGAAAATAGTAATGAAAAATAGCTTTTTATAATTGAGTGGTTTAATTAATTAAATTGAACAAGGTTCAATTTGATTCAATGGCTTTTCAAGAGCAAAATGGAACATGTGGAATGAAACTGGAACGTTCCAGGCGGAATTTAGCCGAAAAATCCGAAACGGACCAAGATTTAAAATGAGATGAAATTTATTTTATTTTGTTCTGTTTTTTGAATTGGTATGGAATGTTTCGGGCATTCTGGGTGAAACGGAACGGAATTGACAACCTTAATATAAACATACAAAATAAGGAACTAGGGTCATCATTTCCCTATACCCTAACTGTGTAAAAAGTCCTCTAAAAGCTGAATATATGTCTATCAATATTAATGTTGATTATAAAAGTTTATCTCATCGACATTAATATTGTATATAAGATGATGTAGGACCGTTGTCTATAGACACGTGGTATTCTCATCAATATTAATATTGTGTAAGAAGACACTTAAATCAACATTAATGTTAATGCAAGGGACTTCATCCCCAATTAGATGTGGGAAAAAAAATAGTTGAACAAAAAGAAGAAAGTTCAAAATACAAAGGTTATAAATATTCTCTAAATAACCCAGGTAAATGGTTCAAAATCTTCACTCTCTTACAGTATAAGGGTTCAAAATCTTCATTCTCTTATCACATATTCTCAGCATTTATCATACACGAATTAAGAAGAAGTATGCTTGTTCTTAGAATTTAATGTTTATTTATTACAACTTTCACTCACTGACATAATCATTAGAAGGTCATAAAATCCCACTAAAAGACACTGTTTTGCAGGAATACAGGCCTCCATCACCAACCATTTAGGGCCTCGCTTCTAGAGAATAGAAGATTGACATGAACATGTGATCACCCATAATCCAAACGCTCAAAAACCTAGGTTTCCTAGCATATTGGATTGGGAGCATAAGCATCATCACCTTGTACATTAGTTTTTTCATGAGTATGTTCATCCAAATCTATGTTATTGGGCAATACATGAAGACCGAGGACATTGGTTGGGTTTTACGCCAAATTCAGTGTTTAATAATGTAATGCAAATAGTTTTGTAAAAGTGTGTTCTAAATTAAAAAGGCATCAAATTGATGCATTTTCAACCTAAATGTATTTTAAAATATTTTTGAAGAGTGTAAACACACAAACATTCTCAACTACCTTGTAAATGCATTACTAGAGCCTAAGATTTTACCAGGGCAAACTAGAGGAAAAGCTTGTTATCGTATATATTATCGTCTATATTATTTGAATGCAATATGTGACATCTAGCATTATAGAAAAACACGTTATGGGTAGGATTGTGACATTAACATGAATTCATACATTAACTATTTAACTTGTGCTTCGCCACAGGTTGAATATTTTTTTAAAAAAAAAATATATATATATATATATATATAGACTTTTACGATGTGTTTTTTACATAAAAAAATCCCAAACGAAATTCAAAAATTTCATGCATACATCTAATTAAATAAATCAAGAACTATTTATACAATAAAAAAAAATTATCAAGCCCGATCCTTACCCAACCAAAATTAATCAGTCAAACTTATGACCCGGATCATAGACTCAATTGAGTTCTAAAATTTATTTTTATAATTTTTTTTATCTAAAATAAACACCTATAAAATTAAAAATCAACAAAATATCAAATTCATAATGATTGAAAAAAAAATCAAATTGAAACAAATTATGTTTCCCAATTAATAATCAATTAAATATTAAGTTATGAAATTGAAAAAAAAAACAAGAAAAAAAATGCAATTATAATGGATAAAAATTTTAAAAAGAGCAAAAAAAGCCTAGGCGCACGGGCTTAGAGCAGCCCACGCACCTAGGCATTGTTTTTTTTTTCTTAAAAGGTAGGTGACAGGTCGTCTTGTAATCCGCCCCTTAATGCTTTGAAAAAAATAGCACGCAACACGTCGCCTGCACTACACAGATTCTAGCAACCTCCAGTCACTGGTAAATCAAGCCGATATGTTTTAGACCAAGAGAAATCCATTTCCAACTATATTTCAACATGAAAAAAAAAAAAACACCATAAACATCTTGTAAAACATAATCATAGCCTCTAACAACTTGAAAATTGGCTCCAAAACTCACTATCAACTCAAAACCAAAATTCTTTACCATTTTAGACAAGTTTAAGGAAGAAAAAATACCTTGTATAAACTTTTCTTATAAAAAGAAACCATTAACACCAATACCATCCATTTTCATGATCGGAATTGGTCTCAACCGATACTTTCTCTCTATACCACTAGAATTCAGTCACTTTCTCTCTCATCTCTCAAATTAGAGATCAAAAAATAAAAATAAAATAAAGTTTAGGACCCAAATTGAATTTCATCAAGTTTTAGGAATTGAAAGTTTATAATTTCAAAAGTTGAAGGACCAAAGTGGATGTTTAGCCTCAAGGTTAGAAACATCTTCTTTTTTTTTTTTTTTTGCCTCTTTTTTCATCTTAGTCTCCTATCTTTGAATATTGCCTTTCCTTAATAAACATGCTTTAACTGGCTATATAAGGGTGTAATAAAAATAATGAACTAAAAAAACAAATCATTATCACAATTCACAGTAATTTGTTAATCTGTTCCTTGATAAGTGGCAACAATATTATTCTCCATGATTTTTAAGAGTATTTGTTAATATGAACCCATGCCAATATACTTTCTCAGCAAAGTTTCTGATTAGCAAACTTGAAGACAGTATGTCGAATTTTGCCAAACTGAGTAATACCTCCAAATATGATAGAGAACAGAGTTCTTGTCAAAACTTTAATCACAAAATCCCACGACAATGACAGAGTTCAACGCATCATATACATAGTTTTTGATATATCAAGGAAATAAATCCAATCTAATCTAATTATGTGCTCTTAAAAGGGCACAAAATAATCTGAAACTCACAAGGCTTAATGATTCTAACTAAATGTGGTAGTAAATAATTCCCATTTTTGTA
>Ga0325410_1006592_pt1 | contig 12740 bp, 4 predicted proteins | sample PopdelMetagenome_16_FD_206182 | JGI IMG/M metagenome (GOLD analysis project Ga0325410, IMG submission 206182) | Populus deltoides microbial communities from Bellville, Georgia, United States - Xylem-PdIQD-R3 | ecosystem: Host-associated > Plants > Phyllosphere > Stem > Wood/Secondary xylem... | reverse complement strand
CAACCATACAAACATAAATCAATGGCTTACAAAGTTTTACACAAGCTATCTGCTAAGTACTATGGACAATACAAAATTATTGAACGAATTGGGGCAGTGACTTACAAATTGAGTTTGCCATCCTCTAGATCAATTTGTCTTGTTTTTCATGTTTCTCAACTCGAGCAGCATCATGGAAATAAAAGGGTGTTTGCAGATTTACCTGTTATGACAGAAGAGTCAATCCTTCAACCACAAGCCGAGATAGACAAGAGAATTTATAAGTTTTATCTCAAATTATAAGGTCCTCCAAGTTACTTGGAAGAATTCCAAGTAGGAACAATCTTAATTAAGTTGGCTCCACAAACCTTTTGTGATCATTGTGCATGATTTAGTTTGTGTCGGCAACATTAGGAGGTTAAACTTTTTATAGAATAAAACTAAAAAGCTCGGAATTCGAATTAGCATTACAATGAATGGAACATTGTTACACACACAAATGGACCAGGTGATTGATTATGTTCTTTTCCTCTCTTTTTTTTTAATAATGATTCCATTTGCTCCACTGTTATCATTGATTATAATTGTCTTTTCCTGCAACTTTTACTTTTTCTCCAGCACTTCTGGCACTGAATTTTGAAACTCAGCTGCTAAGCATTGATGCGAATATGAGTTGTTGTTCTTCGATGTTAACTTGGCAATTGGCTTTAGAAATCCATTTGCTCAACTGTTATTATTGATCATCACTGTTTTTTCCAGCAGCTGTTACTTTTCTCTAGCAACTCCATCTCAGTGTTTAAATCCAAGTTACTAAGCATTAAGAGTTTCTGTTTTATATACTTTTCAATTAACACCTTCTTAATTATTGTGATTTCCTTTCTTATAACTTTCAATAAATCTTAAATGGCCATCCTTGTTACGCTCTAGCCCCCCTCCTTAAAAAAGGTCACCTTCACAAAACTTTGCACCTCGTGCTACACTCAACAATGCCATCTTCATAGAACCTGTCAGCTTCCTGTCGATTTGCAATTCATTATAGAATGGCAAAGACCTGCATGCCGCGTCGAGAATGGAAGTTCCAAAGCGTTTTTTAGAGTTTCAACTTAAATGGTCTATACTGTTTTCTGACCAAATTGCCAACGTTTTCTTTTCATATATCATTCTGTCTTTCTTTCCTCTTCAGAATTTCAAGTGTGGGCATGTGAGTGATGGCTTTATTTTCACCTCTTTCCTCTTCGGATCACTTTAGTTGTTGTGTTGTTGGTGAGAGAGGAGGGATGGATGGTTTTTGCTGCTGTTTTGTATAGGTTGGCGCTCCTCTCTTTGTTGGGAGTGTTGGCCTGAACTACATGTTGCTGGGGGCTGATTTCAGGGCTGCTGTGTTGTGGCTGTTTTGGAGTCAAATTGAGGGCTGATTTCAGGGGAGGTTATGGCTGGTTTCTGTTCAGTGCTGGCGAGGAAGGCAGCTGGGGTTTGGTTCAGTTGTGGAGGGAATGGCAGCTGAGTTTTATTCGACACTAGTTCCAACTTGGTTGTTTATTTGCTGAACATTTGATTTTTTTTTATAATCTTCTATTATTATATTTTGTGCGATATGCTGAAGCCATTGTTTCTTTTTTTCTTCCCCCTGCCCCAGAACAGCATGCAAAAAATATTATACTCTCACAACACTCTTTTATAAAAAAGCGAGGGGAAGAAAAAATACGAGTTTTTTGTAGACACATAATGCATACAATATTGTAAACACAAACTCGTAAGAAAGAAAAGACTCTAAATCCCTCAACGGGGAATTAGTTCGAACAGGCTCGAGCACCCTTTTATTCTAGCACTAGCTTATTATTATACTTCATAATCTGCTTCGATTCTTCACTTCACGCTGTCACAAAAACAAAAAAAAAGGAAAAAAAAAGAAATCAATATTTCTATATTATTGTGATTTATGAAATCGGGCTAACACAATAATTTCTAGTGGTATGCATGTACACATGAAGTATAGAATACGTACCTTTTGCAATCAGTGGCAGGACTGATTTTATAGGGAATGGATACACCACACTTTGAAGGGAGGCCAGCAGCCAGGCCATAGTTGAGGCCAGAGATCTTACCAGCCAAGGATTTCAAACAGTTGCAGACCCCTTGGCGGTCAGGGGTGGTCTTGGATGCAGAATTAAGTGCTTTCAACCCACTGCAGCAAGCTGCAGGCAAAGCCCCACCTTTCTGGAGGTAGCCTATACATTGTGCCAAGCTGCTTGACACTTGGCCACAAGAGATGGCAGCTTCTGCTAGAGGTGCACTAACAACTATCGCTATAAGCATGGCATAGGTCAGCTTCAAGCCCATTGAAGAAGCCATTATATGCTAGCAAAATATTACAACTGGAATTATAAGAAGATTTTAGAGTATGGTTTAAGACTACTGCCCTTGGATGCTGTCGATGGAGTACAAAGTCCTTGAATAATGGTGTGTTTATATAGCAAAGTGTAAGTGTAAGAACTGTAGACACCTATGACTAGGTGGCATAGAAGGTTAGTTAGCAGATGGGATTCATTAATTCTGTGTTTCATCATGTCCTCGTCAAATTGGCTTATAGTAGGGGATCTTGAACATTTAGCTCTCTCAACATCTGAAAACGTTGATTTGAGAATAGCTTGTCATGGCAGATGACACCTGCCAGGAATGAATTCCTCCAGAATTTATTAACTACCAGGTGGTGCAGCGCACATCACGAAGGAAATGGCCTGTCATTTGTAACATCCAAACCCCAGTAACAGTTGTCAGATGTCTCATCCTATACCGTTCCTTCTCAAGGGTTTAAGAGGTTTGGAGTTTCAGCCTTTCCTTTGATAGAAGCTTGGAGATCAATTAACAATATTCTGCCACTCAAATATCATCTAGAAAATTCAATGCACAATGTAAACAAGAGTTGATGGTCGATTTTAATCAGAAGGATAAATATCAAATCTTTCATTAAAAAGAATAATAATCCAGTTGATGCCAAACTAAGTTCAGGCTCTTCTCCAGTTTCTTTTGTACAAAAATTCAATGCACCAATTCCCCTACTGATGACCTAGAACCTCCACCAAGAAGAAGGTAAGCACTTCCTCCGACTCAAAATTTTTGGTGTTGCAAGAGATTTCAGCAGATACCATTTTACAAGAAAACTATGCTACAGATTAGAACTCTGAGAAGCACTAAGAAGTTCGTAGAACCGAGGTTGTAAAGATCTCTGGCAGAAGGAGCTGCACTCGTGGAATTCATTGATGGGGCTGTAATGTTTACCATGGTGCCATTCATCCTGCCAGTGCTGCATGCAAGGTTCAATTAAACATGAGAAAACGAGGATTTACATCATAGAAGCCAACTTAATTGACTACTAGTAAAAAAAGAAAAAATCTAAATAACTAGCATTCAAACGCAAATGACTGAAAAATAGGCAGGACTGGTTATTTGGCCATACCTTCCTGGGAACACACAAGTGCCATGACCTGCCATAGAATCAATCAGGGCATTAGAACTTCAGAAACCGTTTTCTTGTGCAACATGACACTAACACGGACTAAAAAAATCAACAAACAGTAACATACACAAACACAAAAGAACAAATGTGGATTGTTAAATTAAAGCACAATCTTACTTGGATTTGTAGTGGTGATAGCAGCCACACCATTGAAGTCACATGTCCCAGGAGCCTTCCCCATCTGATTATAGTAACTGTTAAATGCATAAGTTGCATGCGCAATCACATTGTCTGGTTGGTAACATGGCTCTCCCTGCAACATAGCAGAGCAATCAACCTTGCCAGGTCCACATGCCCAATCCAAAGCAGCTTGCAGCATCTTTGGATCAGCACCTTGCTTTGCAGTACAGTATGTTTGGTTCGTAGTGTCATTTGCTAACACTAAGCCTGACCCGGTCAGATGCAAAATGTAAACAGGCTCCCCATTTGCATTAAACAATCCCCAATTCTTCTCTGAGACTGGACCGGGTTTCAAATCTTCATTATAAAGCTCATAAATGTATGTACTAACAGCAATTCCAGGGTGTTTGGGAGTTCCAGTTTTGTTCAGCACATGCCTAATCAAATTACTGTTGTAAGTGTTGGCATTATCTAGAGTTGCATCCGGCTCATTAGAATCACCTTTTGATGGCCAGCCAGTTTCAGTAACCATAACAGGAACGTTAGTAAAGTTTAGGAAATCCATGGCAAAGTAAGTTGCATCAATCATAGCATCAAAGACATTGGAATAGTGAACAAGTGTGTTAGCATCAACAGCTTCCTTGTTTGGAGCAAGAGGCTTCAAGAGTGCATAATCTAATGGAATTACACCATTTGATTGCATGTAGTCATAGTAAGGGTATATATTGAGCATCAAGTGTGACCCTGTTGACTGCAAGAAATTGAGCATGGGAATCAAAACAGGATTCCACGTTTTGTTAAAGAAGGCTTGGGATGGTGGGAAGGAATCAAGGATAATAGAGGAAGAAAGGGGCGTTGAAACTTTGATTTGGCGATCTAGGTTGGATGCAACAAGGGCTGATTGAATGAACTTCATGGCATTGACAAGGACTGATGCTGCATTGGGAACGGCTGTGAAAACCTCAGAACCTACACAAATGGCTGTGATGTTTGTAGCTGGGTAATGAGCCACCACATTATGCGAAACCCAATTAGCAGCAGTGGAATTCGATTGACCAATTCCCAGAAGTTGTTCATTGGGAACAGAGACCATGACCTGAATGCCTGTATTAGCAAGTGCAACTAGCATGCCACGGTCAGCATCATAGAGCCGGACATGTCTGATTTGCTGAGCCTTGAGGAGGGCTACCACTTGAGTTGGGTGTGGCATGTCAGAAAGGTCTGTTCCTATGTTAACACCAATGAATGCTTCTGCAAGAAAGATAATGCAAATATTGTAATACGCATCCATGTCTAACATGGATCACCAACATGTGGAAAAATGCAATTATGCAAATGCAAATATCACTTGAAGGGATAACAGTGCAATACAAGCAAATTCAATTCAATTAACTAGCCTGTGCTTAGCTTTACAGTGAAAGAGAATTGGTGTCATCTAAGACAAACAAGCATGCAACTACTTGATTGAAGAACAGCATATGCCAAAAAATCAATTAAAAAAGAGAAAAATACAAAAGAAACTTCTAAAGTTGGGGGCCCGGATCAGAGTTAAAATGACAAAACATGCAGATGGAACTTTGCGAGACAGAACCATTTTGGATAAAAGCTAGAATGTACCCTATGATTTGGCCATTTTGAACTTTTAGTGATAGTGGTTTGTTTCTTAATGCCTCAAGTGACTTGCATTTTCTTCCACCAGAAATGCCCTTTAACTCTTTTAGCAACATGAAAATGACCACACTTTCTACTCTTGTCTTGCTAGAAAGGCATCATCAATTGTATCCTTAAAAATACAAGGAAACAGCCAGCACTTTTTAGCATCAACAATTTTTTCTTGACCTCTTAGAGAGGTCGCTAAATGTAGTGCCGGTATAGATATACCTTATTAGACAATGTTCCTAGAGCAAACCACAAGTTACTTAAGTATATATAAATAAACTTCTGTTACTTCATACTTTTTCCACTCGCACCTTCATGCGAAGCAGTAGGAAATCAGTGAGAAAGAAAATAGTGTTCTAGGATAATGCATCTTTGTTTAAGCTAATTCCACCATCTTCTGGTCTTCTTACTCTCAATGGGATTTGAAGCCCTGCCATCTACATAAACACTTCTCAATATCTAAAAATAAAAACCCTTGTTCTACCGGAAACCTGCATTGCCTTAGTAATAACTAATATAGGAAGAAATTGTCTTAAACAGTAGACAACATCCAAACAATAAGTGGTCTTATTTGAAACTTTGCTTTGCTCGCATGGCTTCATTCAAAGGTTTGTTATCCTATCAGGCACCATAAAACCTTCTTATTGTTTGACCTCGGTAGTTTGATCAATTGATACCTGGTTTCTGATCCCACGCTTCATTACTAGTATGTTTAGTTTAAAAGGGTGGAAAAAATCAGCTAATAGAAAACTCCAATACTATAATAATCTCTTAAAGGCCATTTGTCAAATTAGCGGGGATGCTTCCCACCACAAAGACAAACAAGTATAGCATAGGAATGGGATTGGTTCTTTGCTTTCGGAGTTCTTGTATACTTTGCTGTGAAAAGAAAGAGAACTGGAGTAACTGTAAATTGCAAGGCTCTAGACATACAGGCATATATGTATGTATAGTGTTGATGTTATCAATGTAATAGTTTCGTAGACACAGAAAACAAACACGAGTTTGTTTACAAATGCATACACAAATTCTTAGTGGGGATGGACTTTTGCAGAACACATATTTAAGATACTTGAATGAATCATGGATGACAGAGGAAGGTTGTAAAGGGAGGAAGGGATAAAACAAAAAAGAAAAGAATATAGCATTGGTAGTACTTTCCACCCATGCCTGACCCAGATTTCAAGTCCTAGAAAGGGGGCTTTAATTCTCTCAACTTTGGCCACCATTTGCCCTGCCAAGGCAGAACCTATCCCTACACCATGGATCAAGTGGGTAAAAAATAATGAAATAGCTTGTTAGCTGGAGGACAATGAGGTAGCCTGTTAGAAATTAGGATGTTACCATATTTCCTTATTTATTCATTCAATTATGAAGAAGGAGGTGGGCATTTAGGGTGATTATGCATAAAGTCAGTGCCAAGTTTTCATGGTCATGCTTATATACAGTAGCAAGGACCCAGGAGGGAAACAAAATCTATAAACAAAATTTATGTAATTACATACATTTAATTACAGAACATTCAGCATCAAACGAGGAACATTTAATTAAAGCTCCCAGGTCCCAACTTTCCCTCTGCCATTCTTTTATGTCCTGATTTAATATCCAACCACCTATACCTAACACGCAAGCAAGCACAGATTCACAAACTCAGACAGTGCTGCAATCTTCAAAGCCCATTTTTTTTTTTTTTTTTTACAAAACCCACTTAATGTTTTGCTATTTACCTTCAAGTTTCACCCAATACACAATTTTCAAACATGAACAAATATTTTCAAAGCAGGCAAGAACAGGTAGACAATCTAACCATGGAAAAAAGAAGGCAAGGAAAACAACAAGTAGGGGTCATGAAAAAGAAGGCAAGAAACACTTACCATCATCAGCAGCAACAAAAGAAGAGACAGCTGCTGAAAGCAGAAGTATAAGCACAAAGACAGACTCCATACTCCAAAACATTCTCTAAAGGAACTGAAAACTGAACCCCAAGAACGAAAATGGAGAAGGAGAGTAAGAGAGTGTGTGGAAATGGCGTTAACAGAGCACTAATAAAAGGGCGTGATGGGGTAAAGAAACAAGAAAATAAGGGCAGTAAAAGAGAGTTAAGGTCAGAGAATGAACGGTGAAGATATCATCTGCAACTTTTTTACACAGTGAACAAAGCATAGCATTGTTCTTAGTGTAATCTAAGAGACTTTTTTTTGTGTAAGAAATCCAAAAGCCTAGGCATACTTTTATTGTTCTGTTTTGCTGTGTCGTAGATTTGCTAAAAACGGTCCCTCTATTTTTTTTTATATTTCTTCAAAGAATCTTCTACTTTAAATTTGATCGAATTATGATATAACACCTAATGATTATCTTGCTTTTAAGAGGATAAATTAAAAAGATTGTACATTAACACAAGTAGTGATGAGTTGTGAAGCCTGAATATATAAATAAAAAAATCTATATTAGCTAGGTAGTTATAATAAAATTCAATTTAATTGTTATTTTTTTTATTACAGAGAAGAGGCTCGAACACGAGATTTCTTGGAGGAGGTAAACTCTACTGTCAGTTAGGCTGCATGCTCATTGTTACTTAACTTATATATATATGCTAGGCTGATAAATCAGTATTGGTTTAGAAAAAAACATAAAATTATTGGATGGAGGGTCAAAACGACCCTCTTTAATTGAAAATTGGATTGATTTTATACAACTCAAAGCAAGAGGTTAGAATGGATGAAATGTAGAAGTATAGGGACCATAGAGGATGTTCCGGTTTTAAATTTTGCTACCGTTAGAGTCCCACAAATGGCAGGCTTTTTTGCAGTTTGTTTGGATACTATAGTTTAGCATAAGTGCATTGAATGCTGTGAAATTAGCTGTCGTCATTTCTGTGCTGCTGAGTAGGAGAGGCAACGTGGGACCTGATTTCTACACCCAACGGTCAATTTTATCGTCCTTTTTTAAATATTAATACTCTTCTCCTCCTCCTCCTCTTTTTTTTTTTTAATTTAAATTCCTTGCCTTTTCTGTTAATAATAGGGAAGACAATTTCATGTTGTCCCCTTTTGAATGAAAAAAAAAAAAAAGTTGGGAGAGGGGGAAAGGAATTCATTAAACTCAAGCATTGCAAGGCACCGTTTGTTATAGAGGTGATTTTTAATTATTTTTAAAGAATAAAATCAACAACCAATGAAAGCTCAACTCATAAAATTAAGTAGGTATTTAAGAGTATCGTAACGATTATTTTTTAAAATATTTTTTATTTAAAAATGTATTAAAATTATTTTTGACATCAGCACATTAAAATGATACAAAAACACCAAAAAATATTAATTTAAAATAAAAAAATAAAACTTTCTCACTCTCCCAGTCTTTCAAAAACGTTTTAGTCTCTCGGTTCGAGTCCCATAAATCTTAGGGTCACTAGAGGCTGATATGATCGTTAATTTTAAAATTCATAAAATTAATTAAGGCACACGCAAGTTGATCTGAACATCTATATTAATTAAAAAAAAAAAGGTTTAGTCTCTCTGCCTCCCCGCTAAACCCCAACCCCCATGAAATAGCAAGGTGCTATCTGCATTCTGCTCTGTGTTTTTTGAGGTGGGTATGGGTCTATCTGTTCAAGCCTTTTTCTCCTCAGTTCCCTCTTTTGTTTATATGAGATGATTAAAGTGTTACTTTATTTTATGGTTTTACCATTTCCATGATTGTGCATCTTAGCCATGACTTCATCAAAAGAAGAAGTAGCCACCAGTCCATACCACACGACTACACGAGCAAGAGCATAACAGGAAATTGCTTTTTTTTTTTTTTTGCTTGTCTTAAAGATTGAATCTTTATTATTTGTTTGTGGGTTTTGGTTTGTGGGGCTTTTGGTGAAAGTAGGAAAGAAGATGTTGGTGCCATTAACGGCTTCACTTTATGTACATGGAACACCATGCTCTAATGGAGTTTTGTTGATATTGGTTCTGTATATTTTGTGGCTTGTTTTTTATGATAATAAAAAAAAATAATGAATGAAGGGATATTAAATAGCATAATATTTTATATATAATTAAATAGAGATATTAAATAGCATAATATCATGCTTTATTTATTTATTTATTTATTTATATTCATTGCTTAACATCTTTGCTCTCCGAGCATTTCTTTCCCTGACCAAGTTAGGAATCAAACTTCACTCATGATTTTTCGTACCATCAACGGCCTGCAAGGTAATCATCTCTTTGCCAGATTGACTTTGTCGCGTGCCAAAACATTGTGTATTCCCCTTTTTTTTTTTTTTTTGTTAGTAACAGTTATTTTTATTTTTTTTTATTTAAGAATGTATTAAAATAATACATTTTAAAATTTTTTTATATCATTATATCAAAATCAAAATAATGTAAAGATTTTTAAAAATAAAAAAAAATAGTTTAACCGTTGCGCTAAACAGACATTTATTATTGATTTTTTTTAACTTTCATGTACTTAAAAATACATTAAAATTTTATTTGTGTTAACTGAATTCATAAATTTAACAAGTTAATCCAAGTTGTCTCAGGTTATTTTATTTGAGTTTTTTTAACTGATTTTTTTCTTAATTTTATCTTTCAACATAATTTGTTTTAATTTATTTTCTATTAAGTTATTTTGATCTCATGACGATCATGAGTTTAGAAAGTTAACTCATGTCTTTTTTAAGTTTTTTTCTTCAATTTGATTCTTTAAAATTAAATTGATTGAGTATTGGTCTTTATAATTTATTTTGATTTATTTTATATTGAGTTATTGTGATCTCATAACCTAGATCGTGGATTTAGAAGGTTAACCCGTATTAACCAAAGTTGATCCAATATATTGTAGTCACAATATTTTTTTTTAGAGGATATCATCTTAAATTATTTTTAGTCAAACTTCATTTTTACTGGTCATCCAGACTACATTTAGACATGTTAAGTCAATCATATCACATCGAATTAACCCTCACATAAATTTTTTTCTATTAGAAAAATATTATTAATATCTAAATATTTTTTTATATTAAAAAAATCAATCCGACCAACAATATAATGATGTCCAAATATCTAGTTATCATCTATTTGAACCCACGGTAAATAATAATAGTATAAATCATGTTGCAATTCGCTTTTAAATATTGCCCAAAGATTAAGACTTTAAATTTTAGATCATAATCCAAAATTTATTTTTCATAAATAATTTATGATAAAAATGAGTTAAAATAATTTTAAATTATAAATATGTTTAGTATAAATAAATGAAATTAAATTTTTTGAAGAAGGAATATAGTATAAGTTAAAATTTAAAATATCTAAATTTTAATTAAATCAAAATTTGAACTTAATTTAGTAATAGACATTTGATTTAAGTTAAAAATTATCTATAATCTAAATGGCATGGTGTTTTCAATGTGGATTACCTCTACTGTTTATTCTCTCATATTTTAATGTAGATAGATTGTGCAAAATTTTGTTTTTTTTTTAATTTGATCTTTAAATTTTTTTTTGGACGATTTAGTCTAATTAAGGAGAAATTGATTTTGAATTCATATAAAAAGTTGAGATTGAAAGAGGAAGGACCGAAATGAAAAACACGACAAACATGAGTGGCATACCCCAAATTTTAAAAAAGATGCGCTTTGGTCCTTAGACTTAAAAAATCACGCAAATTATATAATTTGGACCCCTTAATATTTTTTTTAATTTTATTTTGATACAAAAGTTTATTTTTGTTATTGTTTGGTCTCTGATTGAGAAATAAGAAATAAAGGGATTGGCGGATTCCGGCAATAAAAAGATAAACATGTCGTTGACATCGATTTAGGCTACTAAAATGGATAATATTTGTGTCAAAATGTTTCATTTAATTAGGAGAGTTCATATTAGGTGTTTTTTTTTACCTTTAAAGTTCATGAAAAAACAAATTTAAATTCAGGTTGATTTTTGGTTTTGGGTTGAGTTTGTTTTTTTTTGGATGGTTTTTTAAGGTCATTAATAGATTTATCATGGTTCTTAAGATGTTTTGAATTAAAAAAATCAAGTTTTAATTTTCCAATCACCACAACGATCGGAATCTAGTAAAAACCAATCGTTTGTTTTTTGTTTTTTCAAAAACAAAAATTGAAAAACAAGCATGCAACTGTTGAAATGGGCTAGGTGGCGATCCCTTTGTTTTTTTTTTTGGTCAATTAACTCTTCTTTTTATATTTTTTTAGATAAATTGTATTTGCATTATATTTATTTTTAAAAAATAAATTCCTTTTGTATTCTTTTTTTTTTAAATAAATTGTATTTATATTCTTTATTTTTTTAAAATAAATTCCTTTTGTATTCTTTTTTTAAAAATAAATTGTATTTATATTATTTATTTTTTGAAAATAAATAACTTATATTTTTTCAAAAAAAATAAAGTCTCTTTTAAATTTTGATGATTTTTTACTCATGCATTTAATTTTCTAAGAGGTTTTTCTGATTCATCTATGAATGTTTTTTTTTAATCTTTTGTGTAGGTGAACTATATTTTTGAAAATAAAAAATCTATATTTTCAGATAATATTTCTAATATCTGTAGCCTTGTATAATAATTTTTTTCCAATCAATTTAGTATGTTTATCTATTTCTATTATTGTTTGGTTAAATAAAAAAATATTTAAATAAACAAAATTTAGCAGATAATGAAGTAAATATCCTATATTACAAGATTAAATATTTTGATATGTACATATCTCTTAGTTTTTGAAGTTTTATTTTGAAGCATCGTTAATGATTATTAATTTATTAGCACACATAGTTTGCATTTTATTTGATTACAAGTATACATAATTTTTTTGATTTGCACTTAAATGTTTTGAACAATAGAAAAGCGTCAAAAAAACCTATATATCCAATTTTTTAGTAACAAATAAAAATATTTGACTCGCGGTGGAGCGCGGATCAAATTACTAACTATTTCTAACCATATACTCTAATAATTGTTCTTTGAATAAAAAATTAAAAATTACTGAAAAATCACACGAAACTATAACCTAAACAATGAAAACATTTGAAAAGGGGATTGTGACAATAGAAACTTTGCAAGTCATAGGATTAGGCTTTAACCACGCCCAACCCATATCCTTATACACTAGTGTAAAAATGGAAAAGATGTCATGAAATCACTATAACACAGACATACATATATATATATATATTGGTATGAAAAACGTATTTATTAGAGTTTATTTTTTACTGTTGTAGGGTTTGAAAATGTGGTTGAAATTATATATTTTTTAAATTAAAATGTTTTTGTTTAAAATTATTTTTTATATATTTTCAAATCATTTTAATATGTTAATGTAAAAAAATAATTTTTTAAAATAAAAAATATATTATTTTAATATATTTCAAAACAAAAAATATTTTTAATTGCAATTCCTACAGCATTTTTTAATAATTTCGAGTGTGGGATTGCAAAAACATGGCTTCGTGGGCATTTCTCT
>Ga0325410_1006591_pt1 | contig 12742 bp, 3 predicted proteins | sample PopdelMetagenome_16_FD_206182 | JGI IMG/M metagenome (GOLD analysis project Ga0325410, IMG submission 206182) | Populus deltoides microbial communities from Bellville, Georgia, United States - Xylem-PdIQD-R3 | ecosystem: Host-associated > Plants > Phyllosphere > Stem > Wood/Secondary xylem... | reverse complement strand
AGAAAAAAAATATGCAATCTTTTTCAACACCTTTTTCAGATAAAAAATTGTAACTGTAAAGCAAAAGGCTTATACATGTATCTAATTAAATAAATCGAAAACCATCCGTGTCAATAAATGTAAAAAAAAGTTGTTAATGATAATTGAAGACTAAACTAAAAAATCAAGAAATAGATGTAGATCCAGATATTCAACTTCGCAACATCAGTCATTTACCTAGTAGTATTTAATGACTTGATTTATTAGAAAACAAATTATCTATTGAAATGATGATAGATATAGACATGCATGAAATCAATTAAAAAAATCAAAGAAAAAAAATATCATACAAGATTGCACACATTCATATAAAATGCTATCATTTTTTATAAAAAGCAAGTAAAAACCAAATGATATCAAAGAATAAATTAACAAGTTGAAAGATAAATGTGGATATAGATATGTGACCTCGAAACACAAGTTACAAACTTGCTTGTATTTAATAATATTATTTTTTAGAACCAATGTTTTCTTAAATAAAACAATAATTAAAAAATGAATAGGAGAGTGACTTAATAAAATAAAGAGAGAGGAAAAAAAATAAGTATGGCTACACAAACAAATTCTTCCTAAGATTAGCAAAAACATTGAAAGCATATTCATAAACTAAGTAAAAATTAACAATATCTTATGAAAAAGATATCATAAAAATTTGTAAAAACTAGAAAAAAACAACCAATAAAAAAATTAATAAAAACCCAAACATTAAAGAATGAGAATAGAAGAAGAAGAAGAAGACAAGAAAATCAATGGACCCACAAAAATAAGCCAAGTCGAACATGCTTAGCATAAGTGGCCTAGTGCGCCTAGGCTTAAAAAAAATGTCGGCCTCGTCTACTATGCTGGTTTATTTATTTTTATTATTTGTTAAGGGGCTAATAACCTGTCATTCACATCTAATTATTTTTTTTTAAAAAAAAGCACATCATGTATTTTTTTTTTTAGATTAGTAGGTGATGTATTTTGGAAGGTATTGTATCAAGTGGAATTAAGACTATTTCACCAAATCAAGTAAGCTAGTGAATAAAATAAAATTTAAAAACTATATAGAGTGTTAATGATATGTATTTAGAAATAAAATTCTTTTTTTTATTATTTTACTTTGAAAATAACTTAATTAGTAAAAAAAAATTATGATTGTCTTTGCGAGTCGTTTTCTGTTTTCTTTTTTTTTTTTCCTTTTTTTGTGATGAATATGACCATTTTACTACCTTTTCTTTTACATAAAAGACCAAGTGCTGATTTGTATTATTTTTTATTAAAAAAATTAAAGTTTGAATAGTTTGTTTTGTTTTCTTATCCTTGGAGAAATATTTGATCAAGTTTTATCTTCCTTCGCAAAATTTCATCAATTTAGCTTAATGAGACTAGTTTGATACAAACTTAAATATGAATACCAATTAAAACTTCGGAATAAAAGCATTAATATTTCTTAAAAAAGTTTTGGGAATTATTGAGAATTAATTTTCGAAACAAATATTAAATAAAAAAGATTCCAATAAACTTTAGCATTAAAATATTGAAAAACATATAAGAAATAAAGCAAAGGTTTGAAAAAAAAATCTATGTTTTTGAAAAAATATTAAAAGAAACTCAATGTTTAAGTTATAAAAAAATTCAAAAATTCTCAAGCATTCAAATTTCTTGAAATTTTCAAGAAACGTTTTTTTTAATAAATATTTTTAACTTTACTTTAAAATTTGTTATTTATTAACATTTTTATTTTTTTTAATTTTATTTAAAATTTTCAAAAGAATTCTTACTGAGAAATTATGAATTTTCTTATTGAACATATTTAGGTTTTTTCACCCTTAAAATTACTCAAAATTTTATTTTTTAAATTATAATATTATTTTTTTATTCTAAATTTTTTTTTAGAGTTTTTACTATTTTGAAAAAAGTAACATTTTTAGTTCTGAACTTTCTCAAAATATTTATTTTTTTCTAGTAAAACTTTTTAATTGAGTTGAATTGATCAAAATTATCAAATGCTTGAAATTTTTTAACCAAATCTTTTTATTAAGGGCTCATAACTAATTAAATATGCAAGGTCCGTTTGTCCGCTCTCTTCATTAATGCAATGTTGTTTTTATTTTATTTTTGTTAATCATATCGTTATTTTTAACTAACATATCAGTATGGATTCCTAATTAAATATGGTCCCTATGTCCACTCTCTTTATTAATGCTATTTAATTATTATTTTCAAGGATTTTTAAAACAAACAGTTTTTAGGAGTTTTCAAACTGAAATAATTTATGAAGATCAATTCAAAATCAACCATAATTTAAAGGATAAATTGAAAAGAAAACGCCAAAAATGATTCAATTAAAAGGAAAAAAAAAGGGTTCGACCCAGCTGATTAACCTTGAAACCTCTCGATCCAACTCCTTACCTAACGTGAGTTTAAGATTAACCTACTAAAAGTTTTTCCGATATGACTTAGTCAACTTGGAGGCTCAAAAAGCAACCTGAATGAATGATACAAAAACATGGTTAGACTTTAAAAAAGTTTTCAAGATGATGTCTTTTTTAGTATTAAGACAGAGATATATTGAATCAACTTGGATTTTGTGGCTTAACCTACCAAACCCGCAATTCAGATCATGGACTCCACTAAGTTGAAGAACTTTTTTTTTTTTTAACTAATCTATACAAAAAAATAGATGCTCATAAAATTAAGAACCAACCAAATAATATGATGTTTGTTTAAGACTGTAATAACCTCGGAGAAAATAAAACAAAAAAATTATAAAGGCCAATTCACAATTAATGTAATATTGAAAAATAAAATTGAAATAGAAAAGTTAAAAGGACTCGATAACAATAAAAATGAATTGAACTAGCTAGGTTTTATCCTAGTCTTTTTAGTTGAGTAAATAATTCTAGGTGTGTGAGAATGTCTTAATCTTCTCAAACTAGGTAAGAGGAATTGAAGCACGACTAAGATTGAGGAACCAAGGTTTCTACCTAAGAACCAAGATTTTGGGTATAAGGTTCTAACTTACAACAAGATTTGGGTCAATAAGGGTCTTCCTGGTACTATAATTTAAGATCTAAGATTTTAACCTAGAATATGATCATCAGTGTTAGAATGTCGTCCAAGATTAGGCTCGATGCACTTTAAATCCGATCTCAGCCACAATCTAGGGCACCCAAGGTTAAAGTCAATAATAGGTTCAAGAAACTTGGGATTTGATAAGGACTAGGTTTTGAGACATGAGGAGTGGTCTAATATCGAGATTTGAGCATTAATGTTCGGTTTATCACTAGGTTTGGAGCACTCGAGTTTCTAGAATGGGATCAAGTTCAAGGTGTTAAATCTTGATTTAGATCTGACTCAAGTGTCATGGTTATACATCCTAATAATGGATCTAAAGTATCGAGGGTTCAACCTGGGACCATGCTGATAAGTTTGTTAATAAGACAACTTCAAGGCTCTTATGGTTAAACCCTATAACCACTTTAGAACCACTTAAGGTCATCTTAAGGCCACGCCAATGCTTGCAACGGGTTATAGATCTTGGAATTCATTTTTAAACATGGTTAATAAACACATTTGAAACTAAATTAAATAAGAGATTCACTCACTGTCTAGATTAAGATTTTATTGAAAGTTATTTTCTAACAAAAGTACTTTAACAAGGAGTATTTATATGTTTAAAATAAATTATAGGTGAGTGAAAAATTGATCTCAAATAATCTTTAGTTAATATGTTTTTCATACCCAAACCCTTTAATCTCATATTAAAAGAAAACATGATTTTCTTTTAGCTTACACAGTAGAAACTTAAGAGTTAAAATTAGACTTGTAGAGTACCAAAGCTTTTAAAGAGGATAGACCCTAGGTCAAGTGGGTTTTGGGCTTAAGCCACATACACACTCGCTTTGCTCGAGTTAGGATGGGCTCAGGCATTGGCATATGCTTATGTTTTTTATAAAAGAGTTAAAGTTGGACATGTAGAGCATCAAGATTTTAAAGGGGAGAGACCTTAGGCTAAATGAGCTTTTGGCTTGATCCATACATGCTCGCTCACTCGATAAGGCATAGAATTAGGTATGGACCTGTGCTAGGGTTTGGACTTACTATACAGTGCATGAATAAATTATTTGAACAATAAATCTACCTATATAGTTTGTTTTCAAAGGGAAAACTTTTGATTTTTATTGAGATAAATTATCAGGTTTTATTTTTTTATAGCAGGTAATTAAGGGAAAGCAGCAATAATTAATTTCAGCAATTATCAAAATTAATTATTAATCAATTTTGGTTATATAAAAATCAATATAAAAAATAGTTTTATGAGAGATGTTTTGCACACCAAGTAATAACTTGTTTGCCTTGTTCTCCTTTTTTTTTCCAATCTTCTTATTTTGTATTAAACTAATGTTTAGAATTTTCAATCAACTACAAGTAATCTATATTTAGATTGTTTTATACTCTGCCAAGTTTACAAAACTTATAGAATCAAAGTTATTTTTCCTTTGATATTCATGTTGATGCAAATTACAATTAGTTAAACCAAACATTGTGATAAAAAAAACAATGGAATTGTGCGGTTCGATGATCATGAGAAGAGACTACCCATACATAACATACTCTGATAATATGAGCATCAATTATGTTAAGTTAAGACAAAACAAGGAAATTAATATTGATTCGGAACTGTGAATGATTGTTAACAAATATTTTCTGAGAATTGATAAGACTGTTTTATTTTCTATGTAAGAAAACAATAAAAAGTGATTAATCAACGGTCAATCTTACAAATCCCACTAATTTCGCTACAAAGCAAAATCTTGGCAATCGATGGTGGCTTGCTCAATGCTCATGACAATCTTTGTCGAATTTGAGAAGCTTAAAAGGTAATGAAAAAAGCATGGAATGAAGCGAAATATTTGCCAATTAAAGGCAGGAAAACTCCAAAGGCTCCAATTATATGTTATATCCACTTCATGTGATTAGCATAAAACCATGCATTTTATCCCATTATGCAGCGAAGGTCCAACCATTGATCAATCATTGTAGCTATTTTCAAATTAATTTGGAAAAAAGTTGGATTTTTTTTCTTTTCCCTTTTGGAGAAAGGTAAAGCTTTGTTTAGCCTTATTATACTTGTATTTTTATTTTTTGATTATGATTTCTAAAAGTATTAGTGTTTAATAAAACTTTATTAAAAAGAAATTTACACTTTCACTCTTTATATAAATAGTTAAGCAACTAATTTTTTTGAACTTTTTTTTTCTTTCAATTGAGTTTTTCTCGGGCCTAATTAGATAGAATTAGGCTTGAAATTATGATATATACACTAAGTTAAAAGACAAATAACTAAAATGTAAAACACTAAGAAAAAATATGTACCAAATCACACATCATCAAAAAAAATATTTGATTCAAAAGTTTATTTTTTTATTTCTCAGTCCTTGGTTTTGAGAGAAGAAAGAGAAAGTTTTTTTAAAACAGAAAGGAGATAGAAAGTTATTGGTTAGATCATTTTTCGACGAAAAAACCCGTTGTTTTTAGTGTCAATGAGTTCTTTTCGATGATAAAAGTTTGATGGTGGTGAATTTTCTCTAACAATCCTTAAAAAGGAGATCGAGCTTAGTTTAGAGATTTTTTATTTTGTTGATTTTTGTTTTTTAAGTGTTTTAGGATTATTATGTGGTTTGAAGAGGTTTTTTTTGGATGTTTTAGAGGTGTTTCAAGGTGAAAATGACTTGAAAATAAATTTTCTACCCAAAAAACCCTTACACTTATATTTTTAGCCACTATAATGGTAGTTGGAATCTGGGACTTTAACTCAGCATGCAACACATTGTTTATTACTTTTTTAAAAAAATAAAAAATAAAAGTCATCCACCCCTTCAAAAGGGAAAAAAAATGTATGGCCTAAGCACGGGCCTACCTCAATCCCAAGTGTTTAGGCTTTTTTATGGCTTAGGCACGCTGAGTCATTCAGACCCGCGTGCCTAACCTAGTTTTTTTTTAAAATTTTATTATTTGATATTTAATTTATTTTAAATTAATCTTTATATTTTATTAATATTTATTTAAATAAAAAAATATTATTGAATCCAGTAAAGTCCATAACCCAAGTCATAGTTTTGACGAGTTATTCACGGTTGATCTGAGTCATTCTAATATATCTCATCTTAATGTTTTTTAAAAAATATCATATTGAGATATTTTTTTGTAAAATCAAATCATGATTTTACCAATAGTCCCGACTGTAATTGGACCCTTGCACCTAAATTTTTTTTTTTATCTTTCTTTTTGGTCATTTGTTTTTTTCTTTTGATGTTTTTTTTTTCATTTTTACATATGAAATTGACTAAGTCACATTAATATAATTTTCACACAATTTAATTTAAAATTTAAATTAGAAAAGAAATGAAGTTGAAAATTTTTCAAGTTTAATCTACTAACCGAGTTTAACGAGAATGCCAAATAATTCCACATCACTTGAATATTTTATTTATATTCTATAAATTAAGCTTTAACGGGCAGCTTATTACTCTAGTCATCTAGTTAGGAGGTATTTGCTAATGTGATCGCGGTTGTTTTTTAAAGTATTTTTTGCTTGAAAATATATCAAAATAATATTTTTTTTATTTTTTAAAAATTATTTTTAATATCAACACATCAAAATGATCTGAAAATAAAAAAAAATATGAATTTTAAATATATAAAAAATTTTAAATTTTTTTTAAAATATTTTTGAAACGATGCACCCTAATCTTCTATTTCTCCTGTAGAGCCCTAATGTTTTACCCGGCTAGATCTTAAACAACCATGTTCAAACTAATGTGTTTATAAAAGAATTATTTTTTTTTAAATCATACTCGGATAAAGAATAAATGGGCACCTTGAGCATTACAAATTTATTAGAAGTCTGGAGGATAATGCTGTCCAAGTAAAGTCAACTGCACAGTTTGATGGTATTCATGGAATTACTGTTCACAGCTTCACCCTGCTTGAAGGCGCAGTCTAAGTTTGAAACTTGCAGTTAGAATGGAACCACAAAAACTACGGAAAACAAACTTTCTCTCTCCCCACTTATTCACAAAACCAATGGCTTTTCTTTTTATGCAGTTTCCAAGAGCCTGTCCTCTAGTGGTTTTTGTAATTCCATTTTATGCAGATCTTGTTGACAGACATGTGAAGGGCAATGGCTTTTCTTTTGGGTCCAATGGGTGCATATGGCTCTATATATATCGCCCCTTTTTAACTCAGTAGTTACGTCCTTTCCTCTCTAGCAAGGCTAGTTTTTATACTTCTACCATATAAACCAATATATAGTGTGCCCCAATCATTTCTCGAAAACATCAACAACCCATCATAAAGAATTCTCCCCATCCACAAATTGTTGTATTTTTAAATGGAACTTCTGATAATACAGACATTCATGCCTTGATTCTTGAAAGAATTGCGTTCCAAGTCTTTTTTGAGTCAAGTAGTTGGCTCAGTTAAAAGTTTTCAGTTAAAATATTGTTCTTCTTTTAATTTCCTGTGAAGTGCTTTTATTACCTGTGGTTATAGAGAGTAGGGTCCCTTTGCTTCTAGGGTCTTTGCATTTTGCTTATAGTTTAAAGGCTTTATAGTTTAAAGGCCTATATATATGTGTGTGCATTCCTCCTGGCAAGCTCAAATTAGAGCATTTCGATAACACTAGCAGCTCTTTCCGAGGTGGGCTTGGAGCTGTTTTTCTTCCTTGGAAGCATCAATGGCAGTTCTCTTGATGGTTCTTGTGGCAGTTCTCTTTTTGTTCTGTATCTCCTCTGCTTTGTTGAGGTTGAACGAGGTGAGATATAGGAAGAAAGGGTTGCCTCCAGGTACTATGGGATGGCCAGTCTTTGGAGAGACCACTGAGTTTCTAAAGCAAGGTCCAAACTTCATGAAGAATCAGAGAGCAAGGTGATTGTTTGCATGAATCTTAATTCATTATGTTGATGATGTTATTGTGTGTTTTTTCTCTGCTTGTGTTCTAGCCAGTATTATTTCTGATGCATGCTCGCAGATTGGAAGGAGTTGTGTTCCTAGCTCTTGTTCATTCGGTGTGTCAACTGTTGATATATTACTTTCAAGTGAATTCTTGGTTTAAGCTTTTCACCTCATTTATTTGTATCCCTGCTTATTTTCTTGTTTATGGTTAGCTGACAATTGCTTCTAAAGTCATCTTTCTTTTTTTCTCTTTCCATTTCAATCAAAAACAAAAGAAAAAGGACTTGTACCTTCTTTTTCCTTTTGGGTGAGGATTGGTCCCTGCTAACCCACAAAAGATACCCATACAGCTAAGGCCAATCTCTTAATGAAGTTATGGCTGTTAGTTAGAACAGTTGTGTGTGGGTTTTCTTGTAAATTTAACTCAAACGTAACATTCTTGATAAATGGATAGCTTTTATCAGCAGGTAACCTTTGTCTCTTTAAAATTGCAGGTATGGGAGTATTTTCAAATCCCACATTCTGGGGTGTCCTACCATCGTGTCCATGGATCCAGAGCTCAATCGATACATCCTAATGAACGAGGGAAAGGGCCTTGTTCCTGGTTACCCTCAGTCCATGCTGGATATCTTAGGCAATCGCAACATTGCAGCAGTTCATGGCTCCACTCACAAGTACATGAGAGGGGCATTATTATCCCTCATTAGCCCCACCATGATCAGAGAACAACTTTTGCCAACAATTGATGAGTTCATGAGAACCCACCTCAGCTACTGGGATACCAAAATTATTGACATTCAACAAATGACTAAGGAGGTACCTACCATCATGCCATACATCAGAATTTAATGAAGCCCTTCAACTTAAGTTTCCCTGGATTAATAATAATGTACATTCTGCACCATTATTTTATGCAGATGGCACTCCTCTCTGCACTTAAGCAAATTGCTGGCACTGATTCTTGCTCAATATCTCAAGCATTCATGCCTGAGTTTTTCAGGCTGGTTTTAGGCACTTTGTCATTGCCAATTGACCTTCCTGGCACAAATTATCGACAAGGAGTCCAGGTAATTGATTTTCTAAGAAGATAGAACATTTCTATGTCTAGTTTTTAGTCAAGTCTTTCTCACTGTATCTATTTCACTATGTCATGCAGGCAAGAAAAAATATTGTACGCATGTTAAGGCAGCTAATAGACGGGAGGAGGGCATCGAAATTATACCACCAGGACATGCTTGGTCGACTTATGAGAACTGAAGAAAACAAATTTAAACTGACAGATGAAGAGATAATTGATCAAATAATCACAATTTTGTACTCTGGCTACGAAACGGTTTCGACCACTTCAATGATGGCAGTCAAGTATCTGCATGATCACCCAAGAGTTCTTCAGGAGCTAAGAGTAAGTCTAGACAATAAACAAAATGATGAAACACTTAACGGTTTCAAGTGTTTGTACATTTTTGTAACATTCCTGTGTTCTTGACTGAATGCTTCATCTCTGTGTAGAAAGAGCATGTGGCAATTAGAGAAAAGAAAAGGCCTGAGGATCCAATCGATTTAAATGACCTTAAATCGATGCGTTTTACTCGTGCCGTGAGTGAAAAAATTTACTTCTCGATTATCTACTGCCTTTATTTGAGCTTAATTTGATCATTTATTCTGTTTCATCTCATGCAGGTGATTTTTGAGACCTCAAGATTGGCTACAATAGTAAATGGGGTTTTGAGGAAGACTACTAAAGAAATGGAACTAAATAGTGAGCGTTATTTATTTTATTTTTACTTTTTTTATATAGAACAATAAAGCAAGTGATCTCGAGCAGAATCTCAAGGAATTAGTCTTGAGCAATAGTATAGTTTAGGATACCCTGAAGAACCCAGAAAAATAAATTAAACTCTATTGTTTTTAAGGGCTCAAGAAGCTGTTTTAAAGCTAGCAGCAGCTGTGCTTTTAGATCTTTGTTAATAAAAAAGATAATCATGAGAATAAGATCATCTCCCTTTGTGGGCCTACAACTCTTATGATTTACATGGAATACCTACCAATCCAGCTAGGCCATTCTCTTGGTGACCCAAAATCATGTTTAAATTATTTTTGACAAGAAAAGGAGCTTTTTGTTGAAAGGAATTCTTTAATATAGTAAAATATGTGAAACTAAATCAATCTTTAGCTGACGGGTTTTTCTTTTTCTTTTTCTTTTCTTTATGCTGGTGGGCTTGCTTTAATGTTCATCAAGAAAGAAACATTAGGTTCTAAATTATTTGCTTATCATGCTGAATGTGGATAATTTATGGCTAATAATAGCTTTACTCTCTGTTGTTTTCAGGATTTGTGATTCCAAAAGGATGGAGAATCTACGTTTACACAAGGGAGATAAACTATGATCCATATTTATATCCTGACCCATTGTCCTTTAACCCATGGAGATGGCTGGTGAGTGGTTATTAAATTATCATGTTTTTTTCTGTTTATTTTTCCTTCCTGTACCTGTTTCTGAAACTAAAATTAAAAAATCAGCAATTTCCTTGAAGGAACGAAACTAATCTGTGTTTGGTAAATGCAGGACAAAAGTTTGGAGTCTCAAAACTATCTCTTCATTTTTGGAGGAGGTACCAGGCAGTGTCCAGGAAAGGAGCTAGGAATAGCTGAGATTTCAACTTTCCTTCATTATTTTGTAACTAGATACAGGTAACTACAGAAACCCACAAATAAAAATCTATCCTTGAGCAACAAACTGGTCTTAATTTGCTGATCTGGCTGCCCTGTTGCTTACCTGCAGATGGGAAGAGGTCGGAGGAGACTCGTTAATGAAATTTCCAAGAGTTGAAGCACCAAATGGGCTACACATTAGGGTCTCATCTCACTAACTAATAATAACCTATGCATGTACAGAAGAGAGAGATATAGCATATCAGAACTGATAATGATGTTCTAACATGTTAGAAAGTGAATGACATCGAGCTAGTTTTTCCATTTTTGGCTATATTGTTATCGTGTTCATTTTCCATTTCCTTTTCCTTTTTCTCCCCTCCCGTCTTCAATCATGTGATGGGATACAAATCATAGAGCTAATCAAGCAATGCCATCATGTTTTCTCAAGAAATAAACAAAAACACATTGCCGCCAAATGACATTATCCAACTATAAAGTTAGATGCTGTATATACTACTGTTGATTCTGAGAAACAAATGGAAGAACACAGGTATATTATTGTCCAGTTAAAATGAGGTAATATGCTTTTTACAGAAGAAATAGTTTTGTGATCGAAGCAGATCGAAGACCCATTTTTCAGATAACATAGCATCTAGCGATTATGGGCTAAAACGATCAAAATTCGAGGGATGCTTGATGGGCTTAGGAAACATCTTGAGCTGATTAGTCATGTTGATACCGCTGGGAGCTTTTCCTATTTACTTCACAGATGAATTAAAATCTTTCTAGTGCTGAAATGATTGTTTTCTTGTATAAAGATGGAATAAGAATTAATGTTCTAAGTCTTTATTGGACAAAGATTAGGTCTAAAAAATAGTATTTAAAAGAGGTATTCACTGTAATTCTTTTACCTGCCACCTTAATGATGAAAGCTAGCATGAAGACCGGAGAAATGAAGAAAAAGTGGGAAACTAGCACCATTAATGTTTGAATCTTGAACATATAGTCCTTGAAATATAATGAAAGCTTCACATATGTGCTTGCCCAAAGAGATGGAAGCTCTTGCAACTTCTCATATGTGCATGGTGATCTTTTCTCACAAATCTTCTCTTCCCTAATGTGAGTAAAATCCAATCCTCGGATCATATTTGATATGGTTTTAGATGACACTAATGATTGTTCAAGCTCTAACCCAGAAGGTAAACTAGACGATTTGGTTAAAAATCAAATAGTATTGTGATCAAATCCTTAAAAGGGGCGTCCCATCTATTAATATATGAAATTTTTGTTTGGAGGTTTCAAGTTCAATACATTTTGAGATATGAATGTTTTTATCGATATTATTCAGCACTTTCCACGCTGCGGATCGAATCAAATTTTGCTCGGAAAACACCTTCTTCTGTAGGGTTTTTTTTTAATGCTTGCGGCTTCTGTCAAAAAGAAAAAAAAAATGATGGTCTACGAACAATCCATTTTGATCGTCCATGTGTGAAAGGGCAAGATCTTGGCCCATCAAACAACGGGAAGTCATTCTTTTATATTTGTGGGCTTGAAATGTCTTTAAGTAGTTTAATGGACTTTCTAATTCATTTGACATCTCTCTGCAGTTTGCCCATCTAAAGTCTACTTTGCATAACCATGCATTTTCATTTATTTTGACGACGTAGAAGCCTTTCTTTTCTTATTTTTTTTTTATTTTTGATGCTTTTACTATCTATATTGTTGTTATTGTTATTCATAACTCATGCTCCTTGTTAAGCTTTAGGTTTTATAATTTTTTTGTAAAAAAAATAAAAGCTTTGGAGATTTCCATTGATTATAGTACTGAAGCATGGAGGATAATATTTAATTACTCTTGAAATTTGTTTAATAAGTGAACACGAATATTGGGTTGTTAGACTAGTTTTGAAGTATATGATTAAAATCTTAATTTAGCTTGCTGAAAATGATTTTTGACTTCTCCGCTGCTTTGAAGATAAATGAGAAGTTAACCATCGCGTGAGGAAGAAAAAAAGTATTTGATTAGGTTGTAAAAATTACAGTGAATAAATATTATGAGATGAATTATTTCTAGAAATTCTTATATATCATTTACTGTGAATTTTAT
>Ga0325410_1006589_pt1 | contig 12742 bp, 4 predicted proteins | sample PopdelMetagenome_16_FD_206182 | JGI IMG/M metagenome (GOLD analysis project Ga0325410, IMG submission 206182) | Populus deltoides microbial communities from Bellville, Georgia, United States - Xylem-PdIQD-R3 | ecosystem: Host-associated > Plants > Phyllosphere > Stem > Wood/Secondary xylem... | reverse complement strand
AGCATATATCTTATCAATCATCAATAATAATTAGTAAAATTTGTAAAGTAATTTTGAAACATGAAAAATAATTTCTTGAAAAAATTTTGTTAATTGATTTTGCAAAGTTCTTGACAAACAAATGATGATGCATTTCTTTTTATAGTCTTTAGAAAGATGAGCACATGTAGGTCAACTGGGGCAATCTAGTTTGAAGAAGCCCCTTGCAACAACAATAGACAGATTGATGATTTGGCGAACTCTATCAAAACTATAAATGGTATATGATAATTATGAGTGTCTCTCAATGATTGCTTGTTAGAAGAATGAACACTTCTAGATCAACTAAGGGAAATTCAACCTTTGCAATGATCATAACTAGATGATGATTTAGGGAACTCCATCACATGCTATAAGTAGTGGAAAAAAACACCCTCACATTACACTTGGGGAGTATTGATAAGTGGAACCGATATGGGCTAAGGTAATGTCATAGTCATCCATTGATCAAGAATGAAAAATATGAGAGGATAAACCCGTAGTGAGTTTTGAGGGCATTGGAACAATTCAAGCAATTTAATAACCATATATCGATATTTCCACAACCAAGCATCTTCAAAGATGTAAATGATATATATATATATATATATATATATATATATATATATATATATATATAAATATTGAGCATTCAAAATATATCTCTGGGGTTTTAAGAGGTATCATTGAGATTTTATTTAAGTTTAACTCTCTCTAAAGTGATAGAATTTCAAAATCACTTTGACTTGATCTTTTTTTAAAATGAGTGAATTTAAAAAAAATACTTCAAGATGATCGCTTTATAAAAAGTTCAAATTTTAAGATCACTTCTAATTTATATCTCTTTGAAATGAAAATCACTTTGAGTCAGTCACTCTATAAATTTACCATTTAAAAAAAAACCTTTAAGGTCATCATTCTATGAAGTGACCATTTTCAAGAAAAAACATTTTTGAGTTCGTCCCTCTATAAAATAACTATTTTGAAAAATATTTAAATTTTTCAAAAGAAAGGGACCTTAGAATAATTAGATCATTTTAAAGAATCTTTGAATTTTTCAAATGGATAGGTCACTTGGAAGAATTATACTGAAAGCCTATTTAATCTTCTTGGTCTTTAATCTTGTAATTGGCCTAATTGACACATGTAATAGATTATGTGGTGTCGCTTGTTGATTCTCATCCTTCCCCCTCTCTTTAAAAGGATTCGTCCTAAAATCATCTATAAGAACACCATCTATGGGTAACACATCCACATACTCCTGCATCAAAGAATCAACAACACTATTTTATATAGGTTTGATAGTGTAAAAAAATTATTTACAACACTCTCTCTTGCATAAAAGATCTTCTACTTCTTTGTTTTCCCTTTAATAGTTTATTTTCTTTTCTTCACAAGTGGCCTTTCTTTTCTTTTTTTTTTCTTTTCGATTAACTCACCATTTTCTTTCATCATGACCACTTTTTTTTTATAAGTTAACCTCACTAACATATCTGAAAAGTCACATTCCTTACTGAAATTTCTTTGCTCCCATGTATATGAATAGGCACACAAACTTCTTGGTTATAGATTAAATTTTCATACCAAGATCTAGGATGCTCTCTCTCATATCTATATGAAGGCAACAAAGGCATTAAAGGCCAATATTTTTCATCCTTATTACTGATGTGGTATGTCAAATGAAAAATATTCTTTCTTTATTGCTTCAATTCATCTTTTTTTACTAGTAAACTCAAAGCAAGTCTAATCACAAATGACTCACCCTCTAATTGTTCTTTCTTATAGTATTGTTTCAAAGTAATAAAATAATTAGGGGTGATCATTTTCGGTTCGGTTCGGTTTTTATTTATAAAAACAACTAAACTGAAATTTTGAAAAAAAAACGAAACCGGTTCAAACCGACTGGTTTCGGTTCGGTTCTGTTTTTTATGTCAAAAACCCGAAAAAATCAAAACCAAGATAAGCAATGCAATATTATTAAAATATGTACTTAATTACAACACCATCTCCACTGTTGCCTTGCATATAAAAAAACAACCAAGATATTTACAAGAAATTAACCATTTGAATAGGCTTTTAGTATAATTCACTGCAACTTTTGCAGATATACCTGCAGCCTTTTGGTAGCTGAGGCTGTTAAAGCTTTATATGGTTGTTGCTCGACAACTATCTCCTTAATAAGGATGACAACCCCGGCCATGACTTGCACAGGTAGTGTTTTCCCTTTTCTATGCCCATGGGCAGTAAGGTGGTAGCCACACCCATCTCAGGAATATTTATTAAACTGGAGCATAAATGAAAAAGATAATCTTGCTGTTTCTGAAGCATTCTCAAGGTACGGACAAAAAACAACTGATAAACCCCATCCATAATTACAAAATAACAGAGAAAGAAATCTTATTGTAAAGAATTGAAAAGGAGCGCTTAGAGCTTTTGATAGACTACTGCTGAGTGCTGAGGTTTGGGAGTGTTGCTAAGATGCTAGATCTGAAGAGTGGAGATACAAATTGAAGAATAAAAACGGGAAGGAGGCGTGTCTGTGTGTCTTTAAGGGGGGCAGCTGCTAGGGTTTTTAGGCTTAGGTTTACCAGTTTCAACAGTATAAAACCGAAACCGAACCGAACTGAAATTTTTTCTAAAATTCTAATCGGTTTAATCGATTTTTTTTCTTAGTTCGGTTTTTTCAGTTTAATCGGTTTATTAGTTTTTTTGCTCACCTCTAGAAAAAATTATGTTATGAAAAGGACAAGTTAATGAATATTAGAAAATGCAAAGTATGCACTGGTTGTGATATGAGATACTGGAAGACAATACTTGTATGGGTGTTTAATGTGAAAAGTCAGAACATGATGATAAAGATTGTAACCAAAATGATATAGATAAGGTATGTTAGTGGAAATGGAAAGGGTATTAATTTATAAAATTGAAATGTATGCATACATGATGAAGTGAAATTGTGCATTCATAAGATGGACATTGGATTCCGAGAGTGAAATGTCACACCTATTAGTAAAAAAAATAAGGCATTTGGAATGGGTAGTGTTATACTTGGTTGTAAAAATGAGTATACAAAGAAGAATGGTTGCATAAGATATTCAAAAATAGATAATAAAAATACAATGTTATGATTTATATCTAGGTTCGAGACAGAGGAATTGTATAAATGTAATATAAGGAGGTATTAGGTAAAGAATGAGGTTAGTATGAAGAGTTTTGGGTTAGGGTAACCCACTGAGATATGTAAGGTGTTATGATGAATATGAATTTGGTTGAAGTGGAATGATGTGATGACTATGTTACCAAAAAACATGTGGAGAACTTGATATGAGAGGTTTAAGAGTAAAGTTTGGTTAGTCTGTCAGGGTATGGAGAATAATGGCATTAGTGGTTACTAATGATCAACATTGTTATATTAGTTTGTTAGGGTGTGAAGAATAATGGCATTAGTGGTTACTAATGATCGATATTGTTTGATTAGTCTGTCAGGGTGTAAAGACTAATGGCATTAGTGGTTACTAATGATCGACATTGTTTGATTAGTCTGCTAAGGTGTGAAGACTAATGGCATTAGTGGTTACTGATGATCGATATTGTTTGATCAATTTACCATTATGTGGAGACTAATGACATCAATGGTTATTCATAACCAACATTGTTTGATTAGTCTGTCATGGTGTGGAGTCTAATGGCATTAGTGGTTAATAATGTCCGACATTGTTTGATTAGTCTGCTAAGGTGCGATGTCGGGGTGACGACGAGCTTTTTGTGCCTCTTGAGGAGGTATTGTTGTTGGGAAATAAAAGGTTTTGGGTTTAATTATAAAATTATGATTAAGATTTAGGAGTCACTACCTAGTATTATGGTTACTATGAACCCTATGGTTTGTGAGAGTCTGGGTAAGGGACTGATTATGCATAGAAAAACCCCACTACACCCTACCTAAGGTAAGTTGCATTGTTGTTTGATTGTTTTTCTAGGTTGGGTTTTTATTTGTTGGTCTTCTTCTAAGGTCTGAGACATATCTCCCTTCGTGAGATAATCTCTACCTCATTAGATTTAATACTAACCATTCTAAAATCCAAATTATAGCATCGCATTTATCTTGCATTTTGTATTTTTAATACCCGAGGGTGTACTCTATTGTGTAGTTTTACACCCTATAAATATTAAAGTTTACACTAAACCTTGATATAAAAAAAAAATATGATGGCTAAAGAGTTTTTGATATTTTGGTCAAATTCTAATGGATAATCATAAACTAGTTACGATATCCTTTTTCTTTCTTTTTAAAACATGAGAAATATGCAACTTTTTTATGAAAATATGCTTGGAAAACTTTTTAGGATTTGGTCGTGTGCATGAAAACAAAATATTTTTTTTATTTTTTGAAAAAGGAAATTAATTTAAAAGTTTGGAAACTTTTTGGATTTTTTTTTGAATTTTTTTTAGAAATATTTTGAAGAAAATCGGGTATTTTAATACTGGGTCTATATCTTACAATGTAAATATACAGCCCGATACTATATAAAATTAGTAGAAAAACATGTGAGAAAATCATAATTTTTTGAAGGATTTTTTATTTTTAATATAATATATATTATTATAATTACATATATGGATTGGGACGGCCCAGCTAACTGGGCCAAACTCAGCCTAAAAAAGGATTATGTCGATCTTAGACCAAAAAGGGGTTGGGCTGATTTCGGCCCAATAGATTTTTTGTTCTTTTTTAGTCTGGGCCCGACCCAGCCATTTGTTCTCGACCAAAACTGGTTCGGCCCAACGTTCACTGTATGAACATTGAGCATGAATTATTCACGTCCACTGTTCACACATGAATAGTGGGACGTGAATTATAATTCATGTCCATTGTTCATGCAGTGGACAGAAAGAGAAGAAGAAGAAAGGGAGCTCACCTAGCACGACGGTGGTCTGGTCCTGAAGGACGATGTGTGGTCGGTTGTTGCAACGGTGGAGCTGGTGGTTGGGCTAGCTACCTACGGTGAAGCTGGTGGCGGATAAGCTGGTGGTGGTGTCGGACAGGGGATGGGGGCTAATTTTTTTCACTTTTTGAGCCTGATTTTCTTCATTCTCAGACCATGAAATCCACCCCTATTTATAAGGGGTGGAAGAGGGCAATCTTGTCTTCATTGGGGGAAAATTTTGGCTATTGATTCAGCTAGGAAGATTCCAACTGTTGGCTTAAAGTAGACACCATGAACTGTCCAATTTGACGGTTAAAGGCTGCTTGAATTGGCCTTTTTAGGCCAACGTCATGGTCGTTGTATTGTCAATCGGTCAAAGTGGACCATACCGGGTTGAAGGGAATTGTTAGACGATAATTTGCTGAAAGTTTTGTCAAATTTGGTGAAGGTAAAAAACATTAAATACACCTACAAAGTAGGTGACTTGAGTAGCTTTTTTGAGTAAAAGAAAAGGACAATGAACAGTAACCAGATGACTCGTTTTGTCTTGAATTAGGGATTTTGGCCAAAATTTAATGTAGTCCTCCAACTTCCAATTTAGTTTAATTGCACCTCTAATTAATCCTAAACCTTTGATTTAAAGCAATAGAGTCCCTAGAAAACTTCAATTTTAACCCTGAAGTTCAGCGCCTTTTTCATTTTGGTTCTTGATCTTGGATTTATGCAATTTGACCCTTAATTGACTATTAAACTTTGAAGTTCTTAAAATTCACCATTGGTTTCAATCATTTAAGCCCCTATATTCCGACGCCTTTTGTAAAATCATCCTCGACTGTGAAATGTTTTAATTTGACCCCAAAACTTTGATTTTCTTGCAATTCTGCCCTTGTTTTCAATCAATTGACTTGATAAAAATTCAATTTGGTCTCTTAAAATTCCATTCTCAATTAAGCCCAAATTAGGCTTCCAAACTTAATTTTTCACCAATTAAGCCCCTGATAAAATTAATTTGAACCATTTAAAGTATAATTAAGTTATTGCACCTAATTAAATCCTTTAATTGGATCCAAATTAATTCTTAAACATAACCAAACTTTAATTCAGCCCATGATTAAATCAAAATGGCCTATTAAAAATTTAAATATGTTCTTGGACTTAATTTTTTATGCAGATTCATCCAATAATCATTTAATTTGACCTTAACTCTGCATTGTTTCTTCAGTTCTGGGTATAATAGGGGACAATTAGGCTTCGAACTTCATCCAAAATTACAACTTGATTTTTCTATATGTTTGAAATCCTCCTTGGTCTGTTTTCCTCCACATCGCCAGCTTTTATTATATTTTTTTATTTTTTTAATTTTGAAAAAAAAAGAATTTGGGGAATAACTTAGAAATGAGTTATGACAATATAAATGAATGGTAGTTAGTAAAAGTGTAAATAGGCTAATGGATGAACGGTTAACCCAAAGATAATGTGATAAATGTTATTATAAGTAGCATGCATGGAAGGAAAAACTATGTAGTGACGACAACACATGATGTTGAAGTTAAGAAAATTTAGGGGAAAAAATACATGGAAAATTGATGGCCATTATGATAGCTCAGGTATGTTAAGTTAGGAAATTGATGTGAAGGCCAAAAAGTAGAAAGTATTTGATTGTTGAGAGATTTTGGATGTACGAAAATGAAGGCTTGTATGTTCGGTTATGGGTTTAAGTAAAATCAAACGTTACATGGAAATATATGAGCATGATTGGAATATGTGCAAGGTTTAGACCTTGTAAAATGTGCATTAATGATGAGAATCCTTTTTTAATTTGGTTAACAATGTGAAACTAAGTAAGAATCTGAATAGAATCATGATAATGAGTTATTGAGTTATAATAGTCTTGGCCCTGTTAATATAGAAGAGGTTTTAGAAGTGGAGGGGGGGTAGCAGTCGAAGGTAACTGATCATCTACAGGTTTCAAGAAGGTGCTCTACACTTTGTGTTATTTTAAGAATTCCATGAATTTTATAACTGTAAATTCTTTAAATCTGAAATTATATTTTGAATATTAAAAGTATAAAGGGTAAGAAAAGATGAGTTTGATGGATTTATGGGTATCCATAAAGGATGGCTAGACTATTTAATGTTTGTGGACAAAAAATAAATGAATCTATGGACAATTAAATAGGGTAGTCAGGTTTATTGGTATTCTTTGGAATGGATAGTTAGAGTAAGAATATTAAGGAGGGATCAATCAAGATTGAGTTAACTTTGAAGACATTGACTACGTGGTTAATTGTTAAGTTTAAAATTCAATTAGAAAGAATAAAAAAAGGAATTAAAGAAAATTTTGACTAAATAATATAAGCCTTTTAATGTTGTATTGATAAATAGATACATTTTATTGTTTATTGTTTGACTTCAGGTTTATTGCAAACTTGTCGGGAGCAGTAGCTTAGGGTTGTATTATTATTGCTTAGCTTTAAGTTATGGAATTTGTACATTGTGTGATTGGTTACGTGAAGTAATTTGGATTGTATCTATCTAATTTATTATTTGATGATATGTATTCTAAATAGTTCAATTTTAAATGTATGTATTTAATTAGTAAGAACACTTTTAAAATGTAGCGTAATATTTTTATAGCTTTATATGATATTGTTTTGGATTATCGAGAGTATTGATTGTGATAAGTTGATGATGATGACAACCATATGATTGTCATGTTGTTGTAAATGAAACGATTGATGATGTTTGGATCAAGAATTGAGAAATTATTTTAGAATTGCATAAGTGATTTTTGATAGCTTGGGATGTCCCAGATATAAAGAGAACTCTGTTGTTAATACTATTTTGAAAGGGAATGTGGTCGTGTATGTTTGTGTGTGTGTGTGAAGTATTATCTTGGTTTTCAACGAACCATAACTAATTATGAAGTATTAACCTTATCTAAAAATATGGAACGTTACAAATTCTTCTTTTAAAATAATTATGTTATCCGATCGGGAAATTTAAATGATTTATCACTAGTTAACATCTCACGTATCTATTATATTACTTTATTTCATCAAAAATTTAAGTCAAATTACTAAGAGTTTTTATCTCTATCTATAACAATTTTTCTTCTTAATTGAAAAATACCATATCTAGCACTGGTTTGCCAATTTTTGGACCAGAGGTTTATAGTAAGTTTCAATTTTGCATTAGTAACATAAAATTTTGATTTTAAATTTTCTTTTTTCTTAATATACTGATATGGTTGTTGGAAAATTTGACATGAACTTTTGTTCTTTTTTTGTTGTAAAGCTGACGCAAATTTAAGAATAAAAATAATGAACAAATAACGTGAAAAATTAAAGATAGATAGATGGATAGATAAAACCAGATTTTAAAGTCTTGCTTTGATATCAACCGATGTGAACCTAGAGGCTAAAAACCCTAGAACCCATGACCAAGATAGAAAACAACTCAAGAAAGCTAAATTTAGATTTCTAGAAAACCTGACCCAATAATTATCAGAATTAAGGAATCAAAGTTATTGAATGAAAACCCTAACCCTTTTATTCTAAAAAAAAAAAGAATTAGAAGTATATGGATAAACGCCATTGAGACAGTTAAACTTTCATCATTCCTAAGTTCAATGAAGAACCAAAAGGATTAATAACCTCGCCACATATAAAATATTAATTCTGAATAATAAACTATGTCTTCTCATTTGACCCTACAAAAAGAATATTTATAGTTTACAAAATAACCAAACTCTAATGAACTAATGGGTTGACATTAAGACCCAATTAAGAATAACCCAAAGTTCGAAAAATAAATAACAAAATCCAATTCTAAGTAAAATAACAAAGCTGCCAAATTAACCAAAAGAATTTTCAAAACAGACCACCCTTATATAAATATAATTGTTGCTGACTTGCATCCTTAGAAAGTAACGATTGTTGCTACCAACTTGGACTCTTTGTAAAGGTAGGTATGTCACTGACTTTTGTATTCTTTAACAATAAGGAAACTTTTTGAATTAATTAATCCCAAGCTGCCAATTAAGAATCCTTGGAAAGTTAGGATTCCTTACAAAATAATGACTCCTGAGCTATTAAAATAGTTGTCCTTATAGAATGTAGATGTTGCATTGTAGAAAATCCATAAATCAAAATGAAAGATAATCTTAAATCAACTAGAAAAATAATGCAATTCACGCACATGTAAGTTTTGGGATTTATCATAAGGTATTCTAGAACTTCAATTACTAGGAGATTTTAACCCATAAAAAATAAGGCTTCTGGAATCTTTTGGTAAGATTTCATCATAATCTAAAGGTCAGATCAAAAGTTATGCTTATTAACATAAAACTGTATATTAGAAAAAGTTAAGTCCAAAATCACCTCTCCTTATCCAACCCTTACATGGATCATATAATCAAGGCTTGATCACTCTTTATTGAAACCTTGAAGCTTGACTTGCCCTAAATATTTTGAATTAGCCCATTGAAAGCCTTTTTAATCTTCTTGTTCTTTGATCTTGTAATTGGCCCAATTGGCATATATAATGGATTATGTGGTGTTGCGTGTTGATTCTCATCAATACCTTCAAGATAAGAAAAAAAAAATATTTGTCTATACCAAAATATAAAGAATATCCTGAAAAACAAGTTTAATTTGAACAAAATTTTCATTTTGTTATTTTTCTCAAAACAAAAAATAATATAATGTAAATATATTTTTTAGTTTTTTAAGTTAAAATAATGTTTTGAAACTTTAAAGTTTTAATAAATGAACAAGTTTTTTATTTGTCATTAGAAAAAGAGAAGAAAAGAAAAAAGAAAAACAATATTTTATTATTGAATAATCTCAAAGTATTTGCTTGTGCTTCATTTTTAGGGATAATTTTTGTTAAATTAATTAAAATACAATACAATAAATAGAGAGGACAAATCATGGTTGTAATTATGCAAGATAAATTTATATTCTCAATAAATTGTCATAGCTTTTTCCTTAAAATTAAAGTTGGCTTCATATATATCTTTCTATTCAATGTGTCCCTCCTACTGAATAAATACATACATATACATACACATTTATGTATGTGCTTATGCTTAATTGTTTCTACAAAACACATGTCTTGTCAGAATAAGGCAGCTTATTATTGGATATGCAAACTTCCTTCCTTTTTTGTTATGGTTTTTTTTTTTATCATAAATTGATGAAGGCAACCTCTAGCAATAAATATTTATATATCTTTTGTAAGTGCATGATATTATGTAGTGTCATGCTATTGTCATGGTTAAAGAGATAAAATTTGTGAGAGTTCTTTGTATTTGAGCCATTTTTCTTGGGAGGTGGGTATTGCATGACATAATTTCCCTTGATGATAGGCAATAACTTAACACATATGGTTGTAAGAGGTGTGGTCTAAAGGTTATGAAATATCAAGTGATCATGAATTGATCTTTTGGTGCTCCTCTAGCATGCTTAGAATTAGGAGACCTATGATGCTTAGGAGATTATGATATAGGTGACTGGAAACGAGGGTGGTTGTATCTTGTTGTGCTTGTTTTTTTCTTTATGAATATAATTTTTCATTATTTATTTCATTTTGAAGAGGTTTTGATCATGGATAGTATATAGTTGTTATTATAAGGAATACTTATAAACTCCACTAATTAGTAATTTAGTGGCAATGGTTTCAAGTAGTGTTTTCATATTGAGTATTTTCTCATTAAACCTTTAGAGCTATACTCTAGTACTCTCATCTTCTTGTTATGTGATGACAAAGAGTTTAATTATATTCTTTTCAAATGAAATGTTTATGTTGAAGCGACATACAAGCTTGGAGCTGAGAGCATAAAAATGAAAGATAGAGCTAGCCTTTAGGCTATGGTACTATGATTAAGAAAATCTATATAATGTTGTTAGAAGGACTTTGCAAATAACATCTTTGTCTTATGTTACAATCTCTGAGATACTTCTCACATTTTGTATACACTCTTTATGGTTTTTAAAGTCATCATAATTCTTTAATTTGGTCCTCACGGAGACACAATCTTTAGAAAAATAAATGTGTAATGATAAAATGGAGATTCTCTCACTTTGTGAGGGGTCATGTTAATTCTCAAGACTTTATAGGGTTATGGATCTCATCTTATATCTAGGTGTTTTTCAATGAGGAGTACGTGAGTAAAACTTAGAGGGATATTGATGATGATATCTTGAGTCTTATTTAGAACATCCAGACTAGATCACTTTCCCTAGTAGGAACAACTTCTTTTGAGTGTTAGAATATGAGTGTCTTTGTGCATGATTACATGTCATTCTACTTTTTTTAGGGGAACTAGAGTTTTTTATATGCACTTGGTGTTACATATAATGGCGCTTGATGTTATTTTCTCATTAAAGGGGTGGAAGAATGCAAAGATGTTATTACATATCTATAACAGCATTATGGGCATCCACATCTGATAGGAGAGTTGTTGGAGACTTGAGGGAGTTGGTGTACCTGTTATGGGATGATTAGTTACTCTTTTATGTCCTAGATTTTTGTCATCCATGGAAAGAATTTTGGTAAGAAGTAAAAGGGGAATGACTGGCTTTTGTTCAAGTTTTTCATCTATTAATGAAGTTGTGCAAACTTCAATCTAGATTTGGGCTTTCTATAGTTGCATCATCAGTTAGTGATTGAATTTCATTCTTACAAAATAAGTTTTTTATCATAATAGGATACCCTCTGATGTTTAAGTTAGTAAATATAGGAGGATATGAGTGTGCGTGTGTGAACAGAATGTGCATATCAGGACCGAGTAATTTGTGAAATAGGTAGTGTAATATGTGTTTTATATGGCTTATGTGCTTGTGTATGAAGTCTTGTTCTTTTACCTAGTGATGACTTAAGATATATAGACCTGGTCATATTAGTTTACCTCGTGAATAGTGGAAAAAAGATAATGTGTTATTGGTGGAGAAGTTGGTGCCCACCATTAGCTATGGTGTTTTGTGCCATTAGTGGAGAAGTTGGTCTAAGACTATTTTATGGAGACAATTATTAGCTAGAAAGGGTAAAAATTTAGAAGAGTTGGCATAATAGTAAGGTTGAGGGATGGTCATTTATAGAAAAGGGTGTTGTGTTATACGCGATGGATAGTGTATTCTGGCTCATTGAAACTGAAAATATTTTTAAGATAAGTGAGGGTGAAAAAGAAAAGTGAGAAGGGGGAGATAGAGAAAGGGAGAAACAGTAAAGGAATCTTAGTTGTTTGGGCTGACTCAAACGGTAAGAAATCCTTGCCATTTAGGTTACCTCAATCAGCCAAGAAAGCTAATAGTTTGGGCAAGAATGATATCAATTTGGGCTAGACCAAATGGCTAGGGAGATTTTGGCTGACGTATGTAATGCATGTGCTTATTATTGAGCTACTTGTCGCTTTTGTACAACATGTGTGTCTCATTATAGTCTTGTTTTGTGGCCTTTCTTGATATTTATGAATTCATCTTATCAATATTTTTATGTTGATAACGGGTGTGTTGTCATTAGAATTCTAAAATGCCTCTAGCATCCTATTATATCTTTCTTTCTTTTTCTTATGTTTTCTCTCTGCAATACTGGTTTTTGTGCCATTCATTTCTTCTTTTCCCTTTCTTTCTGCCGTTGAATTTGCTTTATCTTGTGTTACCAATTGGAACTGCATACAAAATTCAAGTTGACCATGCAAATATCCTTTTTTGTGGAGAGGAATTGCAATTCTTGGGAATTTTCCAAGCCGTTAACGGCCAGGATTCCTAGCAATGCAATTATCTTATCAAGTTCAA
>Ga0325410_1006588_pt1 | contig 12742 bp, 6 predicted proteins | sample PopdelMetagenome_16_FD_206182 | JGI IMG/M metagenome (GOLD analysis project Ga0325410, IMG submission 206182) | Populus deltoides microbial communities from Bellville, Georgia, United States - Xylem-PdIQD-R3 | ecosystem: Host-associated > Plants > Phyllosphere > Stem > Wood/Secondary xylem... | reverse complement strand
CTCTTTTTGTGTGGGGACTCTAAAAATAGGTAGCAATAGTGTACATCAAATGTTCAAAGAAAACTTCATTTCCCTAAAGAGATAGAGCAAAATGATATATAAGGTAAGTAACACTCACAATCTTATAGTCAAAAGTCGTTACACACATTATTCTCTCTTAAGATACTCTAAAGGATCTAGTCACTGTTGATCTTCATATGAGTCTCCTTCACACACCAAAAAAGACCTAGGTGTGGAATAAGATCCATGACTCTATGAGATCCTTAACACATCCTAATCAAAGAATTTCCATTTTATCATAGAATTTTGCACACTTGACTATTTAAAGACCATGTTTCTGTAAAGGCCAACTTAGATAACTATAAAGGACTCAAACACCCTCGAGAGCACGTATAAAATATAAGAATGATATTAGAGCTTATGACATAAGACATTGATATTATATACAAAGTTATTCCAATTAGGGGTGAGCATTTTCAGTTTAGTTCGGTTTTTATCTAAAAAAATAACCAAAATAAAATTTTGAAAAACTAAAAAATTCAAACTGGACCCGAACCGGAACCGGGTCAAACCGACCGGTTTCGGTTTGGTTCAGTTCGGTTTTTTCAACAGAAAAAACTGGAAAACCTGTATATTTTTTTACAAATATTCGTTAGATCTAAATCTAAAATTAAGCAGACCATCTAAGAAAAGAAGATAATTTTCTAACTTTTTAAGCTTCTAAACGCAACAGAATAGCTTCAAAATTGATTAACTAAGATAAATGTTCAACACTAGTATCAACAGACAACAACCCATTATTACAAAATCAAAGGCAAATAAACCCTTTTAAAATGATAACAAAAAGGTAGATTCTTGAGGTTTGTTTTAGCAAAATGAGAAGAATTACAGAATACAACAGAAGTGATTACAGAATTTCTTAAACAAAATGATTAACAACAAAAGAGATATGATAGAAAGCTTTGAGGAGAAAGAATGAGGATAAATTAAGAGATTTATTTATTTGGCTTGCTGGTAGCAACTATAATCTGCAAAGAGAGAAGAGATAACTTCACGGCTCTGACTGACTAGTTTGAAGATGAAGATGGTGAGAGAGAGTGGTGTGGCTGGTTGTGGATGAAATGTATTAACTTGATTTGAGTGAAAGTGGACGATCTGTGAGTGAAAGTGTGAATTGTGAGGGTTGAGGGAGCAGCTTAGGAGCAAAGAGAAGGACGGCTGGAGTTTGGATGCTACGGTTAAGAAAAATAACGTGTTTTTTTATTTATAGTTCCCCTTTAAACAGAACTGGTTCGATTCGGGTTTTTCTGGTTTCAGGTTTCTAAAACTGAAACCGAACTAAATCGAATTTTTTTTCAAAAATTCTAATCGGTTTAATCGGTTTTTTTTACGGTTCAATTTTTTTGGTTATTTTTTTCTCGGTTTCTCGGTTTTTTTGCTCACCCCTAATTCCAATAACATTTTGTGGATCTGCACGTACATGACACCATAACTTAGAGCTTAACTCTATTATCCACTTTCATGATCTTAGCTCTAAACTCATCTATTGCTTTAGCACAAACATTCCCACTAAAAAGAGCACTATAAAGTTCTTCCCCATCATATAATGAGAAGATGAAAGTACCAGAGCCTATCTTTAATGGTTAAACAAAGAAATACTTAACAAGGAAAGACTTCTTGAACTTATAGTTGTAGAAGCTCTAATTAGTATAGTAAATAACTATTCACTATGATAAAGGTTATACAAAAAGTCTCCTTAACTTCAAATAGGTAATAAAAAATTACCTCGAGGTGGAAGAAGCAAGTGTGATAAAACCCAGGTTTCTATGTTTTCACGAATGAGCAAAGTCTTTACCAAGCTATCAATCTCCAATAAGAGCATCTAAAAGAAGCACCAAGGGGGTACATTCATGATCATTTGACATTCTCCAAGCTCATGACTACACATTTGACCACCATACAGATTGATTGTGGATTATTCTCCTCCCATGAAAAGCAATTCAAACACGAAGAACCCTAATAAATTTTGTCTCTTTCACCATGACAACGAGCATTACACTTAGGAGTGCCATACACAAAAAAAAAAAAGATTGATAACTAGATATTACCTCTACTAGTTTATGAGAAAAGAAAAGTAGCTAGAGCTAGGAAAAAAAGCCTACACACTTGTACTTAATATGCTAGTTAAGATTCAATACTCACTAGATTATATTAAAAAAAATCTCTCTTTTAAGTTTTTTAATAAAATATTATTGTTTCTCCAAGAAAAAACTTAGTATAGTTTCCATGTCTCCCCTGAAAAATCTTCATAACTCCAATGAAAGTCTCCATCACGATCTCCATGACTAATGTCTCAATGAAAAATCTCCACGGTCTATATCTCCAAATCTCTATGACTATATGAAAATCTATATGTGTCTAAAACCTATTTCTATAAAAATCTCTAAAACTCCATAAAAACATATCTTCATGTCTTCATTATGTCTCAATAAAAATGGCATTCACAACTATAAAGGTAACATGTTTAGAAAAGATAATCTATACAATAAGCATTTTCTCCCCTACTTTTAACTAAAGTCTTCCAAATATGTTTGTTTTAAAGACTTGGGGGAAAATGATGGTATAAAATAATACAAAAGAAAACAATCAAATTTTTATAAAAAGAATTCAAATTGCTGGGCCTTGACTTAAACAACCTTGGTTACCCTGGGCTAGGCTCGGGTGACCAGCCTCTCTAGTCACCTCTTGGGCAAGGTGACCAGTCCTTCCCTCAATTTTATCTTTCTCTCCCCTCTATCACCTTTTTCTTTTTCTCTCTTTACTCTCTCTCTTCTCCTTTTCTCTATTCCCTCTCTTTTCTTTGCCAAACAAAGCTACATGATTCACACCTCTATGTATTATTCTATGAAATATTATCTAACAATTGTACATGTAGCACATATTTTTTTTTGTCTTACTCACACAAGATTATTGCAGGATAGATGTCATATTCTATCACTAATAGCTACATATCTCAATTGTGAACAGGCACAAAACCCACAGGAGCATCACAATAACCGATAAGCCACTTGGATGGCCAATGATGCGATCCTCCTCCTTAAAGAAATTACAATGCTATACTCAATATATAAATACACTTAGACTCGCCAAGTATAGGGAAAAGAGATATTGGCCGGCCATAGAACCACACATAACAAACTTATAATCAAGTCACACCCCGATATGCGCGTAACATACCTTTCTTTTTATTTTTACATTATCTTCTCATACACATATTAACTTAATTATCAAGGTGTTACTCATTCCGCGAGAGACTATTTTACCAGAATAACTCATGCTAGTTCCAGAACATAGCTAGATCCATTTCTGTGTGAAGTTTTTTCATAGCTTTATTAGTATTGTAGAGCAAACCTTTTCCTAACTATGCTTTATGGAGGATTACAATAAATTAATCTTCTTTGATATTGATAGATTTGCTTGTATTTTTTTGTCCCTTTCAAAAAAATGAATTGATCATGTAAATCCCAGGAAAATTAAAGCTGGATTAAATTAAAGAAAATAAACTAAACAAAAAGGATCTGGGGGAAAAAAGAATACACTTAAAGAAAATGGGGCCTAAATGTAAATGAGAATAATTATAGAGCATAAATACTCCTCTTCTCACCAAAATTCTGCAGCTATCGTAAAGAAAGAAAAGAGAGTTTTTGTATCCATTTTTGCAAATCAAGAGAGAAACATCAAAATTTTAAGAACCCATCCAAGATTAACAAGAAAATTTAAACAAGAAGAGAAGAAGGGAGGGTCGCCTGTCATTAGAAAGAAAAGGAGGGAATTGAAGATCAAAACCTTGATTCGTACCGGGAAGGTGTTCTAAGCATGGTCTTATGACTTGTTTCAAAGTCGATTATGAATTGATGCCTGGATGTTGAATTATAGATTAGAGTTTTTAGACTTGAATTAAGAAAAAAGTATTAGTTGCTAAATTAAATAACTTTATGTGTTGTGTGTAAATGGAAAGGTTGACGAATCTGGACAATTTTGTCTCTAGAATTTCAGAGGGATTTCAGTAGGAGGATGAAGGAATTAAGATCAAGTTCCTTCATAGAAATTGTAGTTTTGGATGTTGACTAACTAAGGAAATTAGTCTTGCTCAATTCAGAGTTATAGAACTCCAGCTATGGGTCACCAACTGAGACTGGGTCATGATAGACCCTGTAGAGTAGTAGGTCTGGTTCGTTGATGAGCAATTTTGACTATCTTGGAGACATAACTAGGTTCTCCTTCTTTCAGAGAACTTGTAGCCTCATTTCTTAGCTTTCCAATGAGATAAATCTCGTTTGAAACATAGTTCTATAACTCTAGATATAGTTAAAAATATGATAAAAGATTGGACAGTAATAGTTCAATGTCTAGATAGTAACAATTGGACAGTAACAGTTAGACAATAATAGTTCAATGTCTAGACAGTAACAGTTGAACAGTAACAGTTGGATAATAACAGTTAAATGTCTAGATAGTAACGGTTGGACAATAATAGTTCAATGTCTAGACAGTAACAGTTCAATGTCTAGACAGTAACAGTTGGACAGTAACAATCTAAATGTTTGTTGATGAGCAATTTTGACTGTCTTGGAGGTAGAACTGAGTTCTCCTTCCTTCAGAGAACTTGTAGCCTTGTGTCTTAACTTTCCAACAAGACCAATCTTACTTGAAACGGGGTTCTATAAATCTAGATATAATTAAAAATATAAGGAGAGGTCGGGTAGTAAAGGTTAAAAAACGAGACATTAACAGTTGGACAATAACAGTTTAAATGTTTGTTGATGAACAATGTTGACTGTCTTTGAGGTAGAACAAGGTTCTCCTTCCTTCAGAGAACTTATAGCCTCATGTCTTAGCTTTCCAATGAGACCAATCTCGCTTGAAATAAAGTTCTATAACTCTAAATATAGCTAAAAATCTGAGGAGAGGTTGGATAGTAACAATTCAAGATTTGAATAGAAACAATTTAAATATAAAGAAAGAAATGATAACTATGGTTGGACAAAGAATGACAATATTAATGGGGGTTGTCGCACCCTCGAGGAGAAGCACGGCGTTGCGCGATCCTCAATTGATTTCGGGGTCTTTGTTGTTTGTGTAAAAGGGAGTCGCCACCTAATATTATGGTTACTAGGAAACCTAACTGGTCTTTCAGAGATTCTAAGGGCGACTGGTTGCGTAAAGGAAAAGTATTAGCACTCTTAGTACGCCCTACCTAAGGTAAGCTGCTTGGTGTTTGGTTTGTCTTATAATTGCTATGGTGTTGGTGTTTTCTAATCCCTTCAGTTTTTCTAGGTTTGATTCTAACTAAATTTATTAAGATAGAAATCTAAGGAGATTCCATGTGCTTTAAAAGCTCATTTTTCTCTTAATATTTCAAGAGTTTGCGACTCGTAAATCGCAAGGAGAAGGGACAAAAATTTAGAAATCTAGGGCGCTTTAAAAGCCTATTTTTGCCTTAGTGTTTTATACTCTCATGGCTCGTAAAACGTGGAGCAAAAAAAATTGAAATGTTCTCGATTATAATCAAGGCTTCTTTCAAGGATGTGTGATGACTTATTATCCCTAAAAAATTATTTTGGATATTTACCACTTAGGGTTTCTTTATCCAAATATTAACAGTGAATAATAACAAGTTATTCCCATTAAATATTTTGGATATTCATCCCTTTGGGATTTCTTTATCCAAACATTAACGGTGAATAATAGATGAATTCCCCTCAAAATAAGGTTTTTAGTTTTTATTTTTTTAGAATATTGGCTAATACCCTTTGGAGTTTTACAAACATGTTGTAAAATCCAGAAATGCAAGAAAATAATTTTTGTTGTGTTTAAGAAATCCATGCGAAAACACATTTTCAAAACTTCCAATATTTTTTGTATAAAAAAGAGTGTTAAAAACATGTTAGGGTATTGGCCATATGCATGAAAACATTTTTTTTTATAAATATATGTATATTTGTCACATTGCGTTAAAAACTGGGTATTTTAAATACGAGATTTGTATTTTTACAATATAAGAATACAAAAACCACAAAATAAATACACAAAAAAACAACTATATTACTCGTTTTTTTAGGGGCTGGGTCCAGCTCGGCTCATGTGGCTGGACTGATCCCAACCGGCCTAGCCGGGTCACTTGCCCAAACCAGTGACCCGGCTGGGCAAACAAGAGCATCCTTAGTTACTGTTCAAGTGAATTATAATTCACTTGAGCAGTAACAAAAGCATGCACAGTACCCGTGTAATTAAATTTGCAAAAGTGGAAAGAATGCAGGAGCTTACTTGATAGTTCTTGCCCACGACCGGTTATCACTGATTCTGGAGACAATGATAAAAGCTGGTAACACTGGTGTTGGTCTCTGTCTTTCTCTTCTTGCTGATTCTCTCCCTGGAGACGGCGAAGATGATGATGAAGGTGTGATGTGCTGGTGTAATGGACGTTCTTCCCTCTGTGTTTTCTTGCTCTTTCTCTGTTTTCCTGTGGGCTGCTGCTTTGACTAATACCTGCTCCTGATGGTTGAGGGGCTGCGAGTTAGTGATGGCTGTTGGGGCTGGAAATGACTCCACGGTTGTAGCCAGTGCAAGATGACTGGGCTGTTGAGAAGCGCCAGTGAAGAGATTGTTGTGCTGGCGAAGAAGAAGTTGCACCGTTGGTCTAACTGGTGTGAACGCCATTGGTGCAGAAGGAGAAGGTGCTGTTATTGCTTTCCAGAGCTCACTGTGCCTATGGAAGAAAAGGTTGCATCGCTGGAGGAGAAGAAACTAGAGACAGAAACGAAGGGACGAAGGCGATGGGGAAGGCATGCTGGTTGGTCTCTCTGTGTTTTCATCTGTTTATGTTGTTTCCTTTTGCTCGTCCCTATCTTGCTCTCGTGTTCGTTCTTTCTGATTTTTCACTTTTTTTTTGTTTCTTCGTGTGTGTGTATATGTATGTATGTATGTATGTATGTATGTATGTAGTTTACAGATATAGGATGAAATCCCACTTTCTTTCTGTGTTCCATAGATGTAGTTCCTCCGACTCCACTGCCTAACTTTAACGAACAAATGGGACTATGGTCTTTTCCTCCTCCTATCAACTCTGCACTTTGTGAATGCTTAACTGGGAATTTCACTCATCTTTCTATCCAAATGCTTGAAGCCCTAAGGTAAGAAGGGTGGTGACCGAACGTGTGTGGGGATGAAGAAGAGATGGAAAGGTAGAGGGGCTGGTGTGCTCTTTGGTTAGTTGAGGGGAAGAAGAAGCCAAAGGGAAAAGGTTGGAATCGGGGAGAAGGGAGTGTTGGTACTGTGGTCGGGTGTCTGTTGGAGTGCAGTGGTTGAGATGGAGAAAATGGAGGGGCTCTCGTTGGTGGCTGGCTTAGAGAGAAAAAAAAGTTAGAAAGATGGGGGCGACCAGAAGAGGAAGATGAGGAAGAGAGGGGGACGGCTGTTGGAGGCTGTGAGAGGAGAAGAAGGTGGGGGAATGGGTGGCGGCTGTTATTTTTTATTTTTTTAAGAGAGGAGGGGTTGTGGCTAAGGAAGAGAAACGGGTTTAAGGTTTTTTTTTTTTTTTGATCTTTAGGATTTTTTGTGCTTTGCTCCTTTTTTCTAAAAAATTATCCCCTTTTGAATATTTTTTTCTCCCTCCTGTATGGCTGAAGGTTCACTTATACAAAAAATCTCTACACGTGCTATTTAAGAAAATATTGCAATAATTATTGCAGAGATTGTCTTCTATAACCAGCACCAACAAATCCTATATATATGGTATTTTATATTGCAGTGATTTTTTTCCATAACCAGCACGAATCAAATCATATATTTATGGTATTTTATATTGCAATAATTATATATGATTCAATAATTATCTCCTTGACACATTGCTTCCTTAATATTAACCCTGATGCTTTATGTTATCGCCACACGTAAACCCTTATTTTTTTTTATTTTTATTTTTATATATTTTTATTTTTGAAAAATTTATCAAAACATGGGTAAAAAATTGGGTAGCAATAGGGGTAATGAGAAAAACGTAAAATATTAAGAAATAACTGAAAAAAAAACTTATTGGTTGTTAATATGGTTATTATAAAACATATCCTTAAGTGAGGAAAATTTATGAGATAAACCTGTGATTTGCAGGAGGAACCACAGGTGTGGTGTAACAACAGCAGTAGAGGAGCATGAGTAGAGCTTCCATTGCGGGTAGGTGAATCGCACCTATACTTTCTAGTTAAATTCCATGATTTAATATATTACCGATGTGAAATGTGAATTACTGAATGTATGTATATTCAAGGTGAAAGGTTGTTATGTGAATTGCCAAGTGATGAAATTATCGCTGACAAAAGAAATATGAGAAGTGTGATTTGGGGCGTGAACTAGCATATATTTAGTGTATGTTAGGATCCCGGGTAAGGAGATCGCCACGTTTGGACTAACATGCATTTAGTGTATGTTAGGATCTCGGATGAGGGGATCAAACATGTAATGTCTAGCATACATTTAGTGTATGTTAGGATCAGGTAAGGGGATCACCTTGCATCGACTCTTATGGGGTGGTGATGATAATACAGGTGGAATTGGTATCGGTAATGTGTTAAGCAGAAATAATCATGATTAATCTTATAAAATCTGGAATGGAGGTTGATAATGGGAGAGGAAACGATTATTAGTAGTTGAACAAGGAAGAGATTCTAATGAAAACCAGAAGGGAGAAGTGAACAAAATATGAATGCATGTTACCCTTTCTAAATAGTTAGATATTCGTGTCGTTATATTTAATGTGATATTCATGTTTCAATAATATGTATTTTGTTTTAGGACCATCACATGCATGACAGGAGTAGATTCTAACTTATGTTCCCTTCTTGTAATTTAGGTTTTAGGGATTATACCCTTGTATTTTGTAAATATGAAAATGTTTGCATAACTTAATTTGTATAATTAATATTTAAACTTGATTAAATGAACTTAACTCTGTAGTTCATATAACCATATTTCATGTATATGTATTTATATTTTTATCCATCCACAATGATATTTTGTTATATAATGTATATCATAAATATTGTGGTTGATAGACGTGATAATATTTGTGGGATTGAGACCCAGGATGATTGAGTCGGGATTGAGTTAGGAGATGCGAGTTATTAGAAGTGTAAACAGGTTACATGTCGATAACTTGAGACTTTCCGGTATAGGGGAGACTCCATCAAAATTTTAGTAGACTTTAATACGAAGACCAAGAATATATGTATAGAAAAAAAAATTAATTATTCTGTTTTTCAGTTGACATGAGATTATTGTTTTTATCCCGGAACAGAGAGGTTACGGATCATGTATTTTGATTGTTTTTTTTTGGAGGATCACACAAGGCAATTTTGGAATGCAATAGCAAAACAGCAACATGTAATTGTCCAAGATAAGTGTCAAAATGCATGATGCTTCCCTTTTCCATTAATTGTTTATGGAAATCTGAATGGTTTGGTATGGTATTTACTATCACTATCATTATGAAAATATTTCTTTCATATTAAAGTATAATATTTGATGATAACGTAGTTGTAACAAATACAGCCATATCTTAATTATTTTTCTTGTTATTATTTCTTCATAGCTACTAATTAATTAGCTTCTGGTAATGTTAATTTCTAATCATGGTGGATTTGTAATTAAAATCTAGCTTGTAAGACCTATATACACACACACACACGAGGACATAATCACCCCTAAAATCTGCCACATTTAATATTTAATACTTGTAATTTATAAACAAGTTTTTTATATAAAATTGTCGATGGTAAAAGTATAGTATAGATCTTAAACGACTGGTTTTTTTATAGATTTTTATAGATCTTAAAAATGATTTTTTAATTTTTTTTCTTTGTTTTTATTCTAAATCAGACAAAAAAAGGAGGATAAATTTAAATTTTATCTTGTATTTGTTAATATAAATTATTCGAGTGACATCCTTTGCACTCTTTAACTAGAATCAGAAGATTTAGTGTAGTTGAATTACTTTAAAATAGTCAATTTGGTTGGATTTCAAACCTTTTTTATAAGGCAAGCTTGAAGAAAAAATATGAAAGGAAGAAAAAACAGAGCAGGTTATTTTTTATTTTATTTTATTATATTATACAATAAAAAAATAAAAAAATCAATTTACCATAAATCTAATATTAAATGATAAAATTAAATAAAAATTACATATTAAAAAATGGAATGAGAAGAAAAAAATACCCATATTAAAAGATGTTATTTAAAAAAAATTAAAAAAGAGCCAAAAAAGCCAAAGAGCCTGTGACAATAAAGTCTAAACACGTGGGTATGAGGGAGACCCGTATACCTAGGCCTGTATTTTTTTTTCTTTTTATAATGGACGGATGACCTGTTTTCGTACACCTTACAGATATTAAATCATAACCGCTCTAAAGTCTGAATTTTAGCATCGCATTTTTACACTTTTTATCTTTAATACTTGAAGGTGTACTTTATCATGTAATTTTACACCTTACAGATATTAAAGTCTACATCTGGACTCTAAAAAAAAAAAGATTGGAAAAAGATTTTTGATATTTTAGCCAAACCCTAATGGATGATCATAAACTGATTATGATATCCATTTTATTTTTTTTAGATTTTCAATACATGAGAATGATGCAATTGTTTTTATGAAAATATACTTGGAAATTTTTAAAATTTGACTGTATACATGAAAACAAAATATTTTTTGTTTTTTTAAGGGGCAATTAATTTAAAATATTTCAGATTTTTTGACATTTGTTTTTGGATTTTTTTTTGAAAATATTTTGGAGAAAACCAAGTATTTTAATACAGGGTTTATATCTTACAGTACAACCCAATATTAAGCAAAATTGGTAGAAAAAACATTTGATAAAATCATAAATATTTTAAAATGCCCCTTGAATTTTTTTTTTTGGATTTTTTTTAGATATAATAATAATATATCACAAAATATGTGGGCCGGGTCGGCTCAGATAGACTACCAGAAAACCAGGGAAAACCAACGGAATTACCGACGGAAAAATTCCATCTTAAAATTTATCGGTATATGCCGACGGCATAAACTTGTTGGCGACATGGTCGGTATATACCGACAAAATATTTTTGTCGGTATATATCGATGGTTTTGCCGATGAGGTATACAGTTTGTCTGGAAATATGCAACGACGTGGTGACGTCAGACGATTTTACCGAAGGAATTATCGAGGGATTCAAACTGAGATAGCTGTACAGTGACGTGACACTTTCACCGACGGAATCGCAATGGAATCACCGACGGAAGTAATCCGTCGGTGATTCCATCGGAAAAAACCATTATATGCCCACCTATCTGTCAACGCTCTCTTCCTCTGTTTCTCCTTCTTCTTCTTTCCCATCCCACCTCCCCTCCCAAACTGCAGCCAAACACCCATCCCAACTCTCCACTATTCTCAACACGAGTACTCAAGTTTCTTATATCTTGTACATGGTCACAATATCCGTTTCTTGTAGATTTTATCTTTTTTTTTTGTAAGTAAATCCATCCTTTTTAGTTTTAATATTTAATTGTGAATTTTATTGTTTTAGTATATGTATTTTTTTAACGTTTGTACTTGTTTAATTGTTATTTGTCAAAGAAACTTGTAGTATAAATGTATAATTTTGTAGTTGTTATAGTTTGTTTTAGATTTTGTCAAATTATATTTGTTTGTAATTAAATTGTTGAAATTTTGTTTGAATTACACCAAATTAAATGTGTCGTTGTGATGAAATAAATAATTAATAACTTGTTTAACGAGTCTTGTTTAATTGTTATCAATTCTATTTCAAAGTTGTGATTTCTGTAAATTTATATATATATAAATTTGTATGTATGAACGTTGATAGTTGATAATTGATAATGAATATTTAACATAAGTGTTGTTTTAGTTTGTTGGATCAATAATGTCGGGGAAAACCAATATTTTTATTATGTTTTATAGAGGTTCAATAGAAGTCATGGATGATCGTTCATGGATGTATCGGGACTCACCCCAAGGATTGCGAAGGATGGATTATTGTAACGGTGTTCAGGGTTTTATTAATTTCGCAACATCTATTCTGAGGAATTTTACTGATGGCGGTATTAGGTGTCCATGCAGGAAGTGTAGAAATTTAAAGTTTCTGCATCAAGATGTTGTAATGATGCATCTTCTAACCAAATGGTTCATGGAAGATTACCTGTGTTGGTATGCTCACGGAGAACTATTTGTTCCTGATGAGAGCATGGAATAACAGGTGGTTGGGTCAACTTCTAGTGCTAGCAACATGCATGAAGTTGGAAATGAGAACAGTAATCCTTACAGGAATATGGTTATGGATGCAATGAGAATGAGTGAAGGTAATGTCAGGGAATGTCCAATCGTAGAAGAAGAACCTAATGCAGATGCAGCAAGGTTTTTTGATCTGTTGAGAGATTCTGACGAACCATTATGGGATGGCTGCACGAACCACAGTAAATTATCAGCCGTAGCACAGGTGTTCACCATCAAGTCAGATCACGGGTTGAGTGAGGCCGGTTATGACAAGATTATTGAATGGGCAAGAAGCATTTTACCTGAAGGGAACAGGCTGAAAGAGAACTTCTATGCTGCCAAGTCCATGATGAAACCCCTCGGTTTAGGATACCAGAAAATTGATATATGCCCTAACTTCTGCATGTTATACTACC
>Ga0325410_1006584_pt1 | contig 12744 bp, 9 predicted proteins | sample PopdelMetagenome_16_FD_206182 | JGI IMG/M metagenome (GOLD analysis project Ga0325410, IMG submission 206182) | Populus deltoides microbial communities from Bellville, Georgia, United States - Xylem-PdIQD-R3 | ecosystem: Host-associated > Plants > Phyllosphere > Stem > Wood/Secondary xylem... | reverse complement strand
TTTAAAAATGGACAGGATTGAATATCATGTAATGCTGAAAAGTGCATAAGCCTTGGACAAGATGAGACGTTTCTGTTGGAAGAGAATAAATCTCTCCATTTACCATTAGCAGGTGGGGGAACAGGAGGGTTACCTACTTTAACAGAGCTGGACGGGATAAAGGTGGCACCTTTGGAGCTAGCTGGTGGGTCTGTAGCAACCAGAGCAGGGGAGGATGGTGGTTCTAGACTGACCGGAGCCGGAGAAGATGGTGGGGGAGACGCTTCATATTCTTCATCAGAAACGTCTTCTTCAAAGGCTTCATCTTCAGAACAGCCGTCCTCAAGGGACCCATCAAGAGAAGCATTTGTGTTGTCCACCGGAGACCCATCTGTTTCTCTGTCAGTGCTTGTACCTGCGCCGCTAGAGGTGATGACAGTGGGGTGAGGAGGTAGATCTGCTCTTGACAAATGGGAAAGAGAACCGTCCAGTGTCCCAAGAGCTGATTTGAGTCCAAGAACCAGCGAACCTCTTTGGTTTGTGTGGGATGGAACAGGAGCAGGCAATGGGACCTGTGGGCGCTTGACAGTGGCTGTAGGTTTTTGTTTGCTTTTTGCCATTTGCGAAAAAACAAGCGGGAAAGAAGGAAAAACAGGTTGGAGAAACGGGGTACAAGTTACAGGGATCAGCTTGGGTAACGGGTGCAATAAACGGCCATGAACACTGGAGGAAACAGCTTCGGTGGAAGGAGAGTGTCTCTCTCTTATTTCTCTCTCTAGCCGGTCATTACTGAGAGCTCACTGAGAGCTCTTTCTTCTTTCTTTTTTTTATCAAATGTAAGAAATGTATAGATCAAAAATAGCAAGACAAGCTTGCAGTACAAGCTGGAGTCCAGCAATACAAAGGACATACATAATCTGGCAAAGGAAACAGGCACCCTAAGAAACCAAAATAGCAAACCACTGAAAAAATAATAACAATGAAAAAACCAACAATGGTTATGAGAGGAACCAAAGCATATAAGGTTCCCAACCTAACACAAAGCAAAACAAGCAAAACCTGACGAGGATGAATCAGCCACAGCTACAGGACGAAGGAATGAACGAAACTCTTATTAGGGGAGGCTGGAGCCAGAAGTCCACAAGCTGAAGCCAAGAGTAGACAAGCTGATGAGCATAATAGAAAGCCATGTAGAAAATCCAGGGACGATGAACATTTTGCCATCCATGTAGAGACAATTACCAGTCATCCATGCAAAGCATGCCTATCCATGCAGAGATGTAGAAGACCATCCTTGTAGAGATAGAGACAGCCTAGCCAGGTTCCAGCTAGAACACATTAAAACACCAGCAGCAACCAAGAACAGGTGGCAACAACTCATCCATGCAGATATAAGGAATAGTGAACACAAGAGAATGTAGACAGATGGCTAAAGATCAGCCAAGAAGCACAGGACCGGTGTCAATAAAACCAGCCAGCAGCTGAATCACCAAGCAAATAAGGCCATATGCATGTGCCTGCAGAGCCCTTACATCATCACATGCAGAGAATGAAGAATAGCCAATCAAAAGCTCCCACCCAGCCAAATTAGATGATAGACCATACAGAGACCATATAGAAACAAGAAACCATGCACGTCCAGCCCTCAACATGCAAGGCTAAACAAATACAAGCTCCTGCGATCCCATGCAGAACACAAAGGAACGACAAGCAAACAAATGCAACTGAATTGAACCAGCCAATGAGGAGTGCACACAACACCAAAAGAGCTTCAGCATGCCAAGGAGGAACCAATCAAGAGCAGCAGCCAACATTGACTCCTTGATGAAGATGCATGGACTCATCCATGCAGAAACAGAGCAATCCCAACTCCTCAATGCAAAGACGCCAAGACATTCTTGCAGAGGCTCTTCCATGCAAAAACACCAAGATAGCCAAGCAGAGGCTAAGGAGATGCAGCCAATCAGAGAACAGCGGATCATTCCATGCAGCTGAGGAGATGTAGCCTTCCAACATTAAGCATGCCAGGCAGAGACATGGAGATGCAGCCAACCATGCAGCGACTCAAAGCAAAGACTAGCCGAGTAGAGACTAGCTGAAATAACCAACCAAATGCAGCTACCTATATCACATAAGAAGCTGGTCGCAGAGGGTCACCTCCGCATAGCTAGTTAGCAGGCTGAGGTCTCGTTCGTTAACGGAATTAACCAGACAAATCGCTCCACCAACTAAGAAAGGCCATGCACCACCACCTGTGGAGGACTATGTTGGGGCCTCTACATTCTTCACCCCTCCAGTGGTTGGGGTTTCTCCTGCTGGTGGCCAGTCAACCCCTGTTGCTTGCCCGACTGTTGCCCAGTCAACCTCTTCTCCTCTGCCTCCTCCTGCGGGGTTTATCTCCCCCCTCTGAAGAAGACTGTGATGCCTTCTTCCCTCCCTTCTAGCTGTTGTGCGTCTCCAACATCCAACGTAGCAGGTGCTCAGTCCACCACTCCTCCTCTGCCTCCTGCTGAGAAGATTCCTCCCCCCCTCTGGCGGAATCTAAGACGCCTTCTTCCCTACCTCCTAGATGTTGTGAGTCTTCACCCTCTGATATAGCAGCAGATCGACCTCCTTCTTCTACTGAGGTTGTCGGAGGTTGCGCACCCCCTACCATCGGTGTTGCAGGTTCTTCTCTTGTTTCGACACCTGGCAATAAGGTTTGGAAAGATTTTTTTTCTGCCAGTAAACCGACTGCTCCATGCACCAAGCTTCAAAATTTCTCACTCATCCACCTCACCAAGTCCTATGCCATCTCCCCTGAGGATTTCCAACCTCAATTTGAAGTCTGGAACTTGTGTGCAGTAGGATATGTCTCTGGTAAGCACCCTGGCTACAAGGCTCTGCAAGGTATTATCTCTTCTGTTTGGAAGTGTGAAGCTTCACTTACTATTCATGCTTCTGGGTGGCTAATTTATAGATTCAACCGTGAAGAGGACAAGTCCTCTGTTCTCTATGGTGGTCCATACCTAGTGTATGGGAGACCCCTCATTTTGAAACCGATGACAAAATTTTTTGATTTCTCTAGTGAAGAGATGACAAGAGCCCCGGTTTGGGTTAGATTCCCCAACCTTGCTCTTTGTTGCTGGTCTCCACCCTGCTTATCCAAGATAGCTAGTGTCCTGGGCAAGCCTATCCAAAGTGATCATATGACATCCTCTCTCTCTCGTCTGTCATATGCCTGTGTGTTGGTTGAGCTTGACCTACAGGAGGACCTCCAACACTCTGTGGTGGTGTCCCTGCCATCTGGTCCCATTCTCAACTAGGAAGTTGTCTATGAATCTTTGCCTAAATTTTATAACCTCTGTAATGTCCTTGGCCACCCGCGGCTCCTCTGCCCCAAGGCTGCTGTCAATCATTCACTAGTGGGTACCCCTTCGCCTATGGATGGTAATAGGAATGTCTTTCACCGCCTGGGCCCACAGCTACCTCCTTCTGGTGTGTCAGGACACAGTCAACCTCTTCCAGCTCAAGGTCCTTCCAAGGATTCCTCCGTTGCAGCTCTTGCAGAACTTGAGCAAGCCCCTTGTGATGATGCCTCTGATGGCTGGATTGCGGTGGAACCTCGAAGAAAATCCAAGAAGCCTACCAGTCACTCCCCCAAAGGGAAGGAAGTGTTTGCAGTTGCAGCTGTGTCTGCTTTGTCACCAAGAAGTGATGTTCACTCTGACTGTGTAGGGGTGGTTAATTCACTTGGTACAGAGGTAGTAGTTGATGCAGGTGTGGATTTGGGAGCTACTTCTTCTATGGCACCCCCAACTTTGGGAGAAGATATTTTGGCCACAACTTCCATAGCAACATCTGAGCCATTGTCGGTTTGCATAGGACCTATTCGAACCTCCTCTGGCGCTAATCCATTGGTGGCAAACCCATGTGCTGAAGACGCTAGGGATCCTCCCCCTTCTTATCCTGAACCATTAGTTTTGACCTCCAGTACTGGAGAAAGACACAACCCCTCTCCACCGAATTCTTTGGCACTTACTACTGGTGGTGATGTGAACATGGCTGGCAACCCTGTTATGGAGGTATCAGCCCCAAGTCGGGTTCGAAACCGAAACCAAAAGCAGAGTGTTCGCAGTTGAAGGATTTTCACAAGCTGGTTGATGGTGCCCCCTATAACAACATGAGGAGTTTGTTGTTTGGTGGTTTGAGCTGGTCCTCTACTAGTTTGTTCACTACTGGTTGATGCAGCCAGTTGTATATTCAGGATACCAATTGTTCTTTGTTTAAGGTTCTCTCCTGAAGAGACATGTGGAATATTTTGGTTGGGTGATGTGTGTTGCTATTTTGTTCTTGCTGAAGACGCCCCCCTTTTATGAATTGCCGCTCTGCCAATGCATGGTCAATGCATTTTCACGTGCTCCACTTTGCTGATAGGGCCCCTATTGGTTAATGGTCTCTTGCTATTGATGGCTGGCTGTTATTCTTTGCTACTAGCTTGAGTAATTGTAATTGTATTGTAATTGCTTTTGTTTCCTTCGGTTATAATTGAAGGTTTGTTTGCTTAGGCTGGTTTTCTCTTGTGCTTGGTGGGAGGCTGTTCCCCCAGGCTATTTTGTTCTGTTTTCTTTTTGCCTGGATATTTATGTCCATATGTACTGCTGGTTTCCAGCTTGTTTCGCAAGCTTGTCTTGCAACTTTTTGATTTATACAATACTTACATTTGATAAAAAAAAAAAAAAAAAAAAGAAAGAGCTCTTAGTAAAGAAAGAGCTCTCAATAGTAGTGAGAGAGACTAGAGAGAGACGCTCTCCCCAAAGGAACGTCTCCTCTAGTCTGCTCTCCCGGTTTTGACTGAGCTCCTGTCTTCACGTCATCTACTGATGACTTGGGTCTTTTTTTTTTGGCATCGTGGCTCCTTTGCTAGTGCTCACGATCTTGATTTTGTCCATGAAGGCGCTTGATTGCGCCATCTGGTTGCGCACACTCTGCAAGTATGCTTTGCATCTGTCTTCCTGTTTTTTTTTAAGATTCTGGTTCTCCCTTCTGGGCATCAATTGCTGAAGCCTAGGATCTATTTTGTTGGGATGCTTTTGGATTCTTTTTCTTGCCGAGCAGAACCAGCAAGCACGCGACAAGTTCCCAAACCCTAATTGGTGGTCTGGTTGTTGTCTTCCCCATTCTTTGAGCTTTAATCTACGCTGATCATGGGGAAAGTCTGCATTTTGTGCCTATGTCACTCAGCTCAGCCTCCGAAGTTAGGGATGTTGGGGATTTTGACGATGCATCCGTGGTTTCTTCATCGTGGATGGATTGATGGCGTTCTTTGTTGATTCCACACCAGGGTTGCTTCTCTTTATCTTCTCCACAGAGCTTCTGGGCATGGTAGGTTCTCTCCTATCTTCCCTCCTCTGTGATGCTTTTTCCCTGGGTTTTTAGTGGCATGCTTGCCCTGGCATAGCATGGGGTTGCCCACCTCACGCTTCTTTGATAGTTTGCACTTTGTTATCTCTGCCATGTGTATGTCTGGTTTCTCTTGGATGTGTTGTTGATATGCTACTGGTATCTCGGTAGTCTCTACGGGTTTGACTATCGACTGTCTGTGGTAGCTTACTTGTATGCTGCCCTGGCCCTGTTTTTTACTGTTTGAATATGTCTTTGCTTGCTGCTTTTGTTGCTGGCTTGTCCTCAACCTGAGTTGCTGGTTCTGGTTGGATTGGCCTGAATTTTCCTTGCTGTTAGTGGATGGTTTATGTCTGCATGTCAAGCTGGTTCAGTCGTGGGAGAGTTATGGGACTTGTCTAGGTGAAGGTTTCTTTGCCAATTGAGGCTTTGTTTGGCTGGGTGAGGGTCTCTCCCTAAATTTCAGACTCCATGCCCCCTTGTCCCATATTGGTTATCCTGCAAGTCTGTTCTGGCTGCTCTTCTTGGGCTCTTGTGGAGTCTGCTTCCACCATGGTTCTTTTTCTGTTGATGATATGGATTCCATCAGTTTGGGTGAGGCTCTCTCCCCAATGCTTGGGCTACATTTGTAGTGCTCTTTGTTGTAGCTCTACAAGCATATTGTTTTGCTTGAAGGAAATGGGGGGATCTTTCCTTCTTTAGCTCACTACTAAGTGGAGAATGCTGGATGGAGACTGTTCTAGTATCAATCAACACCGTGATGCAGGTTTGGCCTGCTGGAGATGATGTGCGGATGATTCACTACTCTTATATCGCTTGATACAAAGATCTGGTTGGGTGAGGCTCTCTCCCCAATTGCTTTGTGCAGGGCTTTATTCTTGCTCTTTCTTGCCCTTCTTTGTTGGTCTGCCTTGGAATGTTGGCTTGCTCGTATTCTTTGGCTACTGCCATCTTGGGTTTATTGGAGGGCCACTTGCGGCTGACTGGGTGCTGCTTCTCGCAGCTTAGTTTGCTGGACTCTGTCCTTGGTTTGCTATGGTTTGCAATGGTGCTGATGCAGTGCTGGTTTGCAAGCCTCTGTTTTGCTGGTTGGGTAGCTAGATGCTACTGGGTTAATGCAAAGGATCTCTTCGCCTACTAGGGCTTTGTACCCTCTGCTTGCACTTGAGGATTTATCCTCATGATGTTTTGGTTAGTGTGATGTTTGCTCCTACTGTGGAGTCCATTCTAACACCGCTGCTATGTATGTTGTTGCTGTCAGCAGCTTGGATTGCAGAGTGTCACCCTTCGAAGGGTTTCCATGCATGTTGTGGGGTCCTGTTTGGGTCTCTAGATGCTACTGGTTTGTGAATACCTGGTTGGCTATGGGACTTGTATGGCTCCTGGCTTGTCTGTTTCTGCCCTGTCCTGCTAGTCTGTCTTAGAAAGTGTGTTCCTTGGCTACTGCAAGCTTGGGTCTGGTTGGCGTCCCTTCGTTGATGTCTGGTGGCTGCTATATGCAGTAGTTGACTTGCTTCTGGTTTGCTGCAAAGATCTGGTTCGACTAGCCTCCCTCTATCCATGCTATGGATCCCAACAGCCTGGGTGAGGCTCTCTCCCCTTTTTGTTTAGGCTACTGATGGTGTGGCTTGCTGATATGTGGCCCCTGGGTGTTGGGTCTTTGCTTTGATGTAATATTCCTGTGCCTCTTGCTGGAACGGTTTTGGTTGGTGGCTGTCCTTCGGGTGGAAGCTGATGGCGGCTTCCCTCTGTTGGCTTGGTGCTCTGTCTTTTGCCTGCTTGGTAGGAATCCATTAGGGTGAGGTTCTCTCCCCAAAGATATAATCCCCTTGCATGTTGCTGTGCTGAGTAATGGGTTTGCTTTATAGGATGACTGGATTGTTGCTTCGGTTTATCTCCACTACTACACTATGTGTGGTGGCCGTTACTGATCGGATCATATTGGAGGTTCTACCTATTATGGTCTGCTGAGATGGACGTAGATACTCCTCTCTGATGTTGCTGGTTTTTGGGTTCCTAGGCAGCTGCTTGTCTGCTAGGATGATTTTCCTGTATTCAAGGGAGCCTGTTCCCTTTGATTTTTGGTTGTACAAGGGAGTCTGTTCCCTTTACTTTCTGTTCTGCAAGCTTGTCTTGCTTTGGTTGTTCAAGGGACTCTGTTCCTCTTGCTTCAGGGAGTCTATTCCCTTAAGATTTTCTATTCAGTAAGCTTGTCTTGCTTATGGTTTGTACAAGGGAGTTTGTTCCCTTTGCCTTCTATTCAGCACGTTTGTCTTACTGTTGATTTGGTCAAGAGACTTTGTTCCCCTTTTCCTTGTATTGCTGGTCTCCAGCACCTTTTTGATCTATAATATTCTTACATTTGATAAAAAAAAAAAAAAGAGCTCTCAGTAGTAGTGAGTAAGTAGCGGCTAGAGAGAGAAACAAGAGAGAGATGCTCTCCTTCCATCCGAAGTTGTTTCCTCCCGTGTTCATGGTCGTCCTCTACTCCTGATCCCAAAGCTGTTTCCTTCAATCTGTAACCCACTTCTCTCAACCCATTTCCCCTTCTTTTCCTGCTCCTTTTCTCAAATGGCAAAAAGCAAACAGAAACCTGCAGCAGCTGTCAAGCGTCCACAGGTTCCATTGCAAGTTCCTGTTCCATCTCACACAAACCAAGGTGGTTCGCTGGTTCTTGATCTCAAGTCAGCTCTTGGTACACTTGATGGTGCTATTTCCCATATACCAAGAGCAGATCTACCCCCTCCCCTGCTGTCATCCCACCCTACGGTGCAGGTTCAAGCTCTGCCAGAGAGGCAGATGGGTCTCCGGTGGACAACACAAAAGCATCTCTTGATGGGTTCCTTGAGGTGGACCGTTCTGAAGACGAAGAACTTGGAGAAGAACAACTTGATTTCTCTTGTTCTGAAGAAGACTATGAAACTTCTCCCCCACCATCTTCTCCCGCTCCGGTGGCTCCTGACCTGCCTGCTTCTCTGCCCTCGGTGGTTCCAGTACCACCAGCTAGTCCCAAAGGTGCCACCTTTACCCCGTCCAGCTCTGTTCAAGCAGGTAACCCTCCTGTTCCCCCGCCTGTTAATGGAAAATAGAGAGATCTATTCTCTTCCAACAGAAACGTCTCATCTTGTCCAAAGCTTATACACTTTTCAGCCTTACATGATATTCAATCCTGTCCTTTTTTAGCTGATCTAGACCACTCCTGTGATGGTTGGAAACTGTGTGCCATTGGTTATGTTTCTGGCAAATTTCCCGGTTACAGAGCTTTAAATAGCATCGTTGAGAATGTATGGAAATGTGAAGCCCGGCTTACCATTCATGAATCAGGTTGGCTTGTCTATAAGTTTCAAAATGAAGAAGATAAATTTTCTGTGTTGTGTGGAGGGCCATACCTAGTATACGGTAGACCTCTTATCTTGCGTCATATGTCTGAGTATTTTGATTTTTCAAATTCTGAAATGTCCCAAGTTCCTGTCTGGATAAAGTTCCCAAACCTACCATTAAAGTGTTGGACGCCTAAATGCTTATCAAAATTAGCAAGTGTCCTGGGCAAGCCTTTACAGTGTGACAAATTAACTGCCACCAAGGAGAGAGTTTCATATGCCCGGGTGCTTGTGGAAGTTGACCTCCTAGCTGACCTTAGATCCTCCATCAATGTTACCCTGCCTAATGGAAACACACTTATCCAAAGGGTTATCTATAAGACGATGCCCAAATTTTGCAAGCACTGTAAAGTGCTAGGTCACTCCACAGGGGCGTGCTCTAAGAGTAAAGAAGAGGCCAGAACAATTGAGAAGGTTGGCTCTGCTCATGTAACTTCCAAAGAAAATGTCACGGGCAAAGGAAGTGTTTTTACTCGTCTCAGCCCTATTGTTGATACCCTGGTTGATGGCCCGTCTGCTGCAGCTCCCCCGATTAAAGCCTCCCATGTTGCTCCCCCTCCAATGGTTGGCCCTGAACTTGATGCTCCCACTGTCCCCACAGAGTCTTGTGTGGCTCAAGATGCCCTACCTTGTTCCCAGTCCACAGCTGCATGTTCAGAGGAGTGGCAAACTGTTCGTAAAAAGAAACATAACTCAGGGAACAAGTGGTAGACGTCAACATCCTTGCCAGCTGAATGTAACCCGCCACCTCAGCGAAATGTTTCCTCCAAGGGGAAAGTTCTTGCCCTCTCAGTTGACATAGCTGGCAATAAAGCTCCCCATCGTCCAGGTTCAAGTGCGCTCACCAGGAGCTCGGTTCAGAAGATTCCTAATAGAAGTTTTGGCAGTGGTGGGATTGCCCCCACCCTCCCTCACCCATGATTGTTCACTGCTGGAATGTGAGGGGGCTTAATAGCCCTCTCAAGCAACATGAGGTCTCTGGCCTCATGAAGAGTAAAAAGCTGGATGTATGTGGTCTCCTAGAGACCAAGTTGTCTCTGTCAAAAGTAGCATGTCTGCAAAACCTACGGTTGAAGACTTGGCAGTTTGTAAGCAATGCTGGAGCTGCAGCTTATGCCTGTATAGTTGTGTTTTGGAATCCTGAAACAGTGAAGGTTGAGATGCTTCACTTCTCTGCTCAGGGGATTCACGTTCTAGTTACAAGCTTGGTGCAACAATTTTGTTTTACAGCCACCTTCATATATGGTTTCAACACCATTTCGGTCAGGAGGACTTTGTGGGCAGACCTTAGAAGATGGAGTGTGGACTCTCCATGGCTTCTCCTTGGTGACTTTAACTCAATCCTCTCTCAAGAGGACAAGCACAATGGGGAGCCAGTATCTACCTATGAAATTTCAGACTTCAGGGAGTGTTGCTCTGATCTTGGGATTGCTGACTTGAATTCTACAGGCTCCCACTTCACATGGACAAATGGCACAGTCTGGACAAAGATTGATAGGGTGATGGTGAACACCCATTGGTGCTCTATGCAGCAAATGGCACACGTTCATTTTGGAACTCCAGGGGCTTTTTCAGACCATTCTCCATCTTCTGTCCAGCTGGGACTTTGGGCACCTCAGGGCAAAAGGAACTTTAAATTTTTCAACATGTGGACAGCTCATCCCCAGTTCTTGGAAACCGTCTCTCAGAATTGGTCTTTGGATGCCTACGGGACACACATGTACATCCTCTGCAAAAAACTCAAACAGCTAAAGGGAGGTCTAAGGTCACTAAACAACCTTCATTTTAGCCATATTTCGGAGAGGGTTGCTAGAGCTGAAAAGGTCCTGGATGATACTCAGCTCCTTCTACAGAATGACATAGACAACGATCAGCTCCTTGCTCTTGAAAAGCAGCTGAGGCTAAACCTTGTTAATCTTAAATCAACTAAAAAAATGTTTTTCAGCCAAAAGTTAAAGTGTGCTTTCTTTAAAGAATGTGACAAGGGCTCTAGATTCTTTCACTCTTTAATGAACCAGCGACACAGAAGATGCCACATTCCTGTCATTGTTAGAAGTGATGGTATGTTAACTGCTTCGGCTGAAGAGGTGGGTAGAGAGTTCGTCTCGTACTACAAAGAGTTACTGGGAACATCCAAACACACTATTCCTCTGCGTGCAGAGGTGGTACAAAGTGGAGCCTGCATTAATGTTGATTCCCATGCTTATCTCCTTGCTCTAGTTTCGGCTAATGACATTAAACAGGTTCTCTTCAGTATGGATGATAATAAAGCACCAGGCCCGGATGGATTCACTTCTGCATTCTTTAAAAAAGCTTGGAACATCATGGGGGCAGACTTCTGTTCAGCTGTGAAGGACTTCTTTGCCTCAGGGGAGCTTCTCAAGCAGCTTAACCATTCTACCATAGCTCTTATTCCCAAGTCAGCCACTGCCAACTCTGCTGTAGATTACAGACCCATTCTTGCTGCAATGTCACTTACAAAGTTATCTCCAAGATACTTGCAGGGAGGCTGGCTCACGTTCTAAATGATATCATTAGTCCCTCTCAAAATGCTTTTCTTGATGGGAGACTCATGGTAGATAATATAAATCTCATGCAAGAATTGCTGAGAAGTTATGAGAAAAAACGTGTATCACCCCGCTGCACCATCAAGATTGACTTCAAGAAAGCATTTGATATAGTACAGTGGGTTTTTCTTCGTGATCTCCTGCACCTTTTGGGGTTCCCTGCTAGGTTTGTTCATCTGGTTATGAAATGTGTTAAGACTGCCTCCTTCTCTGTTTGCATAAATGGTAATCTCTTTGGTTTCTTCCCTGGCAAGTGTGGTGTTCGGCAAGGAGACCCATTATCTCCATACCTCTTCATTATCTGCATGGAGTATTTCTCTAGATTACTGAAAAGCAACACTCATCTTTCGGGTTTCAGCTTTCATCCCAAATGCCAAGCTTTGGAAATTAGTCACCTTAGGTTTGCTGATGATATTCTCCTACTCTGCCGTTGTGACATGGCCTCTGTTAACATTCTCCTCCAGCAGCTTCAAGTTTTTGGAGAGTCCTCTGGCCTTGTTATTAATGCAGCTAAATCCTCCATTTTCTTTGCTGGTGTATCGGAGGGTATGAAGCAGGTCATTCTCAACCTCTCCCAGTTCACAGAAGGAAGCTTTCCCTTCAAGTACCTCGGCGTCCCTCTCAGCCCTCACAGGCTTCTAGCCAGTCAATTCTCTCCTCTTATTCACAGGCTGGAATCTACTATACAGAGTTGGCTGGGAAAGTTTCTCTCGTATACAGGTCGGCTGGAATTGATTAAATCGGTCCTGCATGGCATGGTGCAATTTTGGATTAGCATCTTCCCTATCCCAGTTGTTGTGATTAACAAGATTACTAGCCTGTGCAGGAATTTTATATGGACTGATAATATGTTTAGATGCAAATCTGCTCTTGTAGCTTGGAAGCAAGTGTGTCTGCCAAAAAATGAAGGGGGTCTAGGGATTTATGACATCAAAGCCAGAAATGACAGTTTCTTTGCCAAGCATCTTTGGAATATTCACCTGAAGGCAGATTCCCTATGGATTCGATGGGTAGACCACTACTACATTTCACGAGCATCCATTTGGTCCTTGGAAGCCAAGCAAACTGATTCCCCTCTATGGAAATCAATCTTCTCCCTTCGTAACAGAATGACTAACCTCTATGGTGGGGTGGCTCCAGTGTAGCAGCTACTCTCAAATTGGCACTCTGGCTCATGTCCTTTTACAGCCAATGCATATGATTTTTTCAGATATAAAGCTGCTCTAGTCCAGTGGGCCAATATAGTTTGGGAGCAATGGTCTCTTCCAAGGCATAGTTTTTCTCTATGGCTGGCAATGTTAGGCATGCTACGTGTAAACACCCAAAGGAATATATATATATATTTAGTGAGAGAGAAATGATGATGAACGCAGTTTTCGCTGCCGATGCAGAAATCGGCAGCGACGCAGTTTTCGCTGCCGATGCAGAAATCGGCA
>Ga0325410_1006583_pt1 | contig 12744 bp, 6 predicted proteins | sample PopdelMetagenome_16_FD_206182 | JGI IMG/M metagenome (GOLD analysis project Ga0325410, IMG submission 206182) | Populus deltoides microbial communities from Bellville, Georgia, United States - Xylem-PdIQD-R3 | ecosystem: Host-associated > Plants > Phyllosphere > Stem > Wood/Secondary xylem... | reverse complement strand
TCTTGCCGCCGAATCACAAGTATAGAAAGAACAGGAAGGATTTCTTTATTGGCAGAGTTGAAAAGGATGTTGCACCCCCGTGTCTTTCTGGTGAAGAATTGTTTGATATTGTTTCAGAATACGAAGACATTGTATTTGGTCTCCAATCAGGTAAGCAGAAGTTTCCTAGTTTTGGTTTGACCCATAACTAGGTGAAGCAAAGTATATTTTGGGAGCTTTCTTATTGGAAGACCAATCTTTTCTGCCATAACCTTAACGTCATACACATTGAAAAGAACGTGTTTGAGAACATTTTCAACACCATCATGGATGTAAAAGGGAAGACAAAGGACAATATCAAGGCTAGATTAGATGTAGCGTTGTTCTGTAACCGTAACAATATGGAGTTGGTTTGTGATGGGTTACGGGTCGCAAAACCAAGAGCAAGCTTCGTGTTAGAGAAAAACGCACAACTACTAGTCTACAAATGGCTTAAGAGTCTGCGTTTTCCCGATGGACATGCCTCGAATATATCAAGGCTGGTTAATACCGAGGAATGCAGATTATATGGAATGAAGAGTCATGACTGCCATATGTTTATGCAAACACTCATCCCATTAGCTTTTCGTGATTTGTTGCTAAAGGGGATATGGGATGCACTAACGGAGATCAATTATTTTTTTAGAGATATATGCTCCAGCAAGTTGAATGTTGATCACATTGAGAGGCTTGAAATGAATATCGTGGAGACAATGTGCAAACTTTAGATGATATTCCCTCCATCATTTTTTGACTTAATGGAGCATTTACCCATACATTTACCATTTGAGGTAAAAGTTGAAGGACCGATCCAGTACAAATGGATATATCCATTCGAGAGGTTAGATATTACAGTTGCTATGTAATTCATAATTAATATTTTTTTAATTTTTTTTATTGATAATTTTTTATTATATATATATATATATGCAGATACTTGTTCATTCTTAAAAAAAAAGGTTAAGAATAAGGCGCATGTTGAGACGTCAATATATGAAGCCTATATTGTTGAGGAGATCTCAACATTTATCTTATACTATTTCAAACCACATTTGAGAATGAGGATCAACCGTGTTCCACGGCATGATAATGGTGGTGAAGTGCCTTCAAGTAGGAACTTGTCAATATTCTCCAATCCTGGACGACCCACACCTAAAAATACCGTGAGGGGAAGATATTTGTCTAAATAGAGTTCAGACAAGCACACAATTATATCCTATTTAACTGTGATGAGCTGAGACCTTTTATTAAGTAAGTAGATGTTCGACATAAACTTTGTCAAAACTGTACTATTTATGTTTTGTGATACCATAAACTCATATAATTTGAAACAACCTTGCAGGCAACATCAACGATACTTACTGTCCAATAACTCACAGCTGACCGAATCCCGGATCTTTCAATTACAAGATGAACAATTTGCCACATGGTTTAGAACACATGTAAGTCCTATCACAAACTCATAATCTCTTGCAATGTAATTCACTGTACGTAAATATATATGACATAATATCCGTTTATTGATTGTTGTTGTATTTAATATACAAGGTTTATCAAATGGGAGTTAGTGCTGCTATTTCACTGTCTTTACTAAGCATGGGCCCTGAAAGAAAAGTCAAGTGCTATAACGGGTATTTTGTCAATGGATATGTCTTTCATACTGAAGAATACGGGCATGGAAGAAAGATATACAACAACGGTGTTTGTATTACGGGATCGACTTCTAGTGAATTTGAAGTTGACTACTACGGTAGATTGGAAGAGGTCATCGAACTGCAATATCATAGCGAGCAGAATAGAGTGTTTTTATTCAAATGCTATTGGTATGACACAATTGACAGAGGAATCAGAGTAGATCCTCACTATGGTCTCGTTGAAATCAACTCAAAAGTAAGACACCGCAACGTAAACGACGTCTTTGTTTTCGCAAAGCAATGCGAACAAGTTTATTACACATACACCTCTTCCTTTAGAAAGGACCGATCAAGAGTTAATTGGTTATCCGTTTTAAAAACAAAACCCAGGGGTCGTGTCAAGGTTGTTCAGGATGAGAACAAAGACACAAGTGTGATAGATGAAGTCTTTCAAACTAGTGAGTTGGTTGAACCATACAAAGTTGCTTCTTCGATTGACTTAGAAGAAAATTCAAATTTTTATGTTTTCGACGATAGTCTTGTTGATGTTGATGTTGATGTTGATGTAGAGGAGTTGAATGCCGTTTTGAGCTCTACTAATTCAGTAGAGAATGTTGATGAAGAAGATGATAACCACATTGAAGAGTGCGGTGAAGTGGATGATAACAATTCAATTGAGGACGAAGATGAAAATTCTGACTAAACATGCTGTAAAACCTTATTTTTATAATGTAATATTTTGGAAAATAAAATATTTATTCTTTTTTAATTGGCAACTCCTGTTATTGTGCTGTGTGTCATCTAAGTGTGCAGGAGGATAGACAAAAATACAGGGAGAAGCTGTAGAAATATTGACTTGTGCCACACTTTTTGTCGGTTTCACCGACGAAATTCAACATTCCGACGGATACACCGACAGAATGGGAAATTACCGACGAGTATACCGACGGCCTAGTGCCGTCGGTATTTCATGGAGAGTTATCAAAAAATTACAGAGTTGTGCCACAATCACCGATGGAAATCACCGATGGAAATCGCACATCCCGAAGCGCACGCCTATCAGAGGCACAATTTCCGACGGATTGAAAAAAATAGGAGGCATTTTTGAAATTTTTGGTGTGCATTTCAACTTATTTCCGACGGAATTACCGATGGAATTTAATGCCATCGACAACATTTAATGTTCCGTCGGTAATTCCGACGGAAAAATTGGCATATATAACCACCCCCCCTCCCCCATTTGGTTCATTTTTTCTCTTAGCTCTCATCTCTATTTCTTCTCCTCTCTGTTTGAGTTTAGTTTTTGGAAGAGATTTTATTGTTTTGGTGGTAGTTTTAAACATATTAAAAGGTATGTAATCGTTTTTCTTTATCTTTATATTTTTTTATTTTAATTATCATTATTTTTTGGTTTTCTTTGTTTTGTGTATTGTTTATAGATAAAATCTAAAAATCAACACATTATTAAAGTAAGCATTTTTTATTTTGAAATTGTTTTTGAATTAATGTAGTGTTTTTTTAGTTTTGTGTATTGCTTGTTTTGTATTTAGGATGTTTTGTTTAATGTTATTTAGTTTTTTCATTTTATTTATTAATTTTAAGATATTATTGTTTGTATTGGAATAATTGTTATTGTTTAATTTAGTTACAAATGTGAATTGAAATATAGAATTAAATTTAATTATTTTATATTAATTTTAGGATATTATTGTTTGTATTGAAATAATTGTTATTGTTGAATTTATGTTATAAATGCGAATTGATATATAGAATTAAATTTAATTAGTTTATATTAATTTTATGATATTATTGTTTGTATTGAAATAATTGTTATTGTTGAATTTATGTTATAAATGTGAATTGATAAATAGAATTAAATTTAATTAGTTTATATTAATTTTTATGATATTATAGTTTGTATTGCAATAATTGTTATTGTTCAATTTATGTTATGTTGTTTCTTATTTTGATTAATTTTAATTGTTATTTATGAATTTGTATTGATGGTAGTTGAAAATATATACATTGAATTTCTATAGATGTTAGGTTGTATATAGTTGATTTTGCAATATTTGTGTAATTATCAATATTTGTAGGAATGAAAACTGTGGTAGTCTCTAATACAAGGGAGGTACTGTCGAATTTTTTTTTAATAATTGAATTGGTATAGATATTAGGCTATATATATGATGTTGATGGAGATTATATGGATTGCGGTTATTGTAAAGATTGCAGGTTTGAAAAATATGGGTAGTCTATAATATAGGGGAGGTGCTGCTGAATTTTTATTAATGATTGAATTCCTATAGATATTAGGTTATATATATGATGTTGATGGAGATTATATGAATTGTGGTTATTGTAAATATTGCAGGTTTGAAAACTGTGGGTAGTCTTTGGTATAGGGGAAGTGCTACCGAATTTTTTTAAAATAATCAAAGTTAATTTATGTAATAATTCATATACATTTGTGTAGATGCATCGAATGAAATCTACAGCATGTTGTCAGCAGACGGTTACACCTAGTTCTTCTAGCAGCGAGGAGGACATCTCTTTAGGTGCTGATCACGAAAATGTATCTACGCCACCGTGTGATGCTGCCTCTTCTAGCGCGGTTTCACAGCGCAGAAGCGGTGTGCCTTCACAGCGGGGTCAATCCACCTGCAAGTACCAGGCACAATGGAAGGATGACCTCTCAATGTAAGTTTGTTTAGGTTTTAGTTTTTTTTTATAATACTTATAACATAATTTATGAACAACTAATTAATTTTTTATTATTTAATTTCAAGTTCACAAACATTGAGGCTGCCAGGACAATTACATTAGCATTGAAATCGTCGATGGAGATTCTATTGTTTCAATGGAGTCAGGTCTCCAGACATCCTGAGTGGAGACCTAATATCGATGCCTGGTTTTGGCGATTTCAGGTAGGTGTTAATTTTTAATTTCCACTTTATTTTTAATAAATAATTTTTGTAATTTTATATCTTGTACTATTTTTATTTTCAATGAATTATTTGAGTGGGACAGCGTGGACAACAATGTTGTTAGGAGAGTATGGGAGAATCACGTGGCAACTAGCTAACATCGAAAATAATATTTATTTTTTATTTATAATTTTATGTTCTAAATTCTAATTAGTTATTATGGAAGTAAGTTACGTGGTTTTTGGTATGACACCCAAAAAAAGACGAAAAGATATGCAAGGGACAACGGTCTTGAAGGATGGAATAAGGTGGTGGTTTGACTAGAATTTAAACCGCTATTCATCTCGGGAGATATATGGGCGGCATATATTGAGCATGTAACATCTGGGCGGTTCTCACGGCGCTCACAATCCGGAGTCGTCAACCGGAATCGGCAAATTTATGGTTCGGTGACCACGCACACTGGCGGCTCCGTCCCGTTCAGCGCACATGCGAAGCGGATGGTAAGATTAATTTAAATGAAATATATCGTTAATTAATTTGTTGTTGCTTATAAATATATTTAACTTGCAATCTTTTTTTTCTTTACAGGCTACGTCTTTTAGATGTGAGCCGAGTCCAATGGAGCTATTTGTAGAGACGCACGTGTGGAGTCAAGACCGCCAAAAGAGGGTGTTGTAGTACGTGGACAACCGTGCTCAGCATTTTGTGGTATGTTCGATCAATCAGTTTATTTCATAAGTTATTATTTTCTTGATTTGAATATTATGATTTTAAAAAAAACAAACAGGAGACCTATAATAGCCGATTAAGAGAGAGATACGGAGACGATCCTTTGACCCAACCAGATTTCGATCCGGATTTGTGGATGGAGGACGGATCATCTGGTGGACCCGATAAAAATCGGGTCTACGGGCTCTCCAACACTACGGCCAAAAAATTACGGTCGGCCCGTAGTGTCTCAACCATTGGAAGCTCTCCATCAGTATCAAGCACCTAGTCAGAGGAGTTTTTAGCCTTGAAACAACAATATGAACGGCTCTCAACGGATTATGCTCAGCTCCATCAAATGGTCATGGAGATTAGATCAAAGATGGGTGGTGATCGTATGGTCCCAACAATATGTGCTGCTTCTTTTTGGTCATACGGTCCCGGCAACAACCAGCCTCCTCCTCCTCCTCCTCCAGCTCCGCCGCTATTTTAATTAGTTTAATTTTTTTAAAAAAACATTAAATTTGTAATGAATATTTCGATGAATATTATTTAACATTATTTTTACTTTTTTAATGTTTAATGCAAATTTATTTGGTTATTAAGTTTTTTAACTGTTAATAAATAATTTTTTTAAAATATTTTAAATAAATACCTACAGCTTTACAGAGGGAATCTGTCCGTTGGTATTTTAGGATAGTTTACAAAATTTACGGTCGTGCCACTTTTACCGACAGAATATATACGTTGATAATTTCATGCCACAATCACCGATGGAATATCCATTAGTAATTACCGTTGAACATACAGACGCTTTTATTCCGTCGGTAACTTGGTGGCCGAAATATTTTTGGCGTGCTTAGCCGTTTGTAATACCGTCGATTTTTCCTTCAGTATTTGTTTTTTTAATTACCAACAGAAATTGTGACGGAATTAGAAATTACTGATGCTCATGACTCCGATGGACTAATTCCGTCGGAGATACCGTCGGTAAAAATATTACCGATGATTTTTGTTCTTTTCACTAACAGAATTAATTCGTCGGTAAAACTGTTTAATGCCGTAGTGTATATTACATTAAGATTGTGTTTGTTTTAGAATTATAAATTAAATAATAAGTGTTGACAGGATGAGTGTTAAAAATTGAACACAATCTTAATGTAATATGTGTTAACATGATAATTGATTTGTTTTCCTAGATATTAATTAATTTCTTTAACATTAAATTAAAATTTGTTTTGCTAGACATACTTTATAATAAGCGTTAACATATGATATGTTAATGGTGTAAGAAATAGTTCAATTGTGAAATGTTAAGGATGTTTGATAAATATGTATAGTTTATATATAATGTTAAGACTCAATGATTTTAAAATTGAACACAATGATAAACAATATATATATATAAGATCCCATTGATTATTTTTTTGTAAAAAGATAAAAAAAATATTTTTTAAAAAAATATAAAATTTTCAAAAACTCTCTCTTCTCATCATTTTAGTTACCCTAACCCTATATCAATTAAGAATGTGTTTGGTAATGCGGTTTAACTTATTTTTCAAAATACTTTTTAAATTACTTTTCATTTTAAAAAACATTAAATTGATACTTTTTAGGATTGTTTTATGATTTTGATGTGCTGATCTAAAATAAAAATAAATAAATATTATTTTGATACATTTTCAATTAAAAAACAATTTTAAACAAACACTCTTGATTGTTGTGGATAGGCCTTAGCCCAAAGTGGTTGGGGCTTTTTTTCCCATCTTTTTATCTTTTGGTTTTTATTTAATGCCATCATTTAGTATAGGGTTTTTATTGAATTTTATCCTTCAGTATTGGGTTGATGGTAAATCAATTTTTGTAATTTTATCTTATAATAAAAAAAAAATTCAATTCAGTGGAGTCTATAACCCAGGTTACGGGCTTTATGTGTTGATTAGGATTAACTTGACTTGTTTTTTTCTTTGATGTTGTTTTATCTATCTAATTAATAAGGTAACATCAAAACAATTCATATATAATTTAATTTTAAACTCTAAATAAACAAAAAGTCAAGTAGTTTCAAGTTTAAACTATTATAATAATGTCAAAAAAAATTATTTACCGTCTACATATTATATTTTTTTTACATTTAAAACATATTTTTTTCCAAGCTTTAGGCGTGGGAAAAAAACTAGTTATACAATATACCAAAAGGGCTTAGTACCCCTGTTATTGTTTACCAAGACTCAAAGCACTGTGGATTGGAGTAGTGTAATGGCAGCCCAGCCCTTGCCGTAAAGAGTTATGAGGGCAGCAGGGGAGGGGTGGGGTTGTCTTTTCACTGGGATGCATTTGGCATTGAAGATATGGTTGGGGAGAAAATGATCACTTCAAGTTTTGGTGGAGTTGCCCTGAGTGTCAACTAGGCCCACGCACCCACGTGAGGACATCTGGCGTTTGGGCTGACCTGCCCTTGTGCTAGGTTAGACTCGAGCGCCACGTGGCGCTGGGGCTGGGGCTGGCTTGCCCTGAATGTCAGCTAGGTCTGCGCCCCACGTGAGGACACCTGGCGCTTGGACTGGCCTAACCTTGTGCTGGGTTTGACCCGAGCGTCACGTGGGGATCGGGATGGCCTGCCCTTGTGTTGGGTCTGACCTGAGCGCCATCTGGACACATCCACGCCCAACCTCACATTGGGTCTGGATGCAGCTGCATCTAACTCCATGTTGGGCCTAGAAGTGTCCCCGCCTAACCCCACATTGGGTCTGGACGCGAACGTGCCCAACCCAAGCTGGGTCTGGCCGCATCCCCGCCCAACCTTACATTGGGTCTGGACGCGACCATGCCCAACCCACACTGGGTCTTGCCGCGTCCCCGCCCAACCTCACGTTGGGTCTGGACGCAACCGCGTCCTCCTCCATATAGGACCTGGACACGTGCGCGCCACACCCCACGTTGGGTCTAGACGCGACCACGTCTAACTCCATGTTGGCCCTAGACGTGTCCACGCCCAACCCCACTTTCGGTCTGGGAGCGATCAGGTCTTGCGCTAGACCCAATGCAATTGGTCCAACGCAAGACCCAATGGTAATGGGTCCTACCTCAAGACCCAATTCGCTTGGGTCCTCACCAAGACACAAATAATTTGTGTTATAAATATTCTTTGGTTTTCTTAATATAATAATGTGTGTTATAAATATTATTATTTTTCTTATAACTCAAAGTGTTCATATCAAAAATATTACTATTTGTGTTATAAATATTATTATTTTTATTATAACTCAAAGTATTGATATAAAAAATATTATTATTTGTGTTATAATCATCCTTCGAATTCTTAATATAATTATTTATGTAATCAATATTATTATATTTATTATAATTAATAGTATGAATATTAAAAATATTATCATTTGTGTTATAAATATTTTTTTATTATAATTAATATTATTAATAAAATAATTAATAAATTTGAAAACAAATTATTATTAATATTTAAAAAAATCATTTTTTGTATTATAAATTTTTACAGTATTTTTTATGAAAATAAAAAGTAAGCCCGCCGCGTAGCGCGGGCATCCAAGTGCCGCTCTTACTATTTACCTAGACTTAAAGCACTGTGGATTGGAGTAGTGTAATAGCAGCTCAACCCTTGCCACAAAGAGTTGCAAGGGTTGCGGGGGAGGGATGGGGTTGTCTTTTTACTGAGATGCATTTGGCATTGAATGGATGGTTAGGGAGAAAATAATCGCTTCAAGTTTTAGTGGGGTTGCCCTGGGTGTCAGTCGGGCCCGCGACCTTACGTGAGGACACCTGGTGCTTTGGTTGACATGCCTTTACGCTAGGTCAAGCCCGAGCGCCACGTGGCGCTAGGGCTGGCTTGCCCTTGTCCTAGGCGTGAACAAGGTCTGCGCCCCCACGTGGGGACACCTGGCGCTTAGGCTGACCAACCCTTACACCGGGTCTAACCCGAGCGCCACATGACACTAACATTAGCTTGCCCTTGCCCTCGGTCAGACCCGAGCACCACGTGGCGCTCGGTATTGTATGCCATTGCCTTAGGCATGAGCTAGGCTCGCGCCCCCACATGGGGACATCTGCCACTTAAGCTGCCCGGGCTTGCGTGAGGATGGGCCTGGATGCGTCCAGGTCCAACATAGAGTTGGTCGCGGTCATGTCCAGGCCCAACATGGGGTTTGGACCTGGAGGCGTCCACGCCCAACCAGGTCGTTGGGCTTAGGGCCTATCCGGACCTAAGGTGGGTGGTTTTTGGGTCGTGGACGAACCCAAGTGGGCTGGGGCATTATTTGGGCCTAGGGGGTTAGGTTGATGCCCGGTCCCATGGGGGTGGGGTCTTTGACTGGACCAAACAAGCTTGGGGTTTGGATCCGTGACCAGAGGACTTGGTGCCTTTTCTCGGACCCACAGGGGTTGGGTCCACGCCCGGACCTGGTCACGTCCAACTCAACCTCACGTTAGGCGTGGACACATCCAGGTCTAACCTTGGACACCTCCACCCCCAACCCACCGTTGGGTCTGGACGCGACCGTGCACAACCCCACGATGGGGCTTGACGCAACCGCGTCCACCCCATATTGGACTTGGACACGTATACGTCCACCCCCACGTTGGGCCTAGACGCGACCATGTCCAACTTCATAATGGATCTGGACGTGTCAACACCCAACCCCACGTTGGGCTTGAACACGACCGCGACCAACTCCATGTTGGACCTTGACGTGTCCGTGCCCAACCCCACGCTGGTCGTGGACCCAATGGTAATGGGTCCTGCTTCAGGATCTAATTCACTTGGGTCCTCGCCAGGACCTAAATAATTTGTGTTATAAATATTCTTCGGTTTTCTTAATATAATAATGTGCGTTATAAATATTATTATTTCTCTTATAATTTTAAATTTTTATATAAAAAATATTATTATTTTTGTTATAATCATCCTTAGAATTCTTAATATAATTATTTATGTGATAAATATTATTTTTTTTATTATAATTCTAAATATTCATATAAAAAATAATATTATTTAACTTATAAATATTATTATTTTTAATATAATTAATACTATGAATATTAAAAATATTATCATTTATGTTATAAATATTATTAATTTTATTATAATTAATATTATTAATAAAATAATTAATAAATTTGAAAAAATATAATTATTCATATTAAAAAATATTATTTTTTGTATTATAAATTTTTAGAGTATTTTTATAAAAATAAAAAGTGAACTCACGCGTATCACAAACATTCAACTAGTAAAGATTATAATAGGTCAATTACACGCACGATTGTCGCAAGTATAACATCAATGGAATAAAAAGTCGAAGAGCACTTAGACTAATCTAAAAGGCTGATAATACATAATAAAATGAAATGTAAAAACATTGAAAGCATTGATATCTAAAGGAGTTGCCGTATGGCAAGTTGATTGATAAAACTTAGAAAAAATGAAAAAAATAAAGAAAACAAATCCAAAATCTAAAGTAAAAAAAACATTGATTATTTGCTTTTGCATCAATGCATGTTAATCATGGCGAGTTGCTTAAACTAACAATAAAAAACAAAACAATCATTAAGTCGATGTACTTTCATTACATCCTCATGTAATATGCATGGTAAACAAATTTACAAGGTGTTCATTTGTTTTGTTATTTCAACATTCAATAATCAATAGTTACCCATAATGGATATCTTTAAATCATGATGTTCTCTAATTTGATCATGCTTTGAATCCTTGATGTCAATAACGACTTTATAATTGGTTGTTTTTTAAAGTCTATATAAATTTTATCCACAAGTGAAGCATTTTCAATCGAAAAGCTTGAAATTGCTTTCATGACATGGTCTTATACTTGCTAAAAGAATAGTCATGATCATTGTTATAGAATAGTTTATTTTTGAAAAGAAAATATATATAGATGTAATTGGAGATTTTAGATCAAAATATCTAACAAAAAGTAAATTATAAAACCTTGCTAATTTGTATCATTTATTTATCTTGAATGCATATTGCTCTTTCTTTTTTTTCTTATTTGTTGTCATTTTTTTTTTTTTTGCATGTAAGTCTTTCATTACTAATGCTTTTTTATTACCATTAAAGCTAACTTTTTTATCAACAGGTAAAAGAATCAAATATAATGGTGTTAAAGGTTTAAACCATAAATAATTTCAAGTTGTAAATAATCAGTAGTAGAATGTATATTATGATTATATGCAAATTTAATAAATGACAAATAATATTTTTAATTTTTAAGATAGCTTTTAATAATTGAGTGAAAGTTTTGTTTACTACTTCAGTTTGACCATCTATTTGTGAATGACAAGTAGTATAAAATAAAAATTTTAGTTCCTAACTTACCCCACAAAACCTTCTAAAAGTAGCTCAAAAATATAATATCTCGATCAAACACAATACTCCTTGAAACACCATGTAACTGAACTACCTCCCTAAAGAATAGACATGTTATATTCTTTACATCATCAATTTTATAGCAAGATATGAAATGTGTCATCTTAAAAAATCTATATACAATATTAGATATGGAGTCTATTCCTTTTATTAATCTGGGTAAACCCAAAATAAAGTCTATAAGAATATCAACCAAAAGTTCATTAGGAACAGGTAAAGGTGTATATAACCCATAAGGCATAACTTTAGACTTAGCTTGTTTATATGTTATGCACCTATCATAAATTTTTTACACATCTATTTTCATGTTATGCCAGTAAAAATATCCATGTAAAACTTCTAAAGTCTTGTTAATCTCAAAGTGTTCCATTAATATGTCACCATGAGCTTCCCTTACAAGCAATTCATATTTTAAATAATTAGGCACATATAATCTTTTATCTTGAAATAAAATCCACCATGCCTAAGAATCCATTAGTTGTTATAAGTTCACATTGGAAATAAATTTCACTGAAATCATTATCATTGGGATATATTTCTTTCACATACTTAAATCCTAAAAGTCTAGTATTCAAGGTATTAAGAAGAACATACCTTCATGATAATGCATTTGCAACTATATTTTTTACCTTGCTTTTATTTTATAACATATGGGAATGTTTTAGTAAATTTCATCTACTTTGCATGTTTACGATTCAACTTACCTTGACTTTTCAAATGTCTTAAAGATTGGTGATCGGTATGAATCACGAACTCCTCAGGCCAAAGGTAATGTTGCTAAGTCTCTAAAGTTCTTACTAATGCATACAACTTTTTATCATATGATGGGTAGTTTAGATTTGCACCATTAAGTTTTTCACTAAAATAGGCTAAGGGCTTTTTATCCTGCTTTAAAACAACTCTAATACCTATACCTAAAGCATCACATTTAATTTCAAATTTTTTTATAAAGCTAGGCAAAACAAGTAACGAGGCCGAAATTTTCTTTTAACAAATTAAAAGCTTTCTCTTGTTCAATTTTCTATTTAAAACCTAC
>Ga0325410_1006582_pt1 | contig 12746 bp, 6 predicted proteins | sample PopdelMetagenome_16_FD_206182 | JGI IMG/M metagenome (GOLD analysis project Ga0325410, IMG submission 206182) | Populus deltoides microbial communities from Bellville, Georgia, United States - Xylem-PdIQD-R3 | ecosystem: Host-associated > Plants > Phyllosphere > Stem > Wood/Secondary xylem... | reverse complement strand
CAAATGAATTGAATCCATCTGTATTAATTAACTATGTTAAGTGAATAATTAACCTACTTTCATACTTTTCTTAATTCATTATTAATCATCTACGTACTTACAAATTTATACACATTAATTTATAAAAATTACAACTCGGTGAAAAGATTTACAAAATATAAAATGAACTCGTAAAACAAGCCATTATTTATATCATCACAACACACTTAAGTCGGTAATTCGACATAAGTTTCAATAATTTACAAACAAATACAATTTTATAAAATCTAAAACAAATCATAACATGTACAAAACCATGTATCCATAAAACAAGTTTGTTTGAGAACAAAATAATTGACATTTCAAAATTATTTTTAAATTAAATTTTTTTGAAATAAGGGGTGATATGAGGGGGAGGGGGTGGGTGAGTTGTTAGTTGCAAATATTTTTTTTTAAAGGGGGCGGTTTTGTTTAGTTGCAGAGGGGAAGAAGGATAAATAGGAGAGGGGAGGGTCGATGACCAGTTCATATATTAACTATTACCGATAAATTTACCGAAAAAATGTTTCTATCTGTCAATCCATCGGCAATTCTGTTGGTAAAATTGACATGTCACTATACGGCTTTCCGTGTTTGAATCTAATTGTAATTCCATCGGTAAAATCATCAACAAAAAATTATACGTCACCATGCTTTTTGTTTCTTTAAATTCTTTTTATTCCGACTGTAATTTCCTCGGTATTTACCAACAGAATATTTCTGTCGGTAAATACCGACAGAGTTAGCGATGAAATAAAATCGGTCGGTAAATATCACCTCAAAATACCGATGAAATTTTTTTGAAAATGATTTTGTTTGTATTCATAGATTTTCTTGTATTCATAGATTTTCTGATAATGTTAACGAAAGTCAAAAACATGGTATAACTAGCGTTTCAAAAATCTAGAAGCATGCTTATACTGTTTTTTGTTTTTGAAAATGCGAGGGATATTTAATAATTAATTTTCTTAAAAATTAAAATTTACTGAGCATCTTATACAAATAAAATTACGAATACAATATGCATGGGATGTAAGGGAGTTTTCCTCTGTCATAATCTCTATGTGGTTTGGAGAAGTCAGAAAAGGAGAAATCAGCCTGAGTTCAACTAGTTCTAGAGTTACTGGTGCAAGTAGCTGAAGGAGTGTGCCGAGGGAGGGGAGGAGAAGGGGGGGGAGAAGGAGCAGTCTCAACACAACAACACAATAAAGAAGATCATCTGCTTGCTCAGAAGGAGTTGACAAGACAACAGACACTTCCTTGTCTACAGTGAGAAATGTCTTTAATATTTTTTCAACTAATCTTTGTGTGGTTTAGATTGTTTTAAATTAACTTTTACTGCAACAAAAAAACTATACCAAGTCAACCCTTTTGATCAAGCCCATCATTGTTCCAAGCAAGCTTGAAATTCTTAATCACATGGCCTGGCAAGAGCTGATCTGCATACCTTTCCCTTGGTTTTCATGCATTATATAAGTAAGGTTGTGGTCTTCCATACAAGGTAGTAGATGAACAACCAATGGTGAATCAGGAGGACTCTCAATGAACATGTCAAAATGCAACGAAGACAAATTTCACACAATGAAATCTTGAATTTTGTTTTTTCAATAATAAAAATTGTCAACATATTACTAATGTTAAGAGAATATACCAAGAAATAACCTCAAGAATACACATAAATCGTTGAATTAGTGTGTTTAGCATTTGTTTACTCATGACATTTAACAAGAAATCTTGGATGGATTCACCTAGTGACTGCAGTATTTCCTTACCTGTATGCATTTATAGACAAATAGACAAATAATAGTTACTATCATTAAAATATCTTCTCACAGGAAAATTACATTTCGAAGATATGTGTGTATTGAATTACTTCATAATGACCACTGGTGATTGCAATGGTTAAAACACGTTGGAATGCTATGACCTTTTAGGTAAGAAATAGTGCAGTGAATGTTAGAAGGGAGTGGAAGATAGATCCAGAGACGACATATGTGAATGAGCATTTAAGATGGGCATTTCTCAAGGATGTACGAAGTCATTGTCAGTCGCAGATGCTAAAGTCGATGGCAGGCAATGAAGTGGAAGACACTGGTCCTCTGGCGACAGGTTTTCAAGCTAAAAATAAAGAGGATTGAGGGATCTTGGACTGTTTGAGTGAGGATTACGTAATTAGAAAAAAAGAAAGAAAGATGAAGTATTAAATAAAAGCTATCGACGACAAGCTTGGGGACCGACTTTCAGATCAATTCCACAGCATTTTAGTACATGGAAATTAAGCCTATCACACATGGATTTAAAGTCAAAATGTTATCTTCCTAGGTTCTGCAAAAAGTTATGACTGATTTAGCTTAAATGTGAAAGCTTTTGCAGATTTAAACATTTTAGGTCGTTCTTTGCATTTCATATTACTAAAACACGTGTATTAGGCTATTAAGATCCCTATGATATCTCAAAATATTCAAGCAATTTAAGAAAAAAGATTTATATATATTAAATAATCAGTTAATCAATTAATTTCTTAATTCTAACAATTCGATCTATTCTCCTTGATTAAGATGACTAGTAACTCATACCCATTGTCTCATAAACCTAAGTGACAAGTGACTGATACTTGCTAAAAGTCATTTTTGATGGTTTTGGGGACTCTCAAATGATAAAATAAGTATCTTTTTAAAGAGAAAAAATAATAATGATATCTTAGAGAGAAAATATCTCAAAATATATATGCTAAAAAATATTGAGAATGAAGAGATTGTCCACCTTGCATTTGAAGGATTCACGAGGTATTTATAGCCCATGTGTCTTGTCTTTTTATGGAGATGAGGGGTTGTAGTGTAAACCTCGGGAAAAATAAAGATTGGTTATATTGCAAACTAACTACATGAGAAATAAAAGTGAAGAAATTCATGCATATGGTTAAATAAAAACAAGAATTCAAAATTTTTTTGAATATAAATTTCTAGGCAAAATAATTCGAGACATTATAAATAAACCTGATAATGTTGAGGGTTGGATTTAATTGAAGAGAATAATACACTTAAAGGAAATGGAACCTAAATGCAAATAAGAGAAATTATAGAGTATAAATACTCTTCTCCTCACAAAAAATGTGCAGCAAACTTAAGGAAAGAAAAGATGGAGTTTTGTATTCATTCTTGCAAAATCAAGAGTGAAACACCAAAATTTTAATAACTCCTTCAAGATTAAAGGTTTATAGATGGAATAAACACTTGTGGGCAAGATATTAACAAGAAAATTGAACAAGAAAAGAAGGAGGGCCGATTGTCAATAGAAAAGAAAGGAGGGAGTTGAAAATCTTCAACTGGTTGAATATCAAAACCTTAATTCGTACCACGTAAGGTGTTCTAAACATGATCTTAAAATTCATTTCAAATTCAATAATGAATTGATGCCTTGATATGAATTATAGGTTAGGGTTCTTAGACATGAATTGGAAAAAAAAAGTATTTGTTGTTAAAATTAAGTTAATTCATGTGTGGTATGTGACGGGGGACGTGAAACCATAATAATTTACCCAGAAAATGTAGTTTGTGAAAGTATTGTGTGAAGGGAAGGGGGTGACGAATCTGGACAGACTTGTCTCCTTACTTTCGGTGAGATTTCGGGTATGAGGATGAGGGAATTAGGATCGGATTCCTGTATAGAAATTGTAGTTTTGGATGTTAGCTAACCAAGGAAACTGGTCTTGCTCAATTTGAAGCTATAGAACTCTAGTTATGGGTCACCAACTGATACTGAGTTGTGACTGACTCTGTAGAGTAGTAGGACTGATTAGTTGATGAGCAATTTTTACTATCTTGGAGGCAGAACTGGGTTCTCCTTCCTTTAGAGAACTTGTAGCCTTGTGTCTTAATTTTCCAACAAGACCAATCTTGCTTGAAACAGAGTTCTAGAACTTTGGATATAGTTAAAAATATAAGGAGGGTTCAAGACAATAACAGTTGGACATTAATAGTTCAATGTCTAGACAATAACAATTCAATGTCTAAGACAGTAATAGATCAAACAGTAACAGTTAAGGTTTAAGACAATAACAGTTAGACTTTCACATGAATACTATATGTAAGTATATAAAAGAACTGAGTCATGCAGACACTTACATGTTGAGATACTAACTTTGAAAATATACATGATTTATGTATGTATATTATGATGAGGAAATGAACATGCATAGAAAGTAACATATGTGTAATGAATGAATATGGATTCTCTATAACATTCGGCTTGAAGGAATCGTGACCCAAAACTTCCTTGTGACTTAGGAGGAGCGACCAGGATTGGATCTGCTGATAGGGGAGGTCACGAGACAGGCAGAACAAGTGCGTGATTTTCCCTCATATTTGTACTTATACAATTTAAAGTTCTTTTGGTGAATGCGATTACAATAAATACCATGTTCAATGTAAATAAAATGACATCTGTGATAGGATTGCCGGGAAATAAATTACAAGATTAGCTTCGGCTAATAACATTCGTGATAGGATTGCCGAGAAATGAATTACAAGATTAGCTACGGCTAATGGCATCCGTGATAGGATTAGCTTGGGCTAGTGATGTCCGTGTTGGGACGCCCAGGAATGATTGATAAGACTCGATTTGTAAAGGGTATCCGTGTTTGAATGACCTGGGGAAATTGATAAATATAATTGCCTAAAAATATCCAGGTTGGACTTTGCAAAGTCATCCGGTTCATGCAAGTAAATAAGAGTATTCAAATTAAGGATATGCAAATGGGTGTTAAATTGGGTTTAAATAATTTACAAGCAAAATATAAGTTGACTGTTAGAATTCTTATGGATCAAATAGAAAATTTATACTTCATTCGTATACATTACATAAGCGCATATATATATATATATATATATATATTATCAACATAATGGTATGTTTATTTATGTAATAGGTCCATCAAATATTCAGGGAGATCATTAGTTTAGGACTCTACTTTGTCAAGCTTATGTAAATATTTAACTTAAGCATAATGGAATTAACGCGTTTATGCAGTATGCTTTTGTGTAAACCTTGATGTATTTATAAAGTCTAGCTTAACATGTAGTACTTTAGTTATCTTGTAATTAACCCTTTTGAAATGTTTAAGAACACTTATTATGTTGTAAATGCTTTCTTTGCATGTTAGTGTGTGTGTGTGTGTGTGTGTATTGTATGGATTGTACGAGGTGTTGAATATTGATGATTGAAATAAGGTCCGGAATTATGGGACCTTGTGATGATGGGTTGATTGAGTAAATTGATAGTAATCGATAACTAGGGATGTCCTAAATTCATTTATATCGGCTTTGAAAACAATGTTTAGTTATTTCTAATTATATTTAAAGGATTGTTACAAGTATATATAGAACTTCCAACCATATAATGAGTTTGAATGAAAAATATATGACTTCGATCATTTGCCTTTCTAATAAGTTTTGTAACTCCTTTATGAGTGGTAAGATTTTATCCTTAACTCTATATCTTTTAAGTGCTGATTAATATATACTTAGAATGGAGAGTTATTTATATTGTATTTATTTATTCTTAGAATAGTGAGCAAAAAATGTCTTTATTGTGTGACATGAACAATTTACTTATTATTTTTCCTTAACAATCTACTTTCTTTTATAAGTTGGGCAGTTATTTGAGATGTAGTCACCATCAATGAAAAAACAGATAATAGTTTTTAGTAATAAAGAGAAAGATATTGATCTTCTAACAAGAGGATTTCAAACTAAAAAAGAAGAGAAATGATGAATTATGTGATATAAAGTATCCCTAAATAGTTATATTAATCTTAAGATGTTTGAGAGTGAATTAGTAAAGGAAAGGGATGAATTCTTAAATTCTATCAACCACAAGCATACGAGGACCTCAATTTTGCATAATTTTTATGCATGAGAAATTGTTCTAGATTTAAAGCTCGAAATATGATAATTTTTTTTATTGTTTAACCATACATGCATTAAAGTTATCTATAAAAAGTTAAAGTTATTTTAGTTCAAGCGCGCACACTTTCAATTTTGGCTTTTTTTTGTTTAGGTAATTTTGTTTCTTTAAAAACATCATTTTTTTTTAATATTTGAAGAGTTTTTCTAAGTATATTGTTAACTTAAACATGTAACAACGATCTTTTGTTGAATTTTATTGAAAAGCCTATAGCTTTGGCCTTTTGGATCTCTAATTATTTATATATCTCATTTATGAGTGGTGATTTTTTTATCTTTATCTCTAAATTTCTTATGCATTCATTTAATTTGTATTTTAGAGTGTTGAATTATTTGTATTTATATCTTCATGGCTTTGTACCTTAAAGTGATAAACAACAAATTATCTTATTTATGAATGGTGAATTTTTATCTTTATCTCTGAATCTATAATGCATTCATTTAATTTGTATCTTTAGAGTGTTGGGTTATTTGCATTTATATATTTTTGGCTTTGTATCTTAGAGTGACGAGCAAAAAAATATTTTTATTTTATAATTATGTTGTGTGACCTGAACAATTACTTTTGTTTCCCGTTACTCATTGCCAAATTGATATTAAAGCTTTGGTTGTAAACCATGGCTGTTCATGATCATCATGTATAAGAATATGAAAGGTATATTTTTGATGTTGAAATGAATGAGAGAGGAATATAAATCCACCAATATCTTGAATAATATGAGGATTATATTGATTTTAATAATAATTTTGAAAACGACTCTTTCATTAATGTTAAAAAGGATTTTAATCCTTGCTATCATACTCTATACCATAATTGTAAAGATGATAGTTCTTCTTAAGAGAAGAAATAAATACATTGTCAAAGTTATGATATAAAAGTTGATGTTCTATAATATGAAGAAACAATGTTACTTGATGAATTCATTAATTAGCTTTAAATGTTAAGATGGTTTTTGACTTTGAGGAGTATTTTGATGAATGAAAGATGAAGTTAATGGTTTTAAAACTAAAAAAATATCATTTCTTATGGTGGAAGAATTATAAGAGGCAAAGAGCTAATGAGGTCAGAAGTGAGATCAATTATGTAAAAATATAAAGACAACCTAATAAAAGATTTTTTACTTAAGCATTATAAATAAGAGATTCCTTTTCAAGTTACATAACTTTAAGTAAATGGGAACAACTATTATAGAGCTTTTAAGCTTCACATGTTAAAATATGATCATGCAGAACCAAGAGCAAACAACAACATATTATTTGAATGGATTAAAACAAGGGTTTACTAATATTGTTTGTTTAGAGTCTTATTGGACTTTCAATGGTTTGAGAAAGCTTAAATTGAAGATGGAAAAACAATAAAAAGAGAGAAGATATAGTGGTTTTAGGTTAATATCATAGAAGAGCCCTAACACATTATAATATAGACCTCTAAATCTTTATTTCTAACCAAAAAATATATTTTAATCAAACTAAAAACCCGTAATCAAATTAAATTAAAAACATTTCAAGTCCTGATATACTCTTGTGATATCACTGGAAGTAGAAACCATCTTCATAGAGTTTCTCTCTTAAATATGAATCAATATATATCAAAATTATAGGTATTAGTGGTCAAAATTAGGCAGTCTAAGTGCTCTCTCTCTCTCACAGCCCCCCCGCCTTAGATAACTACCATTGGAAAGCTACTGGTACTAGATTGTTATCATTTGCATTCACACCTTTGGCTTGCTTGGAAGGCTAGTAATGGAATCAAAATCTTCCCTCTAATAAAGCCCTTTACCTGCCTACTTTAAACTATTGAATCTGTCTGAATCTATCCAGAAAATGGCTTGAACTGGTATTGTGACTCCATATGTAGCTAATAGAAACAAACATTCCCATGAGAGAAACTGAATTTATTATAAGAACTGTCATAACATAATTTTGGGTTTCTCTTAAAATTATCTTTTTTAAAAAACAAAAAATCAATAAAAAATGAAAAGAAACAAAAAAATAAAAAAATTGAAAATGAAAAAAGACTAGCAGCTTGGCTAGATCAGGCTGAGAAGGGCTCTAAATGCGTGAAGGAATCAAATTGAGATTTTGGAAAAAATTGGAAGCTTTATTGTACCCCAAAAATCCTAAGATTAAAAGACAAAGTAAATTTAAGGTTAAATGAAATGATTATTGGATAAATTTGCATAGAAATTAAGTTTGAGGACTTAATTACACTTTTAATAGGCCAATTTGATTTAATCATGAGCCCAATTAAAGGTTTAATTAAGTTTTAGAATTAATTTGGGTCTTATTAAAATAATTAATTAAGTGCAATGACTTAATATATTAGACTTTTAATGGGTTAAATTAATTTTATTAGGGACTTAATTGGGGAATTGTTTTGTTTCGAAGTCTAATTTGTACTTAATTAAGAAAATTGAAAATTTAGAGAACCAGATTTAATTTTTTTCAAGTTGAATTGGGTGAAATCAAGGATAAAATTGCAAGAAAATTAAAATTTGGAGGTCAATTAAGGGTCAAATTAAAAAAAATTCAAAAACAAAGACCTTTTTGTAAAAGGTGTGTAAATTAAAGAACTAAATTCAGTTGTAAACAAGGGTGAAATTGAAGAAATTGAAAGTTGGAAGGTCAATTGAGGATAAAATTGAAAATATCCAAGATCGAGGACCAAGTTGAAAAACACGCTTAAATCAGGGTTTTTTTTTTTAAAACTTTTTAGGGGTGAAATTGTATTGATTCTTAATATTAAATTCAATTAAGAAACTAATTGAAAAAATTGTAAGATTGAAAGCTGAAACTAAAATAGGAGATTTATAACCTAATTTTAATCAAAAACACCAAAATGACACTGTTTTATTTAAATAAAACGGTACGTTTTGACCAAAACAATGTCTTTTGGTTCCAAACGATAGGTAAAAAATAAATGTCATAAAACATGTCGTCTGACACTGTTCATTATATTCTTCCTCTAAACCATAAAAGATGACAGATAAACCCTTTTTCAGAGGCATTTAATGCATCATCCATGCCCTAAATGAGACAGCAAACACACCCTTTGGTATCGCTGACATTGTACTATAACCCAAACTTTGTCCACATTTGATTTGCAGCCCTGTAGCCACTACAACACAAATCCCAAACCCTTGACCCAACTAGCATTACAACCTTGTTTGATAGTACCAAGTTATTGGTTTATGACCAACAAATGGGATCCTTCTTAGGCGAATCAAGGCCCAAGATTCATGCCTAAGAAAGACCCCGTGTCCTTTTTTCATCCCTTATAAATAGGGGTGAATTTAGTGAAGCAAAGAGGGAGAAAAAGAGAAAAATAAAAAAACAAAATCAAGCCCAAAAACACCCTTTTTGCCTATAAAAATCAAGAAAAACCAAAAGGGTAAAAGAGGATCAATTCATGCCACAATCCATCACCCTCAACAAAAACAAAACACCCTTTACCCATAACAAAACTGAAACAAAAAAAAGGGAAGCACCCTTCACCAACTATTATTCTGTACCACCAACTCCACCACCTCTCTTTCTCTCTTCTCTAGCAGCCACATCAAGCCACCAAGAAAAGCAACACCACTATCCTCTACCGTGAACAGCCAACAACCCCAGCAAGACCACCAGCTTGCAACCAATACTCCCCAAGCCAGGGTAACTTCTTCTCTTTCCCATGTAAATCCCCTTGCATGGTAATAACTTGAATACTTCTTCTTTTTTATGATAGAAAAGAAGAAGTTGGGTCGGGTTTCTTGATTGGAGGTTGAGCCTTCATTCCAGCCCAATCCGTATGGCTGAGTTGGGCTCCTTAAAATGGATTTTGGGCTATCTGTCGGCCCAACCAAATTGGGTAAGGCCTGAGCCCAACCCGTGTGCATACCTAGGCTTTGGGTCCAATAGACTCGACCATGTAGTTAGGCCAAGCCCAACCCAAAAGCTAAGAACATGTTTGGATTGCATAAGTTTTATTAAGGAAATAAGGCCTTGTTTGGGTCCTTAAAGCATGTTTTCCAAGCACGGCCTTAAGGTATTTTTAATGCCTTTGATTTTAGGTTAATGACATGTTTGTCAAACACGCCCTACTGCTTTCCCCTTTAACTTTAATTTGTTCTTATTTTAGTGTTTCTCCAAACAAACCCTAAAATAGTTAAAAAAACCTCTAAAAAAATCAAAGGACCATTTTTAAATTATTTGTGGGTGCCTCGCGTGTTTTTCCAACAATTTTGCCTAATATCATGTTGCAGATCTACACTGTAAGATATATATCCGATATTTCTTTGAAATTTCAAGAAATCAAAAGAACTTCCCTTATTTCAAAAAAAATGTTTTTCTTCAAGAATTTCATTTAATATTAGGTTGTGGACTTACACTGTAAGATACATATCCGGTATTAAAAATACTCAGTTTTCTTTGAATTTTTTTAAAATAAAAAAATTCCTCATTTAAAAAAATACAAAAATATATTTTGTTTTCATGTATACGACCAAATTCTAAAGATTTTTCATGCATATTTCTAAAAAAACAAAAATGAATTTTTATCATGTTTTAAAAATACTAAAACGGATATCATACGAGTATCTATTAGGATTTGATTAAAATTTAAAAAATCTCACAAAAAATAATTTGTTTAATTAATATTTTGGGTATGAATTTTACAATATAATGCATACTCTCAGAATTAAATTAAATGAATTAATAACAAAAAACATTAGGAATTAGTTGTAGACTTTATTATTTGAGGGTATAAAATTATACTATAGAGTACACTCTTAGGTATTAAAGAGAAAAAATAGAAAATAAAGGTGACGCTAAGATTTAGGCTTTAGAATGGTTAGAATTTAACCCAATAAGATGAGACTAAAAATAGAAACACGACTTAAAATAACAATCAATCAATAATATAGCTTATCATAGGTAGGGACTGGGGTTGATGCATTTTCTCATTATAGACTTGATTTAAGGTGAATAGGGGCCTTCAAAAAAATCATAAATGAGACCTTTTAAAGTATTTAAGAATTTTTTTTATATAAATCTGACAAGTAGGTCCTTGAACAATTTTCATTTTGTATTTGGGGCTTTTGTCAAGTGGAGGCAATTTTCATTTCATAAAGCATAATTGACAAATACAACTTACTTATTCTTAGGGCTTTTTTGTTAAGTGGGGGCTTTGTACCATTACCCAAGTTATCCATATGCTCTGGTCGGCTCTATCCCCTTTTACAACTAGTCTTTTTACCCAAACTCTCACAAACCATATGTTTTCTAGTAATTATGATACTAGGTGACGACTCCTTCAAAATAATAATTTTATGATTAAACCCAAAACACTTCATTCCAAGAGGCAGCTCTGCCATGAAAGCCATGATAGGAACTACGACTCTTCATTATATTAATCATCTTAAAAAAAATATTTATATTCTTCGTCAAAAAGTAGATCATGCTTGAACCTTTTTTTTTTAATTTGATTTGATTTTGATTTTTTTTTTGTTGAGAAATGGAGATTTAGAGGTTCTATTTGTTTTTAATTTGGTTTTAATATGAGTTTTTATTTCAATTAAAATGTGTTTTGTTTTGTTAGAAATGGAGATTTAGAGGTCCATATATGTTGTTTTCATAATAATAAAAAAAAGACTTAAATTTAGGTTTTTAGAGTCCAAATACTTGTACCTAGATCTTTCGATCACATGAGACATCCTCAGTGATTGAAAAAATAGAACCTGTTTCATTTACATTATTCAAGAGGGGCAGAAAACTATAATCTTATCCCTCAAGTTTGAATTTTTCTTTTTCAGTCCCTATTCTTTATGAATTTTAAGATTTGGGCCTAAATTTTATTTTCATTATGTTTGAGTGATTGGATATTTAGAGAGAGGAGAGAAAGTTACCAAAAAAGAAAAGAAGAGAGAAAGCTCTTAGATGATTCAATTTTAACTAGCAATAACTATGATTTTGATGTCTATGGATTCATATTTAAGAGGGGAACTCAATAAAGATGATTTCTACCATCAATAATATAAAAAAAGTAGATTATTGCTATTTTTTTTTAATTTTATTTGATTACGAGTTTTTAGTTTAGTTAAAATGTGTTTTTGGTTGGAAATAGAGATTTAGAGATCAATGTGATGTTGTTTCAATGTTTTTATATTAAAAAAGTTTAAATTTGAATTTTTTGTGATCCAATACTTTTACCTCGATTTTTTGGTCATATTAGCCATCTCCTGCCATAAAATATGTTGCAAATTAGTAATAATATACTAGCCTTGGTGCCTACACTTTGCTGCTGAGTCCGCACTATTTTTTGTAAAAAGACTATGTTTAGGTATTGAAACGGGTTAAAAAAGAACAAAAAAAACACTCATGACAAATGTATAACAATGCTAATTAAATCTAAAGCCAACACGAGATATTTCGCAAAACCTGCAGCCTAAATTATATGACTGGAACAATCCGATAAAAACATAAAGAGAATCATAAAACTTTTTTTTTTTTAAAAAAATATGTTAACTTTAACCGAAGTCACTAGACCTGAAGCACCTAATCTAGAAAAACCATGAAATCCAATTTCAAAAAAACTAATTATTAAAGGGTGAAAAAAATAGAATTTTAATCATACAAAAAGATTGGAAAAAATAGCAATTTAAAGAGTGAAGATCAAAATTATTATTACTACTATTATTAATAAGTAATATCATCACGACTATTACTACTACAACTACTATTACTACTAAAATTATTATTATTATTATTATTATTATTATTATTATT
>Ga0325410_1006579_pt1 | contig 12749 bp, 7 predicted proteins | sample PopdelMetagenome_16_FD_206182 | JGI IMG/M metagenome (GOLD analysis project Ga0325410, IMG submission 206182) | Populus deltoides microbial communities from Bellville, Georgia, United States - Xylem-PdIQD-R3 | ecosystem: Host-associated > Plants > Phyllosphere > Stem > Wood/Secondary xylem... | reverse complement strand
ATAGCAGCAGCAATCATAGCAGCTGCAACAACTGGAACTTTTAACTTATCCAAAATATATATTCCCTTCTCCATATAGTTTGTCCTAATCAGCTTTTGAGATTGCAGATCTTATACATAACAAAATAAAAAAGAAGAAAATGATTAAATAATTACTAAAATCACATAACTGACCAACAAAAGCAAGATTCAGTTTGAGTTTTGGAATTAAATAAGCATTAGGGAGAGACAAGTGAGGTGTGACAATAGAACCAACACTTGCTAAAGGCATGAGAGTGTCATCGGCAGTCATAACAGAAATAGAGGGCGTAGGGGACATGAAAGTAAAAGATAAAGAACGTAAAGACATATGATGTGATGCACCAGAATTCAAGACTCATTCAGAATGTGACATCCTGAGGAACTATAAGGCAACAGACCTACGAAAGAAGAAGCAGACATTACTTGTGATTGTAAGGAGAGAAACTTTAAAAATTCCTCAGCCAAAGTATTAGGATCAATGATAGAACCTCATGAAACTACTACTGTAGTATTGTGGTGTGGTGGTTTATAACCCTAAGTTGGTCTATGAACATTAGATTGTAACTGGTTGTTAGGCTTCTAAGCTTGATTCTATTATCTTAACTTGGGACACTAAGCCTTCTAATGACCTTTTTGCTTACAAAAATTGCACTTATCGAAGGTAACCCTTGTGTAAGGCTTATTCTGATGATTAGAGAATGACTTAGATGTTACTGCTAGGACAAAGGATTAGAAGCATAAACCATTTCCTTTTTAAAATAAGATTGAAGATGTATTTCTTCAGCCAATAACTCACTGACAACAGAGTGCAGTGGAGAATGATGAAAAATTGAACCTCTAAGTCCTTCAAAATCATTGTGAAGTTTTGTTAAAAACTATACCAATCATTGCTCTCTCCACGAGCAATATAGGCACTATATGCCTTTAATTATGCCGATTTGTAAAAGCCAATTGATCTCAAAGATCTGTCATAGTAGAATAAAACTTATGAATACTCATATTTTTCTAGTGAAGAGCTCGTATGTTATTCTCTAATTGATACTATTTTGTAAAATTTGATTGTATGAATAACATTTGCAGATGATCCCAAACATCCTTTGATATCTCATACTTCGCCAACTACATACCTATGGAATGCTCAACATAATTATTAATTCAAGTAATAATCTTTACATTGTTTGCTTCTCAAACATCTATCAAAGCAGCATAACCCTCATAAGTATTCCTAGTTATCACATAAGTTCTACTAACACTAACATATCCCCACATCTTTTTACCATTAAGGAAATTTCTTATTACATAACTCTTATACGAATAATTATTTCTATCCAACCTCACACTCACAGACTAAAGCAAATAAACTCTTTTAGTAGTTATAATTAACAAACAAAGAAAACTAGAATGCAAGAGAAAAGAAAAAACAAAATACCAAATTGCAAAAACTAAATAAATATCTTCTCGAAGTTATATGATCACTCCAAAAAAAATTGCAGAAACAGAGTGCAAATACCAGATTGCAGAAACTGAACAAATATCACTTCAATACCAGTTGGATCCGTAAAAACTGTGTTTGAGATTAAACCTTATTCCATGAAACCATGCTCTGATACCATGTTAAACAATTCAAATAAACAAAGAGAAATTCAAATATAAGAGACGAGAAGGGTAGGGTTTCATTGATATTGCATGATCACTTTATTCTGAAGAAAATTATGTTAGCCTAAATACAAAGAGATTATATATAGGCTAAAATAAAAATATTATTCTACCCTTAATAAATAAAACAAAATATATTACATTTCTTAACAAAATCAATCATAATTGATGATATTCACAACTAAATTATCATTAATTCAATAAACTCTAAATTCAACCTAAACGATTATTTTATTTCAACTAAACCAAACACAAATTCATAGCAATGTACTATATTTACCTTATTTATAGAATTTGAAAAAAAGGTTCCGACAGTGATAGCAACAATGAATTTTAAAGAGAAAATGTTTAATGATGCTTGGAGACTATAATAAGTTTTTTTTTTTTTGGGTGTTTTAAGGGCATAAAAACAAGTGTTTTGGTGGGTTTGAAGAGAGATAGGGGTTGGGGATGCTGGTTTGGAGAGAGAGGGTTATTGCATCTGTATGGGTTCTTCGATCCGATAAGGGATTTAAATGTCATGATATGTCACACTTTAAAAGTGTAATATGTTAATTGTCAATGTTCTGAAACGCAATAATTATCTTGTCATTTTTAAAAATAAAAACAATTAAATATATCATGTTTTTGAAGCGCCATAAGGTAAAAGTATATTGAAGAACTAATTTTAAAAAATCAATATATACATAATAAAGAAATAAGAAGCAACGAGAACGGGAGGAATACGATAAAATGGGAATTAGCAGATTGTTGTACCATGGTTTGTATCCAAATCAGAGTAATGTCTCCCCAGGACACCCAATGACCAAAAACAATCTGTCAGTGCTTGCTAGATCAAGGAAAGAGAAGCAAACTAAAGGCAAGGGCGTGTTCTCGCAATTCCATGCTCGATCACTTGCCGGTTAAAAAGAAGCCACCATTAAATATAATCCCTCCACAGCTAAGGCTTAAAATAACAATAATAATAGAAGTAATTAAAATAAACATAACCCACTTTGCAGTACGGGTTTACAGCCCCCCTAAATTATTGTTTAATTACGATGGGAAAAACTATATAATATGGCATGACCCGCTAATACCACTATAGTATGAGAGGAAAAAGGTTTCAAGGGAGAAGTGGGGAGATGGGAAAAGGAAAAGTGGCCTTTTGTTGAGTATTTCTATGCAGAGAGAGAGAGAGAGTGACAGGGCATGCGACACGCTCGAGAGAATAGGAAGCAGGGGCACGTGTCATGGTCCAAGCTAGAAAGAGAAGAGTGTAGTGTAATGCATCAATGCAGATGGCTGATTTCTCGGTGACCAGACCACAGCACGTGTCATGGTCTTTGTGAAGGAGGGAGTTAGTACCTAGATCGGCAAAAACCCATCATTTCTCCCTTCTCGTGTCTTGCATGCTATGCTGCTAGCATTCTACTATTACTTTCTACTCTTGCTAGGGTCCCCTTTTTTAATTTAATTTTATGATTATTAAAATAACAGTTAGAAAAAAAAATTAGTGATTTAGATTTTATAGTACAAATAATATTTATTCAGTCAAGATTATATCTTCTTATTTGTACATTTCTTCAGTTATTTAACATAGCCACGATTTTTTTTATCAATGGTATGAGTTTTTCAATCCAAACAATTAAAACAAAAATTCAAATAAACTTATATTATTTAAATTTATGATGTAACAAATTGTTTCAACCAAGAAAAAAAGATAAATATCTTGTTAATTTAATATGATCGTATGAAAATAAAAAATAAAATTAATAATTTGATTTCATATAAAATTATTAAAAAACAATTGTTAATATTTCTAAGAAAACATTTGATTTTAATATGAAAACTATGCAATCATCAAATTATTTTTTAAAATATATTTTTTAATAATCTTATTAAAAGAGTTAAAAAACAAATTAAAAATAAAAAAATAAGTGAAGATACGAGTACATGTTGATCTAAAAAGATAGGCAAGCATAAAGAAAAAAGCCTTGTGTGCGCGTCTAGAAAGCTAGGCTTGCAAGTTTGACTTTTTTTAAAAGGATGGTTGATACATTGAAATGCTTTTTTTTTTTAAATGATGAACTATGTTATCTTTCTAGGCAAACAAACAAAATATATATATATATATATATATATATATAATCCCGGCGCGTTGATATTTTAATCTAAAAAACCCAATATTTTATCCATTTTCATCTAAAAACACGTAAAATATTCTATGAACCATAATAACTCTATTTGCAAAGCCAAAGCGCACAAAAATGGGTCTAAAAACTTGTTATGATCTACTTTTCTAGAAAGATTAAATTTTTAAACCAACTCCATATAACTCTTTTCTTTAAAAGAAATTTATTGACATTAAAATTGATTAAATTTTACTTAGATAGTAACAAGATGGTATATTTTGTATCGGTATCTATTGAAAGTAACTAGTGGTTTTTGGCAGGTGAAGATGCATATGTAATATTCACATAACTTAAATTAAAATTCTTAAAAACAATTATATTGAAATAATTTTATTAAATTAACTTTTATGAACAATAATCACAAAAAACATAATCAAGTTTCTTAAAAATATAGAGAAAGTAGAAAGTAGTACATAAGACTATATGTTATTTGAAAAATGAATTCTTAGAAATATAATATTTTGTGTACTATTTGATAAACTAATTAATTAATAATTCGGTTTACATTTATCTACTTAATATTAATATATATATATATATATATATATATTCAATACAATTTAAAAAATTAACTTAATTAAATCCTTACTTGATTTTTCTAGGTTTAGAAATAAAATATCTATATTAATTATATTCTAGTACTTAATTTCTAAAATATATTTCAATCAAGTCATACGTAATTAAATCATCTTAGTTTAATTTCTGACTAATGGTTCTTAAAGTATGTGACCCATTAGGTTCTTAATATGTTGGTCTAAATATAAATTATAATTATAATTAAATAGAATTAAATAATTTAATTTATTATTAATTAAAAAATTAATTTATTTATTCATATGCATTGTCTAGCATCATGTCATGATCCCCCGAATATTAGAAAAGTTATTAGTAGTTTGACTAACCTTTTAGTGACCGGTTGCTCAGTGTAATTAATATCTTTTCATCAATAATATTCTAATTTAACATTAAAGCATGAAGTGTGTCTGTCATGTTAAATCATATTTGCTCTCTATATAATAGTCATTGATCGTTTGAATAAGATTTGAAACTCTTTTCAAATCTCATTCCACCTTGACCAATGATTTCTTAGTCAATACTATTTGAGAATAAATGAAATATTTTCTTTAATTCACCTAGGGTGATGAATCATCTCTTGATCATTCAAGTACCTTTTATATAGTTCATGCTATATCCAATGATTGCTATTTCGTTACCTCAATTAAGATAACATGTAACAGGATCAAAGCTTAACATTTTCTATATAAGATAACTTACTGATTTTAAGTCTAAGGATCACTTACACAACTATCACATGAGTCTTTCCATAAACATATGTGATCTCTCCATATAGAATTCTTATACAGGTCAATTCAGTGTACATATCTTATGACAAACACCTACGTATTAGTTTTAAGTATCTTTTATACCTCAGCTTATAAGAACTGTTGCTCCATTTCATAAAGAAAAGAACATAATATATACTATTTTTTATGGCTATAATGAATGTTTAATATTTAAGAGAGTATCAATGAGGAATATTTTAAGAACAATACTTTGATGCAATAGAAATCTCATAATTATAACAACTTTATAATTTTCTTTGCCAAGCATTTTTTTCTCATAGACTTTATCTTTACTCTAGATTTATTAATTTAATATTATATGAATATTAAAGATAAATTAAGCCTTTATTAATAATAAATATGTATTTACATGAATATAATAATGTCACGTATAACCAACTGATTGGCTACAAGGCATATTAAACAAATAATCTCCCACTTGTATTAAAGTCGACCACTCATGTATCTAATACCGTATTGCTCCATATAACATTAATGTTTCTGCATGGATAGTTGCTTAGTAAGAGGATCTTCTGAATTCTTTTCGGTGGGTACTCACTTTATCTTTACATCTTTCATTTAATTGATTTATCAAATCAAATGGAATTTCTAAAGTACCTGATTGGATCATTGATGAGACTTTGGTTCCTTTGCTTATGCTAGGAACCAACCTAATTCATTGATAAATTTCTTGATCCAAACAACCTCTTTGTTTCCTCAAACGTGAAGGTGTACTCTTATTCAAATGTAGAATTATTTGTGCTCTATTGTTTAGAACTCTTCCAACTCAAAGCATTACCATTTCAGATCACACCCTACATTGGAAGCAAGTGACATTTCAATGATAAATAATTGATGAAAAGCCTTGAGAAAGCCCAAAGATAAAAAAGCCTAATAAACTCAAATGCTAGGGGCATTCTTAAATCTATAATAAAAATGATAGTTAAAACAAAATAATGATGCCCCACCAAAATAATAAAAAGGGTAAATCAAAGAAAAACAACAAAATAAAAAAATATTAAAAGACACAACAAGTCAAGAACATGATAGTTATCCTAAGTTTTTAAAACCTTGAAATACTTTTTAAGCTTTATGAATCATTTTCTTTCATATCCAAGAGCCATAGCCTATATTACATGCCTTTAAAAGTTCTTTTTAATCATGCAAGAAAGTAACCTGGACCAATAAACAACGCTTTCAAAATGCAAAATAATTTTTCATAAGATCCGTGACATCGTAAATAAGCTACTCATTATTATTCTTGCTGATAAAATAAATGCTTAAAAAAAGACAAATTTTTCTCAAACAAAACCTCAATCTTTTACTTGAGCCTCTTGCTTTGAAACCCATAAAAGTAGAAGGTCACCCAATCATGTGCCTTCACTAATTTCAATCTTGTCGACACAAGAACAAATCATCCTTTTTTTCAAAATATTCCAAGGGAGTTGCAATATTTTAAAAGCAAATTGTTTAAATTCATATTAAAATAATTTTTGTTTCAAAATGCAAAATGTTAAGGATTTTAAAATTCATTAATGATAAGAATTTCTTCATTAAAACCAAGCCAAAAAAAGAGAGAGAAGGGTTACTCAAAGCCATTATTTGTTCAAGTCATTAACAAAGCACACTTTGGGGAAATGGTCAAAATAAGGGGGTAATGTTATATTTAAAAGGTGATTTGATTCCTTCAAGGTAGCAAAGAAGAGAACGTTTCTGGCAGTAAGACATGGGGCATTATTTTTTACAAGAGGCAGTTTGAATCTTTCAAGATAACAAGTGACACTAGATGTTTTTAGCAATGAGACAAGAAAGTAATAAATGATCCTCTCAAATTGATCAACGAGACAGAGCATTTCCAATAAGTAAATGGATCATTATGGACATCATAAAGGTTGAGTTGTGTAAAATTAAAAATACTCTGGAAAAAGACTTACATGGACCACCTCAAGTTGGCTAAAAGCCAAACAACAAAGATGACTCAAATAAAAAATAACAAGACATCACCAATCAAACAACAAAGATATTGTGAAGAAATGAAGGCCTATATTTCAAATAAGATAAAGATGTATGCATGATATCTAACTTCAAAGCATCATAAAAATTGTTTGCGAAAATTCACAAGAAAATTCCCCAATAGGGTTCATCAAAAGGTAGGCAACCTCTAAAAGGCCAAATTTGAAAATACTTTTGAAAAACTTTTACTTTTGAGAAATCTTTGTATTTTTCAAATGGACGAATAGCTAATGAAAATTAGACCAACTTAAAAAATCTTTGTATTTTTCATCAATGGGCAGGTCGCCTATGAAAATGAGACCAAGGTTGAAATCACTTTCATGTATTTCACAAACAGATATGTCACTTGGAAAATAAGACCTTTGTTGAAATCACTTTTATATATTTCATAAATGGGTAGGTCATCTGAAAAATGAGACCAAGGTTGAAATCACTTTCATGTATTTCACAAATAGGTAGGTCCTTTGAAAAATAAGAACATTGTTGAAATTACTTTCATGTATTTCACAATTGGGTAGGTCACCCATTACAATGAGACCCATGTTGAAAAACTTTCATGTTCTTTTATAAAAGGGTAGGTCACCTGGAAAATAAGACTAATAATGAAATCACTTCCATGTATTTCACAAACAAGTAGGTCACTTGGAAAATGAGAACAAGGTTGAAATCACTTTTACGTATTTCAAAAAACATGTAGGTCACCTTGAAAATTTAACTAGTGTTGAAATCACTTTCATGTATTTCACAAACGGGTAGGTCACATGAAAAATAAGACCAATCTTGAAAGCACTTTCATGTTTTCACTTGGGTAGGTCGTCTGGAAATTGAGGACTAAAGTTTAAATCACTTTCATATATTTTAAAAATAGGTAGGTCACTTGAAAAATGAGACCAGTGTTGAAATCACTTTCTTGTATTTCATAAACAGGTAGGTCATATGAAAAATAAGACCAATGTTGAAAACATTTTGATGTTTTTCACCTAGACAAGTCGCCCATGAGAACTAGACCATTTCTAAAAAATCTTTGATTTTCTCACACCAATAGGCAGGTCTCCTGGAATAATTAGACTTAGACTCCTTAAAAAAATTTATATTTATTTTCATGGATGGGCATGTTATCTAGAACAATTAGACCATTTATGAAAATCTTTGAATTTTTCATTGACAAAGTAGGTCGCCTCTTAAATGACTAATTTTTAAATTTCACTATTTCTCAAGGAAGGTCGCCTCTCAAATGGCTGAAGTTTTGCAAGATTTGAAAAAAAAAAAGAGGTTTTCATGCTTATTTTTCTTTACAAACTTACAACACAGCCAAAAGAAAATAAATTTTCCAATTCTTTTGCACCGTAAATATTGTAAAGAGAAGGCAACTGTCATAACCTAATTTTGACCCATTTGCTTTTAATTTAATTTTTAAAAGGGGTTAAGATTTGGAATTAAAAGATCGACGACTCATTTTTTTATCGAGTGTGCAATTTGATAATAAATAGAAGAATTAAGGACTATAATGTTTTTTCCTCCTAATATTCAGTTGAAACAAATCACAAGGATATTCGGTTAATCATCTTCAATTTTGATTTTTAAATTTGAATCAAGTTTAAATTTGAACAAGGATGAATTTGTTTTATTTGGAACTCCTGTATTATAAATACACATCCCAAATCACAGAAAAAAAAGGAGCAGATAAAACAATTTTATGTAGAGAGCAGATCTAAAAACAAAAAAATAAAGCTAAAATTTTCCCTCTTTCTCTTTAGGCATAAAAGAGACACCACGTCAATTGACTATCCCTCACTATGATCAACACAAAAAACCTAGTCCTTTTGTTTTTTTAGCCACTCGTTTATTTTTTTCCTCGGAAACAAAAGCCACCTGCAGTAGCACCGCATATGGTGCCTCTCCCTTTAACTATCAAACTCCCCCACTAGCTCATACCATCTATTTCTTCCACTCGTGACAACCACCATAAGACAACCCTCCTAGAACTCCTTCACCGACAACCATAGCAGTTGTTAAAACCAACACCACCAATTACCCATTAAAAAACCCAAAAAACAGCACCACAACTCTATACCCATATCCACCATCATCAATCATCTACCACAACCTCTCCTCCATTATCCATGATAGACCAGCTTCCACACCAATATTAACCCCCACTAAAATCAGCTTTCATTATTTCCCAAAACCACGAACACTACAAGATTTCACAGTTTTACCGATGGACACAATTCGTTGGTATAAGATTCAGACTTCGTTGGTAAATTTTTTACCAACTAAATCTCTGACAAAAAGTGTTCGTCGGCATGTCTTTCGTTGGTAATACCACATTCCGTCGCTAAGTCTGTCAGGAAAAAAAAATATTACAGATGGTTTTACAAACGGAAATTGCACGTAAAAAAATTCCTGCTAGAAATATACCAACGGATTTATTCCGTCGGTGATAATGGAATTTCCAGTAAAAAAATTTCAACTCTCTGTAAAATAACGATAGACTATATTCGTCTTTGAAAGCATCAGTGATTATGGCATTTTCAGTAAATATTTTTCAACTCTTTACAAAATGCCGACAGATATGTTCTGTCTGTAAATCCATCGGCAGGGTTTGTTAAAGTTTTTTTTTTAAAAAATTAGAATAAATAATATAAAATTATGTAAATTAATAGTAAAAAAACCAATTATGCAAATAAAATTTTATTAAACATAAAAATATAAAAAAAATAAAATTAAATAATATTCATTACAAATTGCATGTGTTTCAAAATAAAAATTAAATTAGAACATTGTCGGAGCTGGATGAGGAGGAGGAGGAGGAGGAGGTGGAGGCTGGTTGTTCCCGGGACCATAGGACCAAAAAGGGGTTGCACATGTATCACCACTCTATGAAGTCATGTTCATGACCATTTGGCGAAGTTGTTCATAATTTGCCTAGAGTTGCTCGTATTTTTCGGTGAGATGAGCCGTTGTTCATAATTCACCGATAGTAGCTCATATTTTTCGGTGAGATGAGCTATGTGTTGCTGCAAGGCCACAAACTCCTTAGATTGGGTGCTCGATACTGATTGGGAGCTCCCAACGGTTGAGACACTACAGGTCGCCAACAAGTTCTCGGCCATAGTGTTGGAGAGCTGCACACCCGATTTTTATCGGGTCCACCGGACGATCCTACCTCCATTTACAAATCCAGATGGGTCGAAGGATCATCCCCATATCTCTCCCTCAACTGGCTATTATAGGTCTCCTGAAAATTAAAAAATAAATCATCATATTCAATTCAAGAAAAATAATAACTTATGAAATAAAATGGTTGAACAAACAGACCACAAAGTGTTGAGTGTAGTTGTCAACGAACTGTTGCACCCCCTTCTGAAAGTCTTCACTCCGCACATGCATCTCAACAAACATCATCATCATCTATTCAAATGTTCAGCACATATATCGAGTTTTAGAAGTCTAAATAAGCTCATTCTTGTTTTGTTGGAAAGCTGAGACAAATGCTTAGAACTTTCATGAAGACTATCTATTCAAATTTGGACGTTAGCAATGATGTTTTGTTCAGACAAGAAGATAATGGTTGTCACTAAGTCAAGAGGTAGCCACCCACTCAATAATTAGTCATCAAATCAATAGTTTTGAATTTTAGCCTATAAAAGGAGGCATTTGCCATATATTTAGACATCTTGGTTTTCAAATCAAGATCATGTTCTTGCTCTCTTTCTTTATATTTTTGTAATGCTTAAGTTTTGCTTTTATTAATCTCTTATTTATACCTTTCATTTCCTTTACTATACTTATATAATCATGTTCTCCTCTTGTTTATTTATGTTTCTCTTCTTCATTATGTTTAACTAAGTTTATTATGTCTAGGTAAAAAGGTTTCACTAATGGTGTTAGGATAAGTATAATATAAACTCAATATGGACTTGAATGATTATATGTTAAACAACTTGCTATTAACATGTCTTATCATTTTATCTTATTAATTCTTAATATCTTGCTTGTTAAATAATTAATCTAAATTTGTGTTGTATAACACTTGGTACAACAAATACTTGGAACTTTCATAGCCAATCGTATGGTATAACCTACACCTGTGCTATGAAAGGAACTTGATTTGTTGTTAACATAAGTTATCATCATGAATTCCTAACAATATTTAAAAGTTTAGTGTTACTTAAATAAGATAAATAATATGATCATGTTAATAATTTATAATGAGCTATTAATGACAAATCATCTGATTGGAACCTTCTTTGTGTGTGGTTTCCAGTTGAGTAAAAAAAAGAGTTTATATTATATTTATTTGAAATACCATTAGTGGATCCTCTAACCTTGACAACTATTTTTATCATTGTTTAATCTTCACATTAATCTTACATCTCAAAGTCCTCTTTAACTCATCATCATCATCAATCTTTTGACCGTGTCAATATTCTCCTAAAATTTGAGGAAATTTTGTTCATTATTTTCCCTATTATTTAGGAGAATTTTTATTAACAAAGAAGGAAGTTTTCTAGTCAACAAAGGATGCTAAGGGGGCTGCATATCTAATTTCCTAAGTTAGGAAAGATTAATTAATGATTCTTCTAGTCTAGGAAGGAAACTAAATTGGCAGGTTTAAAAAAGAGAGATTTTCTTCATTAATTGTACATGTAAAACAAGAAAACCAAGCACAATAAGACAAGAAGACTTCATAATTAATTCTACATTCAGATTAGATTTCCTAGTCCATTTGAGACTTTTTAAGGGTGACAAATCTGATTCTAGCATATCTAGAATATTAATTTTGGATTTTTATTATTTTCTTCTTAGTCTTTGGTTTATTATTACTTATTTGGATCAATTTTATAAGTGAGCTCAAATCAACCCGTATATGGGGATACATTAAGGTTATTTGACGCATTATATAAGTGTTTTGTATGTTGAAAAGCAGGGAGCCATGAATATATGAAATAAACTTGTGTTTTGCGTCATGCAACATATTATTTTTGCTAGGACAAAGATCAAATCTGACTTATCAAGATATAACTTACCTTGTGGCATCATTCAATTCAATTCGAATAATGTTTGTACCTTGGGACAGGTTTCCATTGTGTCACACTTCTCAAACCTGATTTTTGGCTTTCTTAGGGAAGTATCATCTTTATTGAGGGTTGCTTGACCATGTGATTAAGAGTTTCACATCATCTTCACTTGCTTTGTTCTTGGAATTCTTTCCATTTTACTTATGGATATGTTCTTCGAATAAACCTGTTTAAGCTTATTCTCAACAAGACAATATTAGTTCATTTTCTATTTAATTGTTAGCATTAAAATATATAAGAATTTGAATATATGACCTAAAGGTCAACAATCTCCCATTTTTAACAATGACAATTAATGTATAAATATAGATATCTAAAAAATAAGTATCCCTCTAGATTTTACTATATAATGTTTCGAAGACTTTAGCAATCATAACCATTCTATAGTTTGTATTTCTCCCCCTTTGTTTATATAGTTTTACAATAGTTATATTCTCTTTCCCTTGTTCATATTTGATT
>Ga0325410_1006575_pt1 | contig 12752 bp, 9 predicted proteins | sample PopdelMetagenome_16_FD_206182 | JGI IMG/M metagenome (GOLD analysis project Ga0325410, IMG submission 206182) | Populus deltoides microbial communities from Bellville, Georgia, United States - Xylem-PdIQD-R3 | ecosystem: Host-associated > Plants > Phyllosphere > Stem > Wood/Secondary xylem... | reverse complement strand
GACTCAATGGAACATCTACCCGTACATTTACCGTTTGAGGTAAAAGTTGGAGGATCGGTCCAATACAGATGGATGTATCCATTCGAGAAGTTAGATATTACAGTTGCTATGTAATTCATAATTAAATGTTTTTTTTATTTTTTTATTTATAATTTTTGATTAATTAATTATATATATATATATATATATATATATATATGCAGGTACTTGTTCAATCTTAAAAAAAGGTTAAGAACAAGGTGCATGTTGAGGTGTCAATATGTGAGGCCTATATTGTTGAAGAGATTTCAACATTTATCTCATATTATTTTGAACCTCATTTGAGAACGAGGATCAACCGTGTTCCACGACATGATGATGGTGGTGAAGTGCCTTCAAGTGGGAACTTGTCAATATTCTCTAATCCTGGACGACCCACACCTAAAATTGTCGTGAGGGGAAGATATTTGTCTGAAATAGAGTTTAGAGAAGCACACAATTATATCCTATTTAACTGTGATGACTGAGAATTTTTATTAAGTAAGTAGATGTTCGACATAAACTTTATCAAGAGTGTACTATTTATGTTTTGTGATACCATAAACTCATATAATTTGAAATAACCTTGCAGGCAACATCGACGATACTTACTGTCCAATAACTCACAGCTGACCGAATCCCAGATCTTTCAATTACAAAATGAACAATTTGCCACATGGTTTAGAACACATGTAAGTCCTGTCACAAACTCATAATCTCTTGCAATGTAATTCATTGTACGTAAATATATATTACATAATATCCATTTATTGATTGTTGTTATATTTAATATACAAGGTTTATCAAATGGGAGTTAGTGTTGCTATTTCACTGTCTTTACTAAGCCTGGGCCTTAAAAGAAAAGTCAAGTGCTATAACAGGTATTTTGTCAATAGATATATCTTTCATACTGAAGAATATGGGCATGGAAGAAAGACATACAACAACGATGTTTGTATTAAGGGATCGACTTCTAGTGAGTTTGAAGTTGACTACTATGGTAGATTGGAAGAGGTCATCGAACTGCAATATCATAGCGAGCAGAATAGAGTGTTTTTATTCAAATGCTATTGGTATGACACAACTGATAGAGGAATCAGAGTAGATCCTCACTATGGTCTCGTTGAAATCAACTCAAAAGCTAGACACCGCAACGTAAATGACGTCTTTGTTTTCGCTAAGCAATGCCAACAAGTTTATTACACATACACCCCTTCCTTTAGAAAGGACCGATCAAGAGTTGATTGGTTATCCGTTTTAAAAACAAAACCTAGGGGTCATGTCAAAGTTGTTCAGGATGAGAACGAGGACACAAGTGTGATAGATGAAGTCTTTCAAGCTAGTGAGTTGGTTGAACCATACCGAGTTGCTCCTTTGATTGACTTAGAAGAAAATTTGAATTTTCATGTTTTCGACGATAGTCTTGTTGATGTTGACGTAGAGGAGTTGAATGCTGTTTTGAGCTCTACTAGTGCAGTACAAAATGTTGATAAAGAAGATGATAACCACATTGAAGAGCGCGATGAAGCGGATGATAACAATTCAATTGAGGACGAAGATGAAAATTCTGACTAAACATGTTGTAAAACCTTATTTTTATAACGTAATATTTTGGAACATGAAATATTTATTCTTTTTTAATTGCCAGCTCCTGTTATTGTGCTGTGTGTGATCTAAGTGTGCAAGAGGATAGACAAAAAAAATGTAGAAGCTATATAAATATTGACTGTTTCACTGATGGATTCCTAGACGGATTATTGCCGTCGGTATTTCACAGAGAGTTGGAAAAAAATTACGGGCTTGTGCCACACTTTCCGACGGCATCACCGACGGATTGGGAAACTTTCCAACGGGAACACCGACGGAATATTTCCGTCGGTATCTCACAGAGAATTGGAAAAAAATTACAGGCTTGTGCCACAATTTCCGATGGCATCACCGACGGAAATCACCGATGAAAATCACACATCCCGAAGCACACGCCTCTCAAAAGCGCTATTACCAGCGGCAAAATTTCTGATGGTAATTTCCGTCGAAATTATCGACAGATAAAAAAAAGTGGTATTTTTGAAATTTTTGGTGCGCATTTCAATTTATTTCCGTCGGAATTACCGACGAAAATTAATGCCACCGACAACAATTAATGTTCCGTCGGTAATTCTGACAGAAATATTGGCATATAAAACCCTCGCCTCCTCCCCCCATTTCATTTTTTTCTCTTGGCTCTCATCTCTATTTCTTCTCCTCTCCGTTTGAGTTTAATTTTTGGAAGAGTTTTGATTGTTTTGGTGGTAGTTTTCAACATATTAAAAGGTATGTAATGGTTTTTCTTTATCTTTGTATTTTTTTTATTTTAATTATCATTATTTTTTTTTGTGTTCTTTGTTTTGTATATTGTTTATAGATAAAATCTAAAAATCAACACACTATTAAGGTAAGCATTTTTTATTCCAAAATTTATTTTGAATTAATGTATTGTTTTTTTAGTTTTGTGTATTGTTTGTTTTGTATTTAGAATGTTTTGTTTAGTGTTATTGAAAAATAGAATTAAATTTAATTAGTTTATATTAATTTTAGGATATTATTGTTTGTATTGGAATAATTGTTATTGTTGAATTTATGTTATAAATGTGAATTGAAATATAGAATTAAATTTAATTAGTTTATATTAATTTTAGGATATTATTGTTTGTATCGGAATAATTGTTATTGTTGAATTTATGTTATAAATGTGAATTAATATATAGAATTAAATTTAATTAGTTTATATTAATTTTAGGATATTATTGTTTGTATTTTAGGATATTAGTTATGTTGTTTCTTATTTTGATTAATTTTTATTGTTATTTATAAATTTGTATTGATGGTAGTTGAAAATATATAGACGTTGAATTTCTATAGATGTTAGGTTGTATATAGTTGATTTTGTAATATTTGTGTAATTATCAATATTTGTAGGTATGAAAACTGTGGATAGTCTCTACTATAAGGAATGTGCTGTCGAATTTTTTTTAATAATTGAATTGGTATAGATATTAGGTTGTATATATGATGTTGATGGAGATTATATGGATTGTGGATATTGTAAAGATTGCAGGTTTGAAAACTATGGGTAGTCTCCAATATAGGGGAGGTGTTGCCGAATTTTTATTAATGATTGAATTCCTAATGATATTAGGTTGTATATATGATGTTGATGGAGATTATATGGATTGTGGTTATTGTAAAGATTGCAGGTTTGAAAACTGTGGGTAGTCTCCAATATAGGGGGGTGCTACCGAATTTTTATTAATGATTGAATTCCTAATGATATTAAGTTGTATATATGATGTTGATGGAGATTGTATGGATTGTTGTTATTGTAAATATTGTAGGTTTGAAAACTGTGGATGGTCTCTAGTATAAGGGAGGTACTGCCGATTTTTTTTTAAATAATCAAAGTTAATTTATGCAATAATTCATATACATTTGTGTAGATGCGTCGAATGAAATCTACAGGACGTCGTCAGCGGACGGTTGCACATAGTTCTTCTAGCAGCGAGAAGGACATCTCCTTAGGTGCTGATCACGGCGATGCATCTACGCCACCGTGTGATGCTTCCTCTTCTACCGCGGTTTCACAGCGCAGAAGCGGTGTGTCTTCACAGTGGGGTTAATTCACCCGCAAGTATCCACAATGGAAGGATGACCTCTCAATGTAAGTTTGTTTAGGTTTTAGTTTTTTTTTAATACTTATAACATAATTTATGAATAACTAATTAATTTTTTATTATTTAATTTCAGGTTCACAAACATTAAGGCTGCCATGACAATTACATTGGCGTTGAAATCGTCAATGGAGATTCCATTGTTTCAATGGAGTTAGGTCTCCAGACATCCTGAGTGGAGACCTAATATCGATGCCTGGTTTCGGCGATTTCAGGTAGGTGTTAATTTTTAATTTCTAGTTTATTTTTAATAAATAATTTTTGTAATTTTATATCTTCTACTATTTTTATTTTCAATGAATTATTTATATATTCAAAATAAATTTGAGTGGGATAGCATGGGACAACAATGTTGTCAGGAGAGTATGAGAGAATAACGCGGCAACTAGGTAACATCGAAAATAATATTTATTTTTGATTTATAATTTTATGTTCTAAATTGTAATTAGTTACTATGGATGTAGGTTGCGTGATTTTTGGTATGACACCCAAAAAAAGATGAAAAGATATGTGAGGGACAACGGTCTTGAAGGCTGGAATGAGGTGGCGGTTTGGCAGGAATTTAAGTCGCTATTCATCTCGGGAGATATATGGGCGGCATATATTGAGCACGTGACGTCTGAGCGGTTCTCACAGCGCTCACAATCCGAAGCCGTCAACCGGAACCAGCAAATTCATGGTTCGGTGACCACGCACACCGGCGGCTCTGTCCCATTCAGCGCACATGCGAAGCGGGTGGTAAGATTAATTTAAATGAAATATATCTTTAATTAATTCGTTGTTGCTTATAAATATATTTAACTTGAAATCTTTTTTTACCTTATAAGCTACGTCTCTTGAACGTGAGCCGAGTCCAATGGAGCTATTTGTAGAGACACACGTGTTAAGTCAAGACCGTCAAAAGGGGGTGCAGCAGTACATGGACAACCGTGCTCGGCATTTTGTGGTATGTTCAATCAATCATTTTATTTCGTAAGTTATTATTTTTTTGAATTGAATATGATGATTTAAAAAAAAATTCAAGAGACCTATAATAGCCGGTTGAGAGAGAGATATGGGAACGATCCTTTAACCCAACCAGATTTCAATCCGGATTTGTGGATGGAGGTCGGAATGTCTAGTTGACCTGATAAAAATCGGGTCTACGAGTTCTCCAACACTACGGCCGAAAAATTACAGTCGGCCCGTAGTGTCTCAATCGTTGGGAGCTCTTCATCAGTATCGAGCAACCAGTCAGAGGAGTTTTAGCCTTGAAACAACAATATGAACGCCTCTCGACGGATTATGCTCAGCTCCATCAAATGGTCATAGAGATTAGATCAAAGATGGGTAATGATTCATGTGCTGCTTCTTTTTGGCCGTACGGTCCCGGCAACAACCAGCCTCCTCCTTCTCCTCCTCCAGCTCCGCCGCTATTTTAATTAGTTTAATTTTGTTTTTTTAAAACATTAAATTTGTAATGAATATTTCGATGAATATTATTTAACATTAATTTTACATTTTTAATGTCTAATGCAAATTTATTTGATTATTAAGTTTTTTAACTGTTAATAAATATTTTTTTTAAAATATTTTAAATATATTTTTTAAAATATTTTAAATTAATACCGACAGATTGACAAAGGGAATGTGTCCGTCGGTATTTTAGTATCATTTATAATATTTATGACCGTGCCACAATCACCGATGAAAATTTTCAACTAATTTACCATGACTTTTACCAATAGAATATTTCCATCAGTAATTTCATTACAATCACGAAGGAATATTCATCGGTAATTACCGTTGAATTTTACAGACAGAAATATTTCATCGGTAACTTGGTGGTAGGAATTATTATTTTTTGGCGCGCTGAGCCGTCTGTAATATCATCGGCATTTCCGTCAGTATTTTTTTAATTACCGGCAAAAATTATGATGGAATGAGAAATTACCGACGCTCATTTCTCCGACGAAATTAATCCGTCGGAGATACCGTCGGTAATAATTTTACCGACGGTTTTTGTTCCTTATACCGACGGATTTAATCCGTCGGTAAAACTGTTTAATGGCGTAGTGAAACTATTATTTTTTATATAATAGAAATTTAATTAATTTGTTTTGATAAGTTATAATAAACACATTTATATGAGTCATGAGTATCATTATTCCGAAGATTGTAATGGGAATTAAATTAAATTTTATTCGGTGCCAAGTGGCAACAAGTAGCGGTCCCCATTAAAAAAAAAGGCCAAAAAAAAAAAAAAAAAAAAAAAAAAACAAACAAACACAAAAACATAAAAAGAGAACATATTGTAGATCGCCAAGCAAACATAGGGAGTGCCGATACGTGTCTGGCTTCTCCGCCCGGATGTGCCTTCGGTTTCCTCTATATCATCCCCTCCACTCCTACTTTTCTCTTCTACCCATCACGATCACGATCAATACCTCTTCTCCTGCTTCACTACTTCTCTCCCACTTATACTCTTTTTGTCTCTTCTTCTTCTTTCTTCATGGCTCCTCCTGCTGCCATGGAAGAAACTGCACCAACTATTAACCTTCTCTCCAATATTAATGATGGTAATAATGCTGCTTCACAGATATCTAGAGTCACTGTTGTTGGCAGTGGCAATTGGGGAAGTGTTGCCGCTAAGCTCATTGCTTCTAACACCCTCAAGCTTGCTTCTTTTCATGGTATGGCATAGACTTTTATATATAAGTTTCTTATACATGGTTGGTGATCTGTTTGATGGAAAGAAATACTGTTTTTTTTTCTTTGTTTGTTTGTTTGTGGAAGGTTATGCACCATGAGTTAGCCATTAATTTTTTTTAGTTACTTTATTTGTGTCAATGATCATGACATTCATTTGTCTTGTAATTAAATCTATGCTATACATAACAACAATGTATTTGGTTGTTAAGAGACTAGGAGAAAGGATTGGAAGGTTATGATTTTAAATGATTTCAATATGATTTTTTTTTTCTTATTGGAACACAGATGAAGTGAGGATGTGGGTGTTTGAGGAGACATTGCCAATTGGTCAGAAGCTCACCGAGGTCATCAATCAAACCAATGTAAGAATCTGATGATCGCCTCCGCTGCATTTTGACTATGTGCAATTGTGCACCATATTCTCCATTGTAATCCTTGTGTTTTCTTGAATAGGAAAACGTAAAATATCTCCCTGGCATAAAGCTTGGCAAAAACGTAGTTGCGGACCCTGACCTTGACAATGCAGGTAATCAATTTCTTGCTTTCCTCAGGTTTGTATATTACACGTTGTTGTTGGATATTTGTTCGCCATTTTTTAAGATTTAATCAATGGAGGAATTATACAGTACGGGATGCAAACATGTTGGTATTTGTGACCCCACATCAATTCATGGAGGGTATATGCAAGAGACTTGTCGGAAAGCTAAAGGAAGATGTGGTGGCTATTTCACTCATCAAAGGCATGGAGGTCAAGATGGAAGGTCCACACATGATTTCCACTCTCATCTCTGAGCAGCTCAGGGTTAATTGTTGTGTGCTGATGGGAGCAAACATTGCAAATGAGGTTATTTATCAATTTTTTGAACCTTTTCAGAGGATTCGATGTGCTTTCACTGTTTATTTTCTAAATACTTTGAGGCTGCTTGGTACAGATTGCTGTCGAGAAGTTCAGTGAAGCAACAGTTGGATACAGAGAAAACAGAGAAGTTGCAGAAAAATGGGTTCAGTTATTTAGTACCCCTTATTTCGTGGTCACACCTGTGAGTAATTCATTTTGTGATTTCTGCCAGTTTTATAGAGGCAGGTTATTGCTATAGTAATCCTGCTAGGACTATTGATCAGCATAGTCACCAAACTATCCTAGCACATGTAGGGATTATTTGATACATAAAACTGAAATTGAAAATCACTTCGTTCTCATCTTTTGGTGCTATATGAATGTGTAGGTTCAAGATGTGGAGGGAGTTGAACTGTGTGGGACTTTGAAGAATGTTGTGGCTTTAGCAGCAGGTTTGTTGAACATATTCCTTTTTCTGTTTAATTTGTGTTTAATTTATTCATTTTTTTATTTATGAATGATACAACAGGTTTTGTGGACGGTCTGGAAATGGGAAATAACACAAAGGTACGTCAAAACAATTTTCTTAAGGTTAAACTTACTTAATTTGTCTTCCTTTTCACTTGACTGTTCATACCTAAACTAGGCTGCGATAATGAGAATTGGTCTAAGGGAGATGAGAGCCTTTTCCAAATTACTGTTTTCCTCTGTTAAGGACAGCACATTCTTTGAAAGCTGCGGTGTAGCTGATCTCATCACAACATGCTGTAAGCAAGCATATTGATTTATTCAATTATTTTCTAGTATAATTTATCTCTGGTAATAATTGTACCATCTGTGCCAGTGGGAGGAAGAAACAGGAGAGTTGCAGAGGCTTTTGCTAAGAATGGAGGAAAAAGGTTAATGTTTGCTACTTGGTGCATAAAAATTGGTGGAATGTTAAGGTATTTAATCTTAATCATGCTGATTCTCATCTGCAGGTCTTTTGATGAGCTTGAAGCAGAGATGTTGCAGGGCCAAAAGTTACAGGTAGATAACAAAGATAGTTATTAGAAATGGTTACAAGATCATTTTCTGAGTAAATATGTGGAAATAAGCTGAATGGTTCATTTATATAGAGACGGGGGCTTTAGGATCCGTCTCAACCTTCCCCATCTGTTACCACACAGAGCTGCCACCAATACAATAGATCAAATAAACACCTTTTAATCCTGTAATTTGTGATTAGAATCAACTGCTCAATGGCCCATTTTTTATACACGCACTGAATTGCAAAATATGAGAAGTCTTTTAAGTTCTTGAGCACATTCGACAACTCCAATGGAAATGGCTTACTCTCATATTTGATTGCTTGAAAGGCATATGTATTCCCAGTACTAAGCGAAAAAGTGTAGACGTGTAGTTTTTCGGACACTTTGAAAATCAAAATTATCACAGCCCAGTATTATGGTGATTGTGATTGCGTTGCCAAACATCTAACAAATTTTCTTCTCTTGCGTGAAGGGTGTCTCAACTGCAAGAGAAGTTTATGAAGTTTTAAGGCACCGTGGATGGCTACAGCTCTTTCCACTTTTTGCAACAGTACATGAGATCTCCGCTGGACGTCTTCCACCATCAGCTATAGTAGAATATAGCGAGCACAAGCCTAACTGCTCCCTGGTAGAAGGCTCTGCTCAATACTTTTAACTCTTTCTGAGCACGAGACTAACGTATTTTACTGTTTCAGGTGTAAAAGTTATAGGTGCCTTACTCAATTGTGCATCATGCACAGTAGGAGAAGGCCAGGTGGAATTTGAAGTTTGGTTTGCTAGTTCATGCAAAATTTGCATTTTATCACGAGAAGATGCTTTGCAGGGCTAAATATTGCTGCATGGCATGAAGTATCAGTGTTCAAGTTGAAGGCTGTTAAAATTAACACTTCTTCGAGAAGCTGATGATACAAGTAGCTAGTGTCGTTTTTACCCATGAATCCAGCATTGAAAGTGTTTTCATGTTTTGTTTAGTAGATACCTATAATAAATCCAAATGTTTGAAGTACAATAAAGGGAGGTCTTTCGCTTATGACTCAATTCTTTTTGTTCAAACTAAAATATGATGAATGAAATGAATCGTGTCTCTTGAACCTCATCTGAGGTCTCAAATCAAGAAGCAGCAGCAGCAGCGCAAACGAATGGTTCCAATACAGTCCTTCAGAATTCAATACCTTCAGGACGATAGCCGTCCAGACCATTGAGGTTATCTTTTCTTGCAGGGATAGCTAGGTGAATAGAATTCTTTCTGCAACCGGGCCCTACGGAAGAAAAGGAGATTCATATCACCCAAGATAAGATATTCTTTCTAATTTTGCTCTAGAAAACCAAGATAGACGTGCTTCATCCATTGATAACTTGCTAACGAACCCACTAAATGAAAAATCTTTCTTTCCAAGCGCGAGTTCTCTACAGATGAGCCCGCTGGTGAAAACTGCTGTTGTTGCCCGAGCATAACACTGGACAATCTTTCATTCTTCTAGTCCAACATGGAAAATCATATTTATCGCCATGTATAGTAAAATCACTATAACACCAAACTCTTTCTCATTTCATGTCATCGTTGTTATACAGACAAAGCAAGCCAACTACACAGCCATAAAACCATATAAATTAGAGAGAGAAAAAAAAAAAACAAATTGCCCACAACATTTTTTTTTCTTTTTTTGAAAAAAGTACTAGGAGTAAAAAATGGGCTGTGACAAAAACGATGTTATTTTAGTGTGAATAGGGTCTTCTTCTTTCCCTTTTCTCAGCTGAACCGCCATTTCATTGCCAATAATTATGGCACTCTATCTCCTCTCCTATACTCTATAACACTTCCAAAACATCACCTCCCATTTCCTTCACATCCCCTCTCTTACCACCGCCCATGCTCTTGTCAAAAATATCCTTGAAACAACAACAAAAGAAGGCTAAAGAAGACAACTCAATCATGCAAGTTCCAAGAAAAAGTTGATATTTATGATTAGGATTCATCCCAAAGGACATATCAAGCCACCACCCAGGGGAGGTTCTAAAAGCTTTTCCACTTGTATAAATAGAGGAGCAAGAAGAAAAAATGAGGGACCTTGGGGTTAGAGAGAGAAAGTGACTACAGAGATAAAGAAGAGAAAAAAAGAGGTTTAAGCTCGAGAAAATGAATGTGGTTGATAGCTAGGAGGTTGAGAAAATAAGAAGAAAAATAAAAACATGAGGAACAAGAAGACAAAAAAAGACCTCAAAATTATAGAGAGAGACAGAGAAAGAGTTGTGAAGTTGGTTTAAGTTAAGAGAAAGATAGGAAGAGAAAAAAACTTGAAGAGAAAGAAAACCATCCACCACCAGTGGTGCCACCACCCTTTCCACCACGAACATCAACCATAATAACCCCTCTTTGCATGGAACCACCCTTAAGGTGAGAGTGATCCATGTCCTTTTTTTTAGCTTGCAAATGGTTTATGGTTGAAAATGCCAAACAATTCACATTATACTATCCATGCATGCCTGCTATGCATGCATTTTTATTTTATTTTATTTTTATCAACATTATATTCACATTAGCTTTCTTTCATTAAACTATGTTTTTACCTTTTTACTATGCATTCACATATAAAAAAAATTATTTTTATAAATTGACAATTTCTCACTCATGTATTTATTTTTATTTTGTTTTTTCTGGATTTGAAATAGTGTTAGCTTCATTTTATAAAGTTATGTTATCACCTTTTTATATACACCTTTTTATGTACACATTGTAAAAATTCATTTCTTTTTAAATCATCAACTTTAATTCATGGATTATTTTATTTTATTTTTAATGGATTCAAAATAATGTTAATGTCATTTTGTAAAATCATGTTGCCGCCTTTTTATGTATGTATATTTGTGTGTGTAAATATTTATTATTTCAATCAAGAATAAAATTACATTGACAAGTTTTCATCGAGTGAACACCTTATTTTGATCTAAGGTTAAATTTTAACAATGAAGTCAAGATATTTTCTATTTTTTTAAAAGACTAACGTAGATCTAACATATGATTTTAAACCCTATAATGAGCTAAAAAATGCCTTGACGAGTTTTAATCAAGGTATTGTCAAGTTTCTTTTATGCTTCTTAAATGGTTAGGTGTACAAGTCTCCTAGTATTACGGACCAACATGGACTTAACACAATATTGTTGAACTTAAAATAAGTTCAAAATGCATCGACGAGCTTTCATCAAGTTTTCATCAAATCAATAATATTTTGGGTAAACTTGGTTTTAACGACTAGGTCAATGAGTATTTTAGTTTTAGAAATTGATGTAAGCCCAACACAATTTGTTTTTACAAAAATATTAAAATATTCATAAGAAAAATCATTGAGTCGTGAGAGTCCTGATTTAGGTTCTGATGTTAACTTAAACAAATGATGATTGATAATAAATGACTCATGAATAAGCTCAGAAAATATTTGGACAATTAATGGCATGTATAAAATAAATTTAGAGAAAATACATAGTTAAGGTAACCTTTCATTTTAAAGGATGAGACAAGGGTGATTTCTATCTTTCTTTAGGCATAACTAATCTCTTACTCGAATATTTGGAACCAGTGCATATCTTAGTATTTTAATCTTCTTAAAGAACTAGGTGGCAACTTCAATATGATATTTTATATTTTTCCTCAAAGACCACCCCCAAAGCTTCGTGCTCAAGTCATGAGTAGCGATATATATAACCTCAAATAACCATAAAATTGGTTCTAAAACCCAAACTCAACCCAAATCCAAAAATATTATCAGCTCATATCTACAATATTTAATGATATAAATGCCAAGAAACATCCCATTGGAGCTTCCCTAATCAAACAAAACTGTTGACACAAAGAACGACTATTATGGTGTTGAAATCTCTCTATTAACACAAGCTTCTCAACCATGACTTTCTTTCTTTACACAAAGATTAACTATTTTGTTTAGAAAATCTATCTTTTCACATATGCATCCAATCTCAATCACTTGGTTAAAAATAACACTCTTCCGCTCTTTATTAGCTTTGAATACATATTGTTCATTCTTTTTTTGTATTTTCCCCCTCATATTCTTTTGGAGAGCCTTTACTACCTATGCATTTCTATTGTCATCAAGACTAAGAGGCTGTTTGTTTACGCGGCTGCGTTTTAATTAAAACACAGTTTGTAGCTGTTTGGTAATGAAAAAAAGCGATTTACTGTTCACACAGGTTTTTTTTCAGTGTTAATTTTATTAACATTTTTAAAAAAAAAAACTAGTTTAGAGTGAATTAAATTCATTCGCACTGTGATGTGGACAATATTTTTTTTCCCGAAAAACTAGTATTGAGTGAATTAAATTCACTTGCACTGTAATATTAATTTTATACCTGATAATATTTTATTTAATTTTATTACATGCTCAAAAAATTATAAAAACTGTAGTTCTTATCGGATGAATTTTGTACGTAATGAAATTATAAATAGTTTAATGG
>Ga0325410_1006574_pt1 | contig 12752 bp, 8 predicted proteins | sample PopdelMetagenome_16_FD_206182 | JGI IMG/M metagenome (GOLD analysis project Ga0325410, IMG submission 206182) | Populus deltoides microbial communities from Bellville, Georgia, United States - Xylem-PdIQD-R3 | ecosystem: Host-associated > Plants > Phyllosphere > Stem > Wood/Secondary xylem... | reverse complement strand
GGGTCTTCCCCAATAGTGCATGACACTAACAACAGGACCACTAGCGTGAAAGACCACATGCTCTTGTTGTAACACTCATCCACCATCTCTCAGACTCAACAGAACTACTAGCTCTCTCCGAAGAATACAAGTACGCAAGTAATGACAACTGGAATGGAAGAAGAAGAAGAAGAAGAAGAAGAAGAAGAAATCTTGTAACAGAGGACAACTCCCTCGTCGACTTTAAGTCTGTAAAGTCACTAGAACTAATTAAACTTTTCCTTTTTTTTTTTCTTTTTAGCTTTATGGAACTTTTCTTTGTTCGGACCAATGTCGGTGGTTAAGATTCTTGTTTCGGTTCAGAACTCCAAGCAGGTCAGGTTATGGCTAAGGCCCTCTCTTATAGTCTTAAGCTGAATTCAGTGTGCAGTAATGAGCTTCCTTCACTGCTGGTTGCAGTACCTAAGGGAGGAGTACTATCTGCTCTAGCACAGTGCACACCGCGTTGGAAACCTACCGCTATTTAATTATGGATGTCAATACTCATTTTTCAGTTATTCTTTAAAATTTATATTTTTTTATTTTAAAATTAAAAATTAATAATAATAACAAAAAGGCTAGTATTTTAGCAAAAATAAGTTGAGAGGATTTAATATATATAAAAAAATCAAGTTGTAATTTTAGATGAAACTAAGAGCTTAATCATACCTTATTTGTATTGAAGACAGAGATAAAATGCAAATTTAAGATCAAATTAAATGATTATTGAATGAATCTGCATAAAAATTAAGTCTATGAACATAATTAAATTTTTAATAGATGAATTTGATTTAATCATGGATCAAATTAAAATTTAATTATGTTTAAGTCAAATTAAAGGATTTCATTAATTGCAAGAACTTCATTATGTTTTAAATGGGTCAAATTAATTTTGTTAGGGACTTAATTGGTGAAAATTTAAGTTTGGGAGCCCAAATTGAGTTTAATTGAGAAGATTGGAATTTTAGAGAACCAAATTTAATTTTTACAAAGTCAACTGGTTCAAATTAAGGGTAAAATCGCAAGAAAATCAAATTTTTGGGGTCAATTAAGGGTTAAATTAAAGAAATTCGCAGTTAAGTACCATTTTGGAAAAAAAAACGTTGAACTCTAAAGACCCAATTGATTGAAATCATGGGCAAAATTGAAAAGAATTGAAAGTTTAATGGTCAATTAAGGGTCAATTTGCATAAATTCAAAATCAAGGATCAAAGTGAGAAGGCACTGAAATCTAGGGCTGACATTGAAGTTCAACAGGAGCAAAATTACATAAAATTGAAAGTTGATGGTCAATTAGGGGTGCAATTGAAATAAATTAAAAGTCAAATGACCAAACTGAACTTTGTTCAAACTCCTAAATTAAAACTCTAAAATGTCCAAAACGACGTTGTTTAAAAGAATGAAAAAAAATTAAAAATCCACACAACATATTGTCTGGTTACTGTTCATCATCTTCTTCTTCTTCTTCTTCTTTTAGCCCAAAAAAACTGCTCAAATGACTACTTTTCAGGTGCATTTAATGCTTTGTCTTTTTACCAAATTTGACAAAACATGTACCACCATGATGGCCTAACATTTTACTACACCCTAGTATGGCTCCCTCCGGCTGATTGACACCACAGATGTGATAGTGCCACCCTAAAGAAGCCAACTCATACAATTTTAAGATTTGACAGTTCTTGATGGCAATTTTGAACCAACGGTTGGGATCCTTCTAGTTCAAGTCAAATACCAATATTTGGCACAAGACAAAATATCCCTCTTCCACCTCTTATAAATAAAGGTAGATTTCATGCCCTAAGAATGGAGAAATCTGAAGCCAAAGATGGAAAATCATCAGCTCTTTTTCCCAATTTTTTTCTCTTCTCTCGGCCAACATTTCCCCTCTTACTCTACCGCGTCTCCATCATTGTTGCCACCACTACCCACATGTCGATCTTCCTTACACTATCAGGAATGTCGCCAATAACCCTCTACCTCAGGCTAGACAAGATTCCCCCCCACCCCCCTCGTGGTGGCCATTGCATAATTTTGCATGCAAATTGCAAGATAATTAGCATGGTCGTGGGGCCAGTCTAACAAACATAGGGCTTGGGCCGGACCCGTTTTGGCCTAACCATGTGGGTTGGGCCAGGTCTAGCCCAATAAAAAAAAAAGGAGGGTAGGTATGTTGGACCGCCTGTCAGCCCAACCTGACCCGGCTAGGTCTAGGCTAGATGGTTAGGCTAGCCCAAACAAATTTATTTAATAATAATATTTAAATATTTAAAAAAAATCAAATTTTTCAAAAGGTATTTTAAAAATATTTGCGAGCTTCTTGCATGTTTTTCCAACTATTTTGCATAATATCAGGTTGTAGACTTACACTGTAAGATATAGACCCAATATTAAAAAAACCTAGTTTTCTCTGAAACTTTTCTTTAAAACATTTTTGAAAATTCAACAATTTTAATTTTCTTTTCCCAAAAACACAAAAAAGATGTTTTGTCTTTGTGCATACGGTCGAATTCTAAAAGTTTACGAAGCATTTTTTCATTAAAAAAAATAAAAGTCGCTTCTTTTTCGTGTTTTAAAATGCAAAATGGGTATCATAACTAGTTTATGATTATCCCTTAAGATTTGGAAAAAATACAAAAAAACCATAACAATTATTTTGTTTGGAACATTAGGAATTAGTTAAATTTAGAAAATAAATGTGATGATAAAATTCGGGTCTTAAAACAGTTAAATTTTAACCTAATAAGGTAAAGACTTCTTCATGAAGGAAGATCTACCTTGGACCTTAGAAAAAACATCAATGAATAAAAATATGACACAGAAAAACAATCAAACAACAATGCAGTTTACCTTAAGTAGGGTGCACTGTGGGTGATGTATCTTCCCCTTGCATAACAAGTCTCTTACCCAGACTCTCACATACCATAGATTTCCTAGTAACTATAATACTATATGGTAACTCTTGAATCTTATAATCATAATTTTATGATTATATCCAAAACCCCATTTCACACACCTCTCAAGAGGTAGACCCGTCGTTGCTCGACATCGCATGCTCCGCAATAATGGACATTATCTATCATAGAAAGCATGCAAAAAAAAAAAAACTCAATTCCCAAAAAAATAAATTTTGAAGGGTGAATCGAAAAAAAATATTAGCTTTTAAAAATGATAAATAAAAAAAACAAAAACAAAGTGGAAAGCTCATAGAACTAGGTTAATTTTCAAAGCTTACAACCCGTGAGATCTTAGACACGGACTTAAAGAAGGTCAAATCCAAACCAATTAAACATTAAAGAATTAAATCAGGTAAAGAAATTCAAATTTTGAAAATTTTGCAAAGCGAGAAAAAAACATCAATAAAAAGAATGAGACCTAAATTTATATAAGAAGTGTGGAATTGTAAAATAAAAAAAAAAAAGCAATTCTAAAAATTATCTCATACAAAAACAAATAACAATTAAAAGATCGAGAACCAAATTTGACAAAACAAAAAAAAATCAATGAAAATGAAATTGAAATAAAAAAAACTATTTCAATGAATTATTATAAAAAAAAAATTCATAACCAAAAGTAGAGGGGCCAAATAAAAAAGAAATTAAAGTTTAGAGGTTGGCTTAGAAAATCAAGTGGGAGGGCGCAAACATTGAGGAAGAAGGGGGATAGAAAGAAGAAAATAAAATGGCCTTTGATGACAAACCGAAGATCCTATTGGTCCATGTGTCACATATCCATGAAGGAGACACCAAGATAAAGTTGATGTCACCTCAGAATGACCATTTTGGCTGCTTTTTTTTCTCTTAAATACTTAAATAACCGCACCCTTACTGATTAATTACAAAAAAAAACATAAACAAAATGACATGAATACCCTTTAATTTAATAGTTAAATTATTTAACATTAAGGGCTCGGAGGGCTTTTTACTATGCAATAAAATTGGAAAATCACAAAATGGCCCTCCCTTGCTTCCAAGGGTAAGTAGACTATTTTACTATGCATTCATTATATAAAAATATGAAACTAACCCTAATTATATAAAGACAAAAAGCAAATTACTTATATTGCCCCCACTCAATCTAAAAACACCGAAATTGTCCCTATATAAAGAAAATTATACCCCCAAACACTTGGCAAAGTGTTTTTCTTTAAAAGGCAAGATAGTGAAAACACTATTGCCATCCACTTTGATCTGTGTCTGTGTGAACAGTGTTTTCCCCATCTTTTTTGGTTTTTTTTTTTGTAATAGCATAATAGTATTTTTGCCCTCCACAATATAAGCTGAGGAAATGCAAATTGGAGGGTAAAATGGTCTTTTAATGAGATTACTTTTAAAAAGAAAAATATTTTATCATAGTGTATAGGGGCTTCCTAGTCTTTTCATTTTTTTTTCAAAATAGTTAAAAGATTAAATTACCCTTAAAAAAATAAGAAAATGTTTTTCCTTCAGATTTGGCCTCTATTTTTTTTTTTACTAATTTTTTATTTGAAATAATTTATAAAATTAGAATTGTTTTTCAATTGCATCCTTTAATTTTTTTTCAGCTGTCAAATTTGGTTCCTATTCTTTTAATTTCTATTTTTTTTTGGTTTTTTTATCATTTTCTTGATTTACTTTATTTTTCATTTTCATCCCTTATTCTTTTATTTCATTTAATATTTATATCAAATTTGATCCTCATTATTTTAATTATTATTTGTTTTGGTTTTTTAATTTTGGATAATTGAGAATTTTGCTTCATGATTTTTTCAAATTTGTCTTTTACGAGGTAATTCAGTTTCACGACCTAAGTCACAAGTTTTATAAATTAACCCAATTTGACTTCGGTCTTTTTTAATTTTTTATAATTTTTTTTTCAATTTCATCCTTTGATATTGTATTATTGGGCCTTCAACTTTATGAGTTTTGTTGTTTTTCTTTTAACGGGGCTATCTTGATCTCATACCATGGATCGGGAATTAATCGAGTTAGCTTGAGTTAACTAAAGTTTTTTTATCCTTTTTAAAATTGATTTTATTCTTCATTTAGTGTTTGATTTAGTGGTAATTAAACTTCGGGATTTTTAGTAGTCCTTGTCATTTTTTGTGGATTTTTTTATTGTTACTAGTTTTTTTTATAATCATATTATTAAATTAATCAAGCTCATTGAACTTATTCAAATCAATGACTTGGGTTCCAGATTTATCTTGTTATTTAAAAACACTATCATCATCTAAGTATCATTTTTTTATATTAGGAAAAATTTGACCTGAACCACAACATAACACGAATCATATATCTAGTGATAAAAACTATATCATATATAAATATATTAATTATCATATAGCCTTTTAGATGTATTCATATTCCATTTGTGTATCAATTATCATATTATCTTATCAGTGTATTCATACTCCATTTGTAATGGTGTTTGTAAAGAGACAATATATCGAAGCTTTAAATTCTATAAATCACTAATTTTTTCAATATTTTCTCTTGATAGAAACAATATATGATATTAAAATCAATTTGTATCATATATAATAGCATAATGAGTAGCATAATGAGTTGATCTGATAAGATGAACTAGGTTTTGATCAAGGCAATGAGTTTAGTTTGGTTAGTTTCTTAACTAATTGAATTTTTAACTTAACCTTTATTAGAATCTGAGTTTATAGCTCAACCTCCAAGCAGAACCAAGTTTGATAACTATAAATAAATATAATCAATAATAAATATAATGATACTTTATTTAGAAAAATTAAAAATATAGGTGAGATACATCTTATTCCAATGATTTAAAGATCAATAGTACTTTATATAGATAGATATGCTTTGGTAAGTTACTAGGATTGTTGCTTTTCATACATTCTTAATGTATCCGTTATTCTATATTATTGTATATTATTGGGCCAATCAAATTGATTTTTTATCCAGTTTATCAAATTAAATTGAATACATGGTTTTATTTGGCTCGGATTTGGAGTGACCCATCATCTTAATTGATATTATAATTTTTGTTTTGAATTTTTTTGTTTAGACATATACATTGTTTTTTGTATTGATTTGGATTTTAGATTTAATATTATGATTTACAAAAGGATTTTATTTTATGATTTTGGTTTTCTAATTAAAATTTTGAGAATGTTATTTCATATGGTTTTAATAAATATTTTTAATTAAAATTTTCATATTGGATTGGATACTCATATAAATAAAATCCTTTATCCCATGTAGGGAGGTTCTTGTTCACTCGAGGAGGAGGTTGCCTATTAGTTAATGAGCGTATTGATATTACTAGATTTATGGCTCGTAACTAGTTTTTTTCATCGTAAAAAAATGCTAAGAAAACATTTGAATAAATAAAATGAGTATAAAATTAGGATAAAAATATATAAATAAAATCCTCCATCCCACCAAGTCACCGGATCAATTGATAATTTTAATAATATGAATAAAAAATATAACAATGATAAAAAAAAAATGATAAAAAAATAACAACAAAAAATTTAAAAAACAAATCAATATGAGGCCATCTGGAGTATAAAAAATTCATTTTTAAAGGGAAAAACTAGAAAAAAAAAAACAAGAAATAAAACTCAATTAAACTACGTTAACTTATAAACTTCGTGAAAATGGATATAAGATTGAGATAACCTTATAGAAAAAATAAATAGAAAGAAAAGCACCACTTATAAGGAAAGGGAGAAAAAAGCATGAAGATCAGTTTTCAATACATCAAATGGTGAATAGTGAAATTAAAATAAATAAATTTAAAATTAAAAAAAATTGAAGTCAACCCATGAAATCTCAAACTCGATTTGAATCAAGAAGTTGAATTGCAGCCAAATTCATTTTTTAGGGATGAAATTATGAAGAAAAAAAATCAATTTTGAAAAATTTCAAAAGCAAAAAAGATAGCAATAAAAATAATGGGGATTAAATTTGATAGAACAAAAAACCATGGAAGATGAAATTATAAAAATAAATCTCAAACAAAACAAATAGCTATATAAAAAAAGAAGACTAAATTTTGATCAGCCAAAGTAAATCCAACAAAGAGCAATAATTAAAAAAAAAACTCTAAATTTTGATCAGCCAAAGTAAATCCAACAAAGAGCAATAATTAAAAAAAAAACTCAAGAAAACTCGGATTATTTTTAAAATCAGTGGAAAATCATAAAGGAAAAAAATAAAAAAAATTATCAAATAAAATAAATAACAATAAAAAGAGTGAGAATTAAATCCGAATAAAAAATAAAATAACAGGGATGAAATAGAAAAATAATCTTAACCTTACAAATTGTTTAAGAAAATCGATTGAAATATTGAAAGAAGAGATCAAGAAAAAAAAATATAAGTTTAAATAATTAGCAAAAACAAATCAATAAAGAACAATAAACAAAAAGACTTAAGATAACTAGGTTATTTTAAGAAACAACAAAAAATTCCACTGAGAGCAAATTAAGAAAAAAAAGTTAAGAAATGGCCACTACTTTCAAACTACTGTAAATCTTGGAACATGTGTCAGCTCATCTAGTCGGTAGTGCTAAGACCTTTTAAATATCGCTCCAGAAAGTATTATGTGGTTGTTGAATAACCCCACATGCGCCCTTGACCAAAGAAAGGGGTGTTCATATGCCTTGCATGACACTAGTATTTTTTTAATTACATTTAATATATGTTAACCGCAAAAAAAAAAACACACTTAAACAACTTTCAAATCTACAATAAAACTAATATAAAATTATATATAAAATTTTTTTGTAAGAGAGTTAAGTTAATTTTGTCTTTAAAGATAAAAAAAATTAAAAATACCAAAACATTCCTAACTAATAGGTATTATATTTTTTTTATTCTAGGGTTAAATTTATATTTTTACTATGCAAAAAGAAATGTTCAATTTAATCTTATATAATTTATAAAAAATAATTGTATCATGATAAAAATATCATTTTATTCTTCATATTAAATTGAAATGTTTTTTTAGTTAGAAAAATATTGTTATATCACTATTTTAATAAATAAATTATTTTAATCGTGGATACATTTTTAGTTTGTCGTGTCAGTACGGCCTGCAAGATTATAAGTAGCTGACACTAACTTTTACTCCCTACCTACCACCTAATATATACAGCATCAGTACAATAAATAACAAGCCAGTTGCCTGCGATCAGCACATATTTCTAATCACTCGTGTATATATGTGTTTCCTTGACATTCAACAGAATCAACACGAGCTCCACGTTTCAGACCTTTTTTGTTTTTTCTTATAAAAGAATTCTATTAGGTTTTTTTAATGTATTTTTTTATACATAAAAAAAAAACTTTAAATATAAATCGAGAAGCTCTCTCTCTCTCTCTCTCTCTCTCTCTCTCTCTCTCTCTCTCTCTCTCTCTCTATATATATATATATATATATATATATATATATATAAAAAAATAAATATATATATAAATAAAAAAAATCAATGATAATTAAAAATAAAATTCAAAAAATAGAAAGATGGGTATAAATCAAGATATTTAATCTTGTAAGAAGGAATATTTACCCGATTATATTCACTGAATTCTTTTAATTAAAATTAATTTTTTATTCAATCAAATAATATTAAAAATAGACTCACGTATTAAATTGATTAAATAAAATAAAAGTGGGAAAAATATTATACAAGGTTGTATATATAAAAAATATTATTTGAAAATAAACATGTTTTATTTTAAAAATAAAGTTCTTGTATACAAAAAAATATATATAGATGAATCAAAATAATATTTTAAAAAAATAAATACACACAATATAAAAAATAACAACCTCTATCCAAAAAAAATTAAATAAGCAAAACAAAATTACAGATGAGAGATATTAATTAAAAAATAAATTTAAAAAGGATATATCAAAAAAGATATTAGTAAAAAAAAAAAAAGCAATATCAGAAGAAAAAAATAGCTTAGTTACTATGGTTTAACTTGTCAAATTCGTGATCTGGACCACAAATTTAGCCGGGTTCAATATTTTTTCCACATAAATTTATATTCAACCTTAAAAAAGGGCCAAAAAGAGCCTGCGGACCTAGACTTATTAATTTTTAAAATGGGCATATGACACGTCATCCGTCTCAATGTTTTTGAAAAAAGTTGAGTAAGCGACACATCATTCGCCTCAATATTTTTGAAAAAAAATAAATAAGTGATACATCGTCTGCCAATGCAAACGACGTGTCATTTGCAAGCCCAGAATTTGACCACGACTATAGTGGATGGAAAATCAAACAGCTAGTCTTTTGCCCAAAAAACCTAATTTTCAAGCTACTTCAACCCAAAAATACTTTACCAACACCCTTATAATATCTACAAACCATTCCATCAACTGCAAATATCTAAAAAATGGTCTCAAAACCCAAAATCAAATCATTTTAGTTTTAGATTTCTCGACTCAGATCTAGTTTTATATGCAACATTGAGACTTTAAACAACCACTCTGAAACCCATCTCATCTCATGGAACTTGTGGACACTAAGAAAACCTAAAAATACCTAAAAAATGGTCTCAAAACCCAAAATCAAATCATTTTAGTTTTAGATTTCTCGACTCAGATCTAGTTTTATATGCAACATTGAGACTTTAAACAACCACTCTGAAACCCATCTCATCTCATGGAACTTGTGGACACTAAGAAAACCTATTTTGATGACCGGAAATGGACTGAACAACAACTTTCTCTCTTATTGCTAAAATCCAACAACCCCTCTTTCTCTTTAATCATGGATTGAAAAATAGCACAAATGAACTTATGTACTAAAATTGATTTTTTAAAAAAATTAAGAGGACCTAAATTATATACATTGCGTTCTTTTTTATGATTAAGACCTAAGTATATTTTTATACAATCTCTGGCACACCACAAATGTTTGATGCTTTTTTTATTTTGGTACTCTTTCTTTCAATTTCACTTTTGAATAAGATTTCAGATTTAATTGGCATTTAATTAGGATGAATCGTATAAAATAAAATTTCAAGAACTAAAATGAATTATTAAAAAATACACAGCATGTACATAATATTTTGTGAATATATGAATAATGTTGGCTCAACAATAAACACCCAATGCCTTTTAGATTTTTACTCAATTATTATTATGGTTCTCCATATCCGGTCCTTTGACTTGCAAATCTTTCAATTGAGAGTTTTTGAAATACACAAAAAAATTCAGACCAATGTCCCATGGTTTTACAATTTGATGTTGGAACATGGAATCCAAAAACTCGAAACTTTCAAATTTCAACCAAACTTTCAAATATTGTTTTAGGCCTATACGATCCTTAGATCTAGGAAAATTAAAACCAAGTTTAACTAAAATATCACCGACTTGATGAAAAATCGTTGATGTATTTTTTTAATTTATTTTTAGGTCAAAAACCATGTGTTAGGTCTATGTTAGACTTTAAAACTAGAAAATTCATCAACCTAACTATTTAAAATAAGTTTAATTAAAACATCATCAACTCAATGAAAACTCGTTCAAACCATGAACCAAAGAACATGACATTTCTTTTTCAACACATGTTATTACAATGATATATGCAACCTTCACATTTGGCAAGCATAGAAAATAAAACACATGTATCAAGCATAGAGTTCTTATTTCATGTTTCTGATAATAGTGAAGAGCAACTAAACAAACTAAGAGAAATATCGAAGAAACAACATAAAGGAAACATTAAAAAATAACATCATAGTTCTATTTTGACTCTATTCCTTCTTTTCATTTTTCTTACCAAAACATAACAAAAATAATCTCAAACTAATCATGCTCTTGCTAGTATGACATTAATAAGGAAAAGAGTGTGTATATACCTTAAAAACTAAAATAAAAAAAACAAAGAATATCTCAAAACCTATTTTTCTTAAAAAAACCATTGTCGAATAGTGAAAGCTAAAAAAAATAAATAAAAAAATATCAATCTGGGTTAACTTTTCAAATTCTCAACCCGATTCATTAGACCAGAAACACTCAATTTAGAAAAATCAGAAAGCCTAATTCATAACCAATCAAATATTGAAGAATGAGATTAAAAAAAATCAATTATATAAAAGGATCTAAAACAAAAAACAAGAATTAAAAGAATAGGGATCAAAATAGAAATAAAAAATAATTTTGATTTTTGATGGAATGATGAAATTGAAAAGAAAAAATCAAATTAACAAAAGGAAAAAAAATACAAAAGAATGAGGATTAAAATTGAAATAAAAAAATAAAAATAAAAATTTGATTGAAGGGTGAAAGTAAAAAGAGAAATCAATTTAACAAAAGAATCTAAAAAAAAAAATAGAATGAGCACTACAATGAAAAAAATAATACATTTCAAATTGAGATTGAATGATATAATTGAAAAACAAAATTCAAAATTTGACAAAAAAAACCAAGAATAAAAATTAGAAATCAAAAGAATAGGGCCCAAAATTGAAATCTCAAAAGATCAGGGGCCAACTTTGAAATTTTGCATGGGTAGCACGATTTATTTGGAGAGGAGAGAAGAAAATGCGGGAGAAGAAAAAGAATTTGTTGCCGACAAATTACGACACTCCTGACCACATATAACTTCTCATAAGGAAGAAGACGTGGTGATGCATCTAATAACACGATAAAAAATGGTTTTTGGTCGATGGGAGGCACTGCTAGCAGTGCTCAAAAGGCATGAGTGACTTCCATTTGATGGCGCGTACCATTTTTTTGTTTTTAATTATTTTTTATACTTATTAAAATATCAAATTTCTCCTTAATTCATGTCATTATAACAAAAAAAAAAACTATTGAGAAAAGATAAAAGTGCCTTTAAACTTCAATTTTAATTTTTTTTGTTTAAAAGATATTTTAATTGTTTTATTGTACTTTCAAAAGAGAAGGGGGAATATTTTAGCTTTTGGGGATGGGTATATGGGGGACAACTTGTTATTATGTCAAATTCACTTTCTAAAAGATGTTTGTTGTGATGCTTGGAATAATTCAAAGGTGTGTAAGCACCCCACTACTGTCTCTTAACTAAGGCTTGAAGAAGGATTTATTAAACTGGATGTAAATGATGATAGCTCTTTTAGGAACCCGAGAAGGATTGGATTTGGGGTCTCTTAAGAAATTCTGAAGGGAGATTGTTGAGTTTTATGGGTTATGGAGGTTGTGGTTCTAATTTACTTCCAGAACTGCTAACAATTAAATATGATTTATTGATAACATGAGATAGATGTTTCAGAAAGGTCATAAGCAATTTTGATTCTAGATATATTATTCGATTGATTCATGATGATTTTAACAAGTATTACTTATTCAGAGCTGTTATTTTTTACATCAAAGAACTCTTGACATGAAATTAAAAAGTTTGTCTGCTTCATACTTTGAGAGAAACTAATTTATGTTCTAACTATATGGCTAAGTTTGCAGTTAAAAATAACTCTGATTTATATATTTGGAAGAACCCTCCTCCAAAAAGAAAAAAAAATTATTCTCTGATGTTAGCTGTTTTTCTAGATTTGTCACAGAGGATCTTAGTTTTTTTTTCTTTTCAGTGTATAAAAAAAATAAGAGAAAAAAACCTTTTTACTCCCGGCCGAACCACCAGGTTTAAAAGTTTCTAGTTGGAAGGGCACTACCATCACTCCTCTTTCTTGGATACGGGTCAAGGAGTTTTAACTTCTGTTTGTATAACAAATTAGTATTAAGGTTAGATGAGACGGCACTAACCCACATAAAAAATAGCGACT
>Ga0325410_1006573_pt1 | contig 12754 bp, 3 predicted proteins | sample PopdelMetagenome_16_FD_206182 | JGI IMG/M metagenome (GOLD analysis project Ga0325410, IMG submission 206182) | Populus deltoides microbial communities from Bellville, Georgia, United States - Xylem-PdIQD-R3 | ecosystem: Host-associated > Plants > Phyllosphere > Stem > Wood/Secondary xylem... | reverse complement strand
ATTATGAACAATTATTGCTTTTTTTTAGAATAGCATATTAGATTTATAAATAATTTTACATGAAGTAAATGCTAATATTACTATAAAACCTTTAATCTTATTGAAAAAATATGATATAATCAGATGATCTTCTAAATAACATTGTAATAATTTTATTTTAAAATAATTCTATTCTAAGATATTAAAAAATAAATAAAAAGAGTGCTGCGTCAAAAGAATCAAGCTTAAAAGCACATGAGCTTGAAAAGACAGCCCAAGAGTTCTTAGGCCTGGAATGCTATACCCACTTGTCTGGCCTTTCCACGGTAGAAAGACTCTCTCTCTTCTCCATTTTAGATAGTTTTCTATCTCCTGTCTTAACTTTCGATGTTCGAATATGATATAAATAAAGGTACATAGCCGAATCATAAATGCTGCAAAATACAAGGATTAAAGTGAAAAAAATGCAAAAAATGACAAAAATAATAGTATTTTGTGAGCATGTTCATAATAATGAACAATGCGTAGTGAAAAGCAACATGCTTGGTGTTAATGTTTGTGTTAATGATATACACACACAGACACCACCTGCAAGTAGGGATAAGTAAACCAAAATATTGATTAAATCAAGTAAATTGAAAAAAAAAACTAAAAATATTGAATAGTGAAAAAAAAATCAATTAACCGAATCCAAATTAAAAAAAAACAAGAAACAAATCGAGCCAAACTGGAAAAAACCAAGCCAAAACTGAAAAAACCGAGCCAAACCGAAAAACCGAGTCAAACTGGTTTCAGTTTTTTTTAAAAAAATTTAATTTGGTTATTTCTTTTATAAAAACTGAACCAAACCGAACAAAAAAAATCACCCTACTACTACGTAGCCTACTATAATGAAAGACATTGAAACTTAAGTGCATCATTATATTAGCCTTCTCACATCTGTTTGTTTTTTTTTTAATTAATTTTTTTTCTTTACTTTAAAATTTTTTTAGTTCTTTCATGTTATTTTAATATGTTAATATTAAAAATAATTTTTTTAAAATATTATTTTACTATATTTTTAAGCGAAAAACATTTTGAAAAATAACTATTATCATATTCCCAAATATTACCTAAATGAATAATAAAGCTACTCTTTATTTTTTTTAAAATTTTTTTAACAATCATCCAAGTTACTTTTTAATAGGCTATGTTGATTAAGTTATTTCGAGTCAATTTCTACTCATTTTAATTTTAAATTTAGGCTAAATAAAGAATTAGATTGAGAGATTTCAAAGTTGACTCGGTAAACCACGTTTAATAATAATATTAAATAATTTTTTATAACCTGAATATTTTTTATTATGATAAAAAAAATTTAATCGGACTGGCAAATGTTGTAAAGTAGTAATCTTCTAACTATTTATTTGATAGTATAGTTTAGGGTGCTTTTGCAAAAATATTTTTCATTAAAAATACATCAAAACAATATTTTTTATTTTTAATATTAATATATTAAAATTATAAAAAATATAAAAATACATCATTTTAATATTTTTTTCAATTACAAAACAACTTAAAAGCATTTAAAAAATAGTTTATCGGCCAAAATAAATACTTATTTGAAAATATGATAAAAGTTACGTGTCAAAATATTTTTCACTTGAAAATATATCAAAATAATATTTTTTATTTTTAAAAATTTATTTTTAATATTAAAACATCCAAATAAAAAAAATATAAAAATTAATTTAAAACAATATATATATATATATATATATTAATTTAAAATAAAAAATAATAAAATAACAGTTTAACTGCGACGCAAAAAAAAAAACCCTAAACCCGCCTAGAAGCCTTTACCAAGACAGCAACTAGGCAACCTTAACCACTGTTTTCCTTTTTTCGTTAAAAAAATTAGGAGGCACAAGAAGACCTAGAACGTAGTAGCGAGGCCTCCTCTTGTATAACGACGTTGCCCTAAATATACACTCCCTAAAAAACGGTGTGCACCTAGCGAGAAGAATATCAATTTTATGGGGAGCCACCAGAAGGGAGAGCGTGGAGGCAGCAGCAATGGAAGCGGAGGAGGAGCTGTGGCGGTGGACAAGGGTGTCGATTTCGCACAATATTTCTGCACCTACGCGTTTCTTTATCACCAGAAAGAAATGCTCTCTGATAGAGTCCGTATGGACGCTTACTTCAACGCTATTTTCGAGAACAAGCACCATTTCAAGGGAAAGGTACCTCCTTTATTTCTTTAAATTTTATTTTCAAGCATATTTTGTATGCAAGTAACTTTAGCTAAATACATTGGAATTTGGGTTCTTAAATGTTTAGAAGAAGAACAATAACTAAAACTACGTTTGAGTCAAAATCACTGAGTTTATTATAAGTTACTTTCTCTTCAGATCTTCTAAGATTAAGCGGACTTCAAGTCTAAATCAATAATGAAAAGTTGCCGCAATTTATTTATTTATTTATTCTTTTTCTCAAAGCATAATGTCAATTTAAATCTCTAAGTAATTTATTGTTTAAGTCAATATATAATCTTTCAACCCAACAAGTTCTTAAGTGACATGTGGTCTGGTGAACCTTTTTGCATAGACGGTGTTGGATGTGGGAACAGGGAGTGGCATTCTTGCAATGTGGTCAGCACAAGCAGGTGCTCGAAAGGTCTATGCAGTTGAGGCTACTACGATGTCAGGACATGCGCAGGCTCTAGTCAAAGCGAATAATCTTCAAGATGTAGTTGAAGTACTTGAGGGTTCCATGGAGGATGTCACCCTGCCAGAGCAAGGTTTGCAACTTGTTTTCTGATTTTAGTTCCTTTTTTGCTTTTACTGGTTTAAGTACAAACTCTCTTTTGCCATTGATATACCTATATAGGTTAAGGTGTTTGTTTTGTTGATTTTGAACTTGGGTTTTTGATGGATGTTGGCAGTTGATGTAATTATCTCAGAGTGGATGGGGTACTTCCTTCTTCGTGAATCCATGTTTGATTCAGTGATATGTGCTCGTGACCGCTGGTTGAAGCCTGGTGGAGTCATGTAAGCAATTCACGTTACTATGTTATATTGTATGGTTGCATTAGATTTTCATTTCATTTGCTTTTCTGAGTCTAGTTGCTGCTAGTTTGGCTGCTCCTGTTATGGCTTTTCTGCTTGCAAATGCTAATGCTGTAATTGGTTTATGTGTTAACTATTTTCATTCTGAGCCCCATTTTAGTCTAAAAATTATGACCACACATCTAATTCTTGTAATTTTGCAGGTATCCAAGTCATGCTCGCATGTGGATGGCACCAATCAGGTCAGGATTGGGAGATCAAAAAAAGAGTGATTATGATGGATCGATGAATGATTGGCATGCTTTTATGGAAGACACTAAAGAATACTATGGTGTTGATATGAGTGTTTTAACAAAGCCTTTCTCAGAGGAGCAAATGAAATATTATCTCCAGGTTAGTTCTGGATTTTATTCATGTTTTGTGTTAATATTTTTGAATTTATTGATTACAGCCTGCCTACTCTTTCTCTTTTCTTTTTTCTTAATGCCAGTGCTGTTTCATAAATTTGTTATGGATAAACTCATGCAATCATTAATTGCTAGTTCAGTGACACTTCAATGAGGCTCTACTGATTATGTTACTGCTATTTCTTTGTACAAAAAATCTGGCTGCTCACAAGGATATATTCAGGTTGCACCGTGTTTCATATATAATCTGGATAACAATGTGTGTAATGGAATTTATAACTCAGCATGGAGCATGTGAGAATCATCTATTGAACACCGAATCATGAGTCACATATTACTATGAATGCTTAAATTATTATGTATTCGGGTAAATTTCATCTGAGCTGTCAATTGTACAGGAAATAGAGAAAGCTATCTAGTTCTTTGGTCTCCATTCTGTATGAAAAATAGCCATTTTTCTTCACCATTCTCTGCAGTTTTAAAGAACATACTAAGTAATTTCTGCAGACATCATTGTGGCAAAACCTTCATCCACATCAAGTCATTGGGACAGCTGCCATTATAAAGGAGATTGATTGTTTAACTGCCACGGTGAATGACATTCTCAAAGTCAAGTCAGACTTCCTATCGTCAATCACTTTAGAAAACACAAGGCTCTGCGGATTTGGTGGATGGTTTGATGTCCATTTTCGAGTAAGTGGATCATCACTATCCTTTTTTAGTCTTTCATTCCAGTTCTCTACAGTGTGTATTATATACACTTCTTTTCCCAATCTTCCATATAACGTTTTTGTTTATTTTTTTTGTTTTTTTGATATTGGATCACTAGGGAAGCAAGGTTAATCCGGCACAGCAGGAGATTGAGTTGACAACAGCTCCTAGTGTAGATAATAGCACGCATTGGGGTCAGCAGGTCTGTATCACCAAAAACATCATGATATTGTGCAATTTAGTAGAAACATATAGGGGCTGTTTAGAAGGGAAAAATGTATTTCATTTTACATCTCCAATTTTATATTCCATTTCCAGTTTTCTTTGGAAAATCAGAAAACATGTTCTAATTAGTTGTTTTCTATCTACAACACAGGGACTATGTTGAACACAGTTGAAACTTTAAGGACTAAACTGTAAATATGCCATCTTCAACCTCCATCAGCTTGCGCTAACTCTGTTCCTTACTGTAAAATTTTTGGGTCATTTTAGCCCCACTTGGTAACCTGAAATTGACCTCCATTTTAATCATGGCTTCATTAATTTCTCATACAATAAAATTAATAAAATGTGAATCATATTAACAATAAATTAAAACATGTGTGGAAAGTATTGTAGCAATGAACAATACTTTCCCCACTTTGGCCCTACAAAAAAAACATCCACCAACCTGACAATTGAAGGATAATTCTTTTTATAGGGGGGACATTAGCCAATGAAAAATTGAATAGTGACAAACTTGACTTTTGACTTCTATTATGAATAGGCAAATGACTTAATTAGCCTTACATGTAAAAACATTAACCTACATCAAGGAGCCATATATATATTTTTATTTTGTACAATTAAATTACTAAATTGCCTTAGAAAGAAACAAAAATAAAGCTTCTTTCCATGATGCTTTTTCATCTTTTCATCTTTGAGCTTTTTTTTTTTATAATCAAGTTAGGTTAGGGGTAAATTGATCTTTTATAAATATAAAATATTAATAGAAAGACAAATAGTTGGCTAAAGTATGGGAGTGACCTACCTCTTATATTTCATTTTTTTTAATTGCTATTTATTTAATTTTTTATCTTTTATTTAATTGATTGTATTTTCAATTTTATCCCAAATCTTTAGGTTTCATTTGATTTTTATATTAAATTTGATTCTTATTTTTTTGATATTTTTAAATCCTTCAACCAATTAAATTTTATTTCAATTTCATTCTTTATCATTTGATTTTAATTTTTTTTCTTTTTGAATTTGACGTTCATTCTTTTTACCGATGTTTATTTTGTTTTGGATTTTTATTTTATTGCAAACAGCATCACTAGTTTTTATGTGTTTCCTAGTAGTGAATGTGGTGCATTAAAATTGTATGGAGAAGAAAAATGAATGCCAGAAGTTATGAGCTTCAAACTAATTCGAGGTTATTTATCATCGTGGAACTTTTCTGAAGAGTGCATGAGACATGGATGTCTGTCCTAATCATTTGATTCATTGTGATGTTCTTGTGTTAATCTTTTTGGTGCACTAGCAACAGATCACTTCTTTAGTTGCATTATCCTTCTAATTTTTTGTCGGTGCTCATGGTCAGGTTTTCCTCTTGCATCCTCCTGTACATGTCAGTGAAGGGGATGCTATAAGTGTATCCTTCACCATGGATCGTTCAAAGGAAAATCACAGATTAATGGAGGTTGAGCTTGGCTGTGAGATCAAACAGTCCTCTGGCGAACAGCCTCCTCCTTCCAGAAACAAGTTCTACATAGAGTGAGGAAGGAAATAGCGGCTATCATGGAAGTCTTGATATCATGAAAATGGTATATCTTATAGCTTCCACATTGTCAGAACTCATTGTTACCAGGACCCGAAAGGCACATATTGGTATAATTTTGTTTAAATATGGTTTTGCGTGCTCTTATTACCTCTTAATTTTGATCCTTGTTTCAGAAAGGGTTGCAAGGAATTTAGCATATGCAAGAATTTTCTTACATTCATGCAACTTAATTTTGATCCTTGTTTCAGAAAGGGTTGTTTCAGGAAGGAAATAGCTTAGCATTCTATTTTATTCGGAAAACATCTCAAAATGATAGGATTTCTGGTTGTTGGCCGCTAGCATTCTGCCATGTGAAGCTGGGAGTTTAATTAGATGGTTCAGAATTGGTAATCGTCCTGAAGCTTCATTCGATAAATAAGCTATTAGCTTTCAGCATTGTGCTCAACTTAAAATACAAAAAATATAAAAAAATTAATTATTTAATTGAGTTATTATTGATATATTATTTTCAACATAGTAACCAGTAAAAATCGTTCACAAAAGGGTGTTGGGACTTTTATAAGAAATTGTTTTTATTCATCAAAAAGAGTTGAGTAAAAAGCAATGAAAGTTGGTTTTAAACTTGATGCTGACAATTGTTGTTCGATGCTTTGGGGCCCAATCATAAATATCATGTCCGAATTTTAAGCTAAGCCATCATCATGCTGCGTAGTCCTTTGAAGACAGTATCCTAAATTGCAGAGGCAGATAAAGAGGCCACGGTTTCCGTAATCTGAAAAATAAAAATAAAAATCATGCCATAAATTGAACATAAAAATACAATCACTTGGAAGTTGCATCTATACATGTTTAGTTTATATCTAACTTCATGTTTGTGATTTGTTGATGGATTGAATTATCTTTTTTTATATAAAAAAAATATATATATAGATATTGTAAGCGCATTTTGAAAAAGAAAAATATTTCCAAGACTTGGATCATAAACTCGAGTAAATCAACTAAGTTTGTTTTATTTTAATTAGATAATAAAAAAAACAACGGTAGTGATAGTGGATGAATCAATTCTTTTTTAAACAATGATCACTATAACTTGCAGAAAAAATAATTTTGTAAAAGGGAACCAAAGATGTAGCTCAATTCACATCTCATTAATTACGGCAGGATGAAATCAGATAAAAAACCTAAACAAATCAGCCTTGATTAACTTGAGTTAGCATGACAAACCTGTAATCACGGTAATCAGAGCCGAGCCAACCCGAGAATCTCGCCAAACTCGATGCCCAATAAAGCCTATTTTTTTAAAAGAAAACTTTCAACCCATGTTAACTTTTCAAACTTGTAACATGGAGTATTAAACCCAAACCATGAAACCCAATTATCAATCAATCAAATATTGAATGATAAAATTAAAAAATAAATTTCAATTATACAAAAGAATTCAAAGCAAAAAAAAAAAAAAAATAGCAATTAAAAAAATAAGGATTAAAATTGAAATACTACATAAATTTTACTTTTGATTGAAGGGTGAAATTGAAAACAAAAATCAATTTAGCAAAGAACCAAGAAGAAATCAAAAGAATAAGGATTAAAATTGACATAAAAATTAAAAATAAATTAGGATTGAAAGATGAAATTGAAAATAAATAAAACTTTTACAAAAGGACCAAGAAAAAAAAATAAAAATCAAAACAATGAGGATCAAATGGAAAAAATAATACTAAAAATTTGGATTGAAGGATACCATTGAAAACCAATAAAACATTTTCAAAAGGATCAATAAAAAAATAAATGAAAATAAAAAAATAAAAACTGGATTTTAAATACCAAAAACAAAAAGGGCCAACTAGTAATTTTCAGGGAGGAGAGATAAGTTTATTTTTAAATATATTTTAATTATTTCACGATGTTTTTTTATATTTGGTTAAATATTAAATTATCCTTCATTGAAAATGATAATAACAAAAATAAAACCATTATAAAAAAACCAAATCACCTCTTGATGTTAGTTTCATAATTTTTGCTTTTAAGGGTGGTTTTACTGTGCTTTTAAAATGTAAAATCACTTTAAAGATTTTTAATATGAAGAGTAAAATCATCATATTATAGTGTTCTAGTGAACGACGTCGGATGAAGAATATGTTTTCTATAGTGTTTTAGCCTCGGTTAAAGTGGTGGTTTAGTTTAATGGTTTGTGTTAATACCTATTTTTCGTTGTCGATCTATTTGGAGCATTGCGTAAAATACTTAGCGCGCACATGGGCACTCCTCTCCCTCTAGAAGAGTGCAAAACATCACACGTGGCTCTTGTATCATTTCGAAGCTGTTATCCTTCCAACATTATTCTCCAACAAACAAAATACAAACGAGGAACGGTAGGGTGACGTGGCAATGCCACTAAAATTACCGGCATGGTGCTGAGGTGTCATTCTCATTCCTTGCTCGGTGAGTGAATGCTTGCTCTCCTGCATTTCTTTTATATTCTTTTTTATGAAACACGGTCCACTATAAATATTATATAATAAATGTTTCTCTTTTTTCGAGATTTCTCCATTAGTTTCTCTCTGATTGGCAGCCTACAATTTGAGCTGACAATTTAAGTGGCTCCACCTGCCACTGTCCCATTTGCACCTCTTCTTCGTTTTTTTAATTAACATTGTAGATTCTGTTTTATTTTTTTTTTAATTAAAATGAAAAATTTTAGTTTTCACAGGTAGCTTTAACGTTGTACTGTCTGTGTGTGTATATATATATATATATATTTCAACAAATATAATTTAAATTTAAAATAAATTAATTATAAATTATATAAGATAAACATAATGTCAAATAAATATAATTTTAAAATTTAAAACATTCATAAATAGTCAAGCTTAAATACAACCTTAATTAAAGTAATTCAACTTAAACAAAATAACAATTTGATTTAATGGCTTTTCAAGCCTGAAATGAAACATGTGAAATAAAACCGTAACATTTTGACTGAAATTTATCTAAAACGGACCGAGATTTGAAATAAAATGAAAATTATTCTATTTTTTGAATTTGTATGAAATATTTCGGCCACTTCAAATGAAACAAAACAGAATTAATAATCTTGGTTTAAATTGAGCTTTAATTTTTTAAAAAAAATTTATTTTTTGAAAATTTTTTAAAATATTTTTAGATAATTTTAATATGATGATCTTATAAAATTTTAAAAATAAAAAAAATTATTTTAATATATTTCTAAATAAAAATTAATTTAAAAAATAACGAATATATAATAATTTTAATATCATACTCTTAGGCGCCGAATAAATTTAGAGATTTTGCAATGTTTAGACTGGGACCCACCAAAATTGTCTCTCACGGACTTCAACTTTCATGTAAATTGGTTAGATATATGATTGATGGCTCACGCTAGCCAAAGTGTTTTTTCTTTTTAAATACTTTAAAATTTTTTTTTATCTTTTTTATTTTTACAAACAAAACATCAATTTTTTTTAAAAAAAATATGACAAAATATCAATTTAATATTTTTAAATAAATATAAAAACATATATTGTATTTGATGATTAACTAAACAAATGCTATTGATTTTGTTATTATTCAATATATATATGATCATGCTTAGTAAAAAAAAAAAATCCTTCTTTTTCATGATTTATTGGACTTTCTTTATTTCAACACTTTCTAGTCTTTTTTCTTGTTTTTTATTTTCTATGTTTAGGTTTTATAAAACTGTATATTTGATGCCTGATATTTTATTAGTTTTATGTTTAAATGTTTCAAATTTAATTCAATTTATTAAGCTAGTAAATTTTATTTTTTTTTAATCTCAATGCTTCTCATTATCTCTGACACGTGACAAAACTGAGTTTCAATAAAGATTATATATATAAAAAAGAAAATTACATATTTAATATCTAACTTATTTATCTATTCACGGATAAAAATAGTGAGTGATTAAATGTGATGCTTCATAAAAGTGAGTAGAAAAATTAAAAAACTGATTAAATCGAGAAAATTAAAAAAAAAATAATTGAAAAAACCAAATCGTAAAAAAAACTGATTAAAATTTTGAAAAAACTAACCGGTTCGGTTTTATAAGCCTGAAACCAAAAAAACCGAACCGAACCTAAACCGAAAAAACCGGAAAAAAAACCGAGCCAAACCAGAAAAAAGCCAAACTGAAAAAACCGAGCCAAACCGGTTTGAACCAGTTTTTGTCCAAAAAAACGAACCGAAACCAGTCGGTTTGAACTGATTTTAGTTTTTTTTTTCAATTTAGTTTGATTATTTTTTTGATAAAAATCAAACCAAACAAAAAATAATCACCTCTACTGCTAAAAGATAATTCGATACCACAAAAAAATATTATTTAACATTAACAGTTTTTTATTAAAAAAAGAAAAATAAAAAAAACTTGATAAAAGAATCTCTAAAACATCCAGAGAAGGAGGAGAACTGAATTGAATCTGGAGAAACCTCTAAAAAATCCGGTGGGCCATTGTAAGAAAAGAGATGAAAATGCTCCGTCAACACTTCACCGGAAAGGAACAGCCAAGAGTCCCTTAAAGGGAAACACATTCTTAAAGAAAGAGTCCCTTCGACGCAACAAAACTGCTCTCTCCGTTGTCCTTTTCTTGATCCTCTCTCTCATTAATAAATATTATTACTGTTGCTGCTGCTGCTATCCGACAGGCCTGGTCGGTCACTGGTCCTAATGTCGGAGAAGCAGCTCCATGTCCAGATTTGATTAGGAGCTTGAAGGCGACGGCGTGGATACCTCCCCTTCTTGCCGATTGAAGGCATCCATTCGTTAATAATACAAGAGAGTCGTCCTCCTAGCTCCCCTTTCTACGAAACATGTTACCGAAAGAGCGAGTTTTTGTTTTATATATTTATTTATTTATTTATTATTATTTGCTCCGAAAGCTATCTCATGTGATTTCTTACAGCTTGGATGTGGATTTTATGATGCCAGAGATCAATAATGAATGAATCATTATAAAATCAGAAATAATACCTTAGACTAGCCCTAATCTCGATCTTAACACTATTTACATGTAAGATCGTCGTCGTTGCTGTCCGAAGGACTAAGCATATATCTAATTGGGATAATATTAATTTATGCTACTGCATGCTCCACAAAACTAATGACATCTTACCAATTTTAGAGGAAAATATTAATTTTTTGTTTTTTTTTTCCAGAATGCATACCAGCTAAGTGATCTTTATGGCAGGAGGTAGGAATAATCTGAGATCTGGGCCAGAGAGGGAGAAGTGGCATGTACATGAGCCATGGAAATTGGCAATCATGCAAGAGACAGCAATTGCATTAATTTGGTATGGAACAGCCTCGACACTTGCCCATCAATTCAGAGTGTGAGGAAGCCAGCTCAATATTCATTGTAAGCGCACAAAACTAGGAGGCATGTGGGAAGAATGTAGTTAGTCGTATGTTATTCATTGAATTGAATTTGTTTATATAAATATATTTAATTCATTAATAAAAATATATTTATTTTTAATATTTATAAAATATTTTATTAATAAATCTAATATATTATTGATGAATCTAGAGGAAATATAAAGTTATTAAGACGAAATGTTTCGTAAAGAAAATGTTATAATTATGAGATTCTTATTGCATCAAAGCATTATTCTTAGAATGTTTATGGTTAATGCTCTATTAAAACTATATATTAATTAGAGCTGTTAATACTGATACATATTATGTTCTTTTTTTTTATGAAAAAAAAAACAGTTGTTCTCATAAGCTGAGGTATAAGGGATACCTAGAACTAATTTGTAGGTGTTGCCAGTTGATATGTACACTGAACTGACCCACATGAGAATTCCATATGGAGATATCACTTGTGTCTATGAAAAAACTCATGTGACGATTGTGTAAGTAATTCTTAGACTTGGGATCATTAAGTTATTTTATATAAAGAGTGTTATGTTTTGATCCCACTACATGTTGTCCTAATCGAGGGTAACATATAAGCATATATTGGGTATAATATGAACTATATGAATGTATTTAAGTAATTAAGAGATGAATTTAATATCAATAGAATACTATGCCTTTTATTTTCTACACAAACTATGTAAGTTGCAGAACACTTGAAAAACACAAAAGAAAAGAGCCAACACTTAAATCCATAACAATCTCTCTCTTTTAAAAGAGCGCAAGAGATTTTTCACTGGTGATTCATGTTGATTACCGTTAGAGGCTAAACACTTTGATGACTTGTAGTGTGTGATAACCTAGTCTTGAAATAATTATTCAAATTAAAAAAGAACATCCGATCTTCAAATAATCTTTGTATAAATTCTAAACAATCCAAAATCTTGGGATCCTCAAGAAAAATTTAAATGTATTGTTTCTGTTGCATGTATATATTTCAAGAAACCCAATAGAAATCATTGATGACTTATTGTCATGCTAAAACTAGAATATCTTAGTCTTTAAATAAATATATAATGTAAATGATAATAACAAAATGCAACAACGAGTTTCATCTTCAAGATTTATGAAGCACATATACGCAGATGAAATAATTTTTGAAAATTTAGTATATAATGTAATGGAGAATAGTTACTTGTTTTATGTTCTATATATTATATATATATTTTTAATTTTGATAGTACATAAAACTAGCACATAAAAGATCAATATTAGCAATATTAAAGTATAATTAATAAATGTAAAAATATGTGAAATAATAAAAGGAAAAAATTAAGCTCATATAATTTATATTTTCTTCATAGTACAAATAAAATTAATATCTAAAAAAAATTATAATATTGAAATGGATTATGACGATTTGGAAAGGAGTAATTATAATTTCAACTTTTTT
>Ga0325410_1006572_pt1 | contig 12755 bp, 10 predicted proteins | sample PopdelMetagenome_16_FD_206182 | JGI IMG/M metagenome (GOLD analysis project Ga0325410, IMG submission 206182) | Populus deltoides microbial communities from Bellville, Georgia, United States - Xylem-PdIQD-R3 | ecosystem: Host-associated > Plants > Phyllosphere > Stem > Wood/Secondary xylem... | reverse complement strand
GAATTTTGCGGACTAGCCAGGTTGACTTGGGTTTTTTTATGGTTCTTTTCTTAATTGAATATGTGTTTTTTTTTAATTGCATCATTCAATATTAGGTTGATTGAGAATTGAACTTTATAATGTTTTTATTTATTTATTTATTTTCTATGAAGTTATCCTAGTTTCTTAACTCGAGTTTAATATGTTAATTCGGATTGACTCGGATTATTTTTTTTCCATTTATTTTTTCAATTTAATCTTTTAATATTGAGTTTATTGAGAAATTGATTTCATAATTAATTTTTCTTATATAGTCGACTTGATTTTTTTTAGTTTTTTTTTAATTTTATCCTTAAAATTTGAAATTTATTTTACTTTTATCCTTAAAATTTGAAATTTATTTTAATTTATATTGCATGAGATTATCTTGATGATGTTGAATTTCTCTCCAGCAGCCTTTTTAGCTCTCAAAATCGAGTCCAAATTAGCATTTGTACCACTGCTGTATATCTGTTTCCAAGATAATCTTACGGCAACCATAAGACCAAGCTAACTCCAAACTTGTCACCACCGCCCACAACTCCGCCTTGACCAAAGCACAAAACCCACCATTCATTGAAAAACCCTGCAGCCAAGCACCCAAATTGTCCCGCAATAATTCTCCAGTGTCTGCTGCCACCGAGTCATCTGAACCTAGTCTGCTTGTGGATATTGCCAGCCAGCCAGCCAGCCAGCCAACCGAAATTGCTTCTCTTTAGCTTGTACGTTCTTAAGAGGAGTGGAGCTCCTGGTTTTTATAATATATCTAGGGCCAAGCTTCTAATATAGCACAACAAGGAGTAAACCCCTCCTCCACACTCTCGTTAAACACACGCTGGTAGTTGAGTCATTTCCAAATCAGCCACACTGCAGCTCCAAAAACCAACGAAAATCCTTCTCTCGTCATTACTCTTGAAGAGAGATGACCGATGGTGGGTTCAACCACTAAATTCTGAGGAATAAAAACAGGTCCCATATTCTTGTAGCATGATGGCAATCCCTAAGAACATGAACCATACACAGAACAGACAGTAAGGATTATGTAATGGATATTTTGACTATAGATGAAAGAGTATTCAATCAAAATTATAATTCAAATATATTTATCTAATCAAATTTTACTATTATAAATTGAGTAAGGTTATAGTATTTGGATTCATTGAGAAATGACTTTGATTAAGCTGGTTTAATAGTCAAGAATTTTTAATTTATTTTAATTAGATTCAATTTCTTTGCAATTCAGCCTTTTCCCATTATATAAATCTTTCCAGTTTCAGCCTTTGATTTTCAGGATTGTTTCAAATTATCAGCAAAACCTGACAGAGGAGAAGAGAGTAAGCCGATGAAACAGTAAAAAGGCCATCAGGAGGGTGTCTCCAAAACATTCATGAGAATATGCGCAGGAAAGAAATGAGAAAATAATGACCAATTCCATTGATCTTGAGCATTCATAGCATCACGAAACATCCATTCCTGATTAGGCAATGGAATCTCCTGAAGCGAATGATCCTTTAGAGGTCTTTCACCTTCAAAACCTGACTCCACTGCCATTCCCTAAAGACCCTGTGCTACCCGAGGCCAAACCTTACAAATTGCTTTCCACAAAGGAAAATCAGCCCCCTTCAATTTATGATGATACTGACCCAAATTCATTGTTAAATTACGTCTAAAAAAATATTATTTCACGTTAATAGATTTTAAATTCTTGACTTTTAAATATTATTATAGCCAGAATCGTCTCCTCATTCTTCACATATTTTCCACGCAGAACCACGGCCAAAAGACTGTCGTTTATCATGAATCAGAGTCGGAACCCGTCGGAGTTTCCCGATGGAAGCTTTGTTCACGAGGTGGATCTTAGGGTTTTATGAAAAGATACATTGCTTGTATTGCAATGTGCTTTATATAGAGATTACAATGAGAATTACAATCAGAATAGAAAAGAAGAATTACACACAAAGAAGGAAACTGAATGTCCTGAGAATAAGGAAATAGATATCCTAACTATACGTGGAGTCATAGCTGATGGAGATTTGCAGCTGGTGTGGATGTATTTGATACATACGGGGAACTTATTCATTTACTCTTATACGCCTTCGCAAGATGGTGCTTCCATCAGATACACCAATTTAGGACCGAAGAAGAGTAAACCGTTGGTGAGAGAGAGGCTTGGTGAGAGCATCGACTAGCTGGTCTGTAGTAGAAACATGAGAGACACGAAGCAAACCCTTGCTGACATGATCACGTACAAAATAAAAGTCAATAACTATATGTTTCATGCGAGAGTGAAAGACAGGATTGGCATAGAGGTAAGTTGCACCCACTAATGCAACTCACGTAAGAGCTGCTGAACCCAAGATAACTCAGCGGCAGTGGCAACAACAGCCCGATATTCAGCTTCTGTAGAAGAGCGTGCAACAGAACGCTGCTTGCGAGAGGCTCAAGAGACAACATTACCTCCCAAAAATAAAATATATGCAGTAGTGGATGTGCGGTCATCAGGATTTCCTGCCCAATTAGAATAAGAGAAAGCAGATAATGTAGTGGAAGTGCTGCGAGTGAGGGAGAGGCCATGATAAATGGTGCCCTTGAGATAACGTATCAGACGCTTAACTGCTTGCCAATGAAGCTGAGTGGGTTTATGCATGAACTGAGAGAGTTTATGCACTGTAAAAGCGATGTCTGGACGGGTGAGAGAGAGGTACTGGAGAGACCCAATAACACTGCGAAACTCACTGGCATCTATGGAGGCAAACCCATCAGTTAGAATGAGATTGGAAGTTGTGGAGAGTGGTGTAGTTGCCTCTTTCGCACCAGCCATGTTGGTGCAGACAAGTAGATCATATATATATATGTGTTGGGACAGGATGAGGTCAGTGGAGGTGGGCAATACTTCAACCCCAAGAAAGTAGTGGAGAGAACCCATATCTTTGACAGAAAAACGAGAGGACAGTGCAACAATAAAAGAAGATAAGAACCTGCCATTGTTGCCAGTAAAAAGGAGGTCATCAACATAGACCAAGAGATAAGCAATTATGTCATCATGATTGTAGATGAACAGAGATGTATCAGCTTTGGAGTTGACAAACTACTGTGAGATGAGAAATGTGGCCAGCTCATTATACCAAGCTCGGGGAGCTTGTTTAAGTCCATAGATGGCTTTGCGGAGACGACAAACATGGTGAGGTAGCTGAGCATCAATAAAGCCCCGGGGTTGAGCCATGTAGACTTTTTCAGAAAGAGAACCTTGAAGGAAGGCGTTATTAACGTCAAGTTGTGTAATAAGCCAACCATGCTGAAGGGCTAGACAAAGAACAATGCGGATGGTGGTAGGCTTGACAACGGGGTTGAACGTCTCAGTATAATCAAGACTAGGACGTTGATGAAAGCCTTTTGCTACAAGGCGGGCTTTGTACCTATCAATAGAGCCGTTTGGTTTTCTTTTAAGCCAAAAGACCCACCTGCAACCTACCAGATTCTGATGCAAAGAAGGAGGGACCAATTCCCAGGTGTCATTACTGGTTAAAACAGTGAACTCAGCGGACATGGTAGCTCTCCATTCCAGGTGTTGAAGTGCCTAAGACACACAGGATGGTTCAAGAGTGACAGGTAAGGGATGTTTAGTGGTGAGGTTGAGCTGGCGAGGTTTAAAGATATGGTTTTTGGAACTAGTGATCATGGGATGATTTGGTACAAAGGCCGGTGGAGGGGTGAGGGCGAGGGATGATGATGGTGGTGGCAAGGACTGATGGGCAAGACTGGAGGAGCGATCATCACACAAGGGCGAAGGCTAGTATGAGTGCACGATGGCCTACTGGAGGTGGGGGCAAGAGTGCTGCAGGTAACGAGACTGGCATGGCTGACTGGAGGAGAGGAGGGGAAGATAATGAAGGAGGAACTGGAGGTGGGGAAGTAATGTCAAATGATAATGCCCATTTGGGCAAAGAAGGAGAGGATGGACGTGCATGGGGGGAGGCAGCAAATGGGAATACAGTTTCAACAAAGCAGACATGACGGGAAATGAATAAACGTTGAGTAGTTGGATCAAAGCACTTGTAGGCACTTTGAGTGAGGGAATATCCTAGAAAGACACAAGGACGCGAACGGGGGTCAAGTTTGTGTTTGGCATATGGTCGTAGCCATGGGTAACACAAACACCCAAAGACACGAAGCTTAAGATAATTAGGCAAATGACCAAAGAGAGATTCAAATGGGGATTTAAGTTGAAGAATGGGAGTGGGTAAACGATTAATGAGAAATGTGGCAGCTTGAAAAGCATGGGACTAGAAAGAAAGAGGAAGGGCAGCTTGATGGAGCATGGTGAGACCTGTGTCCATAATGTACCGATGATGGCGTTCAACAGTACCATTATGTTGAGGAGTGTGGGGGGGGGGGAGTAGTGAGATGGGTGATGCCATGAGTAGCAAAATATTCTTTAAGTTTGACGTACTCACCCCCATTATCAGAATACATGGAAACAATTGATTTTTTAAAATAATTTTCAACAATGACTTTGAATTTGGGAAAGATGAGAGAAACATCAGATTTATGACAAATAGGATATAACCAAATATATTTTATAAAATGATCAACAAAAATGACATAAAATCGATAACCTTCGGTGGAAGAAATTAGAGCAGGGCCCCAAACATCAGTGTAAATTAAATCTAATGGACCATGACTCTTTAGAGAGGATACATGAAAAGGAAGTCGCTGGCTTTTATGACAGAGACAGGAGTCACAAGTGACGTTACTAGATGATGTAGATAGAGGAAGGGTGTAGGAGGTAACAAGATGATGCAGGATACGAGAAGAGGGGTGGCCAAGCCGTCTATGCCAGTCTATCAGTGGGGCTTTAACACCAACAAAAGCATGGAATGATGTCAGAGGAGACAAAGATTCAGGCCACACGTACACATTATTTTTATTCTGGCCGCGAATGAGAGTCGCCGCCGTGCGAAGATCCTTCACCAAAAAATAAGTAGGAAAGAATTCAATGGAGGTATTTTTAGTTTTACAAAATTGAGAAACTGAAAGCAAATTTTTCTTGATGGAAGGAACACACAGAACATTAAATAAGGCAAAATCTTTTGAGGGAGTTGGAAAAGTTGCATGGCCAGCATAAGTTATTTGCAAACCTGTGTCGTCACCTATAACAATAACATCCGAACCAATGATTGAAAGTTCATCAGATATACTTCTCATGGTATTAAGAAATTCATCCATAGAGTTGGAGCCACGGGTGGTAGCAGTGAGTCGTTCCTTGAGACTCATTACTCGTGATCGTGAGCAGTTTGCATAGCGAGTGTTAAGTTTCTCCCATGCCATATGGGAGGTTGTTGCATATGCAATGAGTGGCATGATTTGTTCTGAAATAGAGGCGATGATGGAGTGCAATAGAAGCTAATCTTGGCCAACCCAGAACATGTGAGCAGGATTAGGTGCATAATGCAAAAGTTTAGGTAGTTCCAGATAAGAGCCATCCATATATCGCAGGAGATCATAGCCAATGAGAAGGGCATTGAATTGAGCACGCCATGTCAGGTAGTTTATTGGCGTGAGTTTGAGGGGTAATTGTGCTACAACATTGATAGCAATAAATGAATTTGGTGCTGTGATAGCAGGGTTAGACACAATAGTGGCTGTGTTTTCTTGAGAGGTTTCTGCCATGAAAGTAACCTGTGAAACTAGATGCTCGTGGGAGCGTGACGGCTCTGATACCATGTAGGGTTTTATGAAAAGATACATTGCTAGTATTGCAGTGTGCTTTATATAGAGATTACAATGAGAATTACAATCAGAATATGAAAGAAGAATTACACACAAAGAAGGAAACTGAACGTCCTGAGAATAAGGAAACAAATATCCTAACTATACGTGGAGTCATAGCTGATGGAGATTTGCAGCTGGTGTGGATGTATTTGATACATACGGGAAACTTATTCCTTTACTCTTATACAGATACCTACCCCCACCGCTAAGCTTTGGCTCACATACCTTTTCCCATTTAATTAAATGCATTTCTTCATCTCCTGGCCATGTCTGTCCCTCCAAATAAATTCCTTCATCATGAACTTTGTCAGTATCATTTTGAGATATGAACAAATACTTACCTTATAGCTCGTTGTAATTATATTTTAAAAAAATATTTAAATTTTTTTTATTATCATGAATTAAATAAAAAAATTGTTTAAAAAATATTTCACAAGTGAAATTGGATTTTAACTATGACTTGGGGCTTTCTCCATGTGATATTGGGGTTGAAATGGGCTGGCCCAAAATTGTGCGTCGTCAAATTGATAGCACTTGTTAGTCTTCATGGATCTTGGGATCCTGCTAATTTTAATGAACTCTTCAAAACAAAACTTTTAAAGGTTATTAATAATTGGGATTTTAACTAGGATCGTTAAGGTTATAGGATCAGAAATAAAATTCAATCTTAAGCCCCGTTTGTTTGCTGAAAAGTATTTTTTTTAAAAGTGAATTTCGGGAAAGTGAATTATTTTCCGATATTTGGTAGTGTAATGAAAAATAAGTTGGAAAATATTTTTCAATGTTTGGTTATGTCATGGAAAATGAGCTGAAAAATAATTTATTAATATTTTTTAAATTTTATTAAAATAATGAGGAACAAATCTTACAAATTAAAAGTTGAATGAGAATAAAATTGAAAAAAAAATAATTTCATAAATTATCTCAAATAAAATAAATAATAATCAAAATAATAGAGATCAAATCTAAAAAATAAAAAAAATTGAAAGATGAAGAAATTAAAATAATAACATTTCATAAATTATTTCAAATAAAATAAGTAACAATCAAAAGAATAAGGATCAAATTTGATAGATAAAACATTTCAATTAAAAAGTGATAAGGAAAAGGTAAATAACAATTATAAAAATAAGGATCAAAATTAATATAAAAATTAATTATAAGGGATGAAATTGAAAAACAAATATTCAAAACAAAATATATATAGCAATCAAAAGTTTGAGGATCAAATTTGATATAATCAGCAAATAATATAACATTTCTAAATTTTTCACAACTTCCAGAAAGTGTTTTCCGCCCAAAATAAAAGGAAAACACTTTCTTGTAAACCAAATCAAATTTTCCGTTGACCGGATGTGTTTTTTGTTGATCAACTTTTCTAATGGCAAACAAACACAGGAAAGTTTGGAAAGTGGTTTCCCGGAAACCAGTTTCCAGGAAACAAACGCAGCCTAAGAAAATATCATAAATAAATTATTAGATTTAACACATTGTATACAGTACGAATATAAATATAAAAATACATGAAAAGTATATGTTCAAATAATAACTAAAATAATTTCTTATTCACTTAAAAAAGATCATTTTGTTTTAGGAGAATCCAACTTATATGCATAGGAAAAAGAAGAAGAAGAAGGGTGATATCAAATATGGATAAAGTAATGATAAACTAAAAGAAAAGAATTAATAATTAATAGACATTTTTCAGATAAGTTTTCTTTGTCTTTTAAAGCATTTTTTATATAAAAAATAGTTTATAGACTTGCGCTACATTGCGAGTTGAATCAATTTTTTTTATCATAACATATAATATCCAAGTTGTAAAAAAACTATTTGACATTGTTGTTAAACCCAACTCAACGGGTCAACCTTGAAATCTTTCGATCTAATTTCTTGTCTAGTCCAAGTTTAAAAATTAAACCGTGTGAAAGTTACTCTAATGTTATCCAGACCCAGTTAACTTAGTTAGTTTAAAGGCAACCTAATTGACCTATAAAAAATATCTAAGGATAAAATTGAGAAAAAAAAGAAGATGAAATTAACAAAAAGAAACTCTTGAATAATAAGCACTATTTAAAAAAACGAGCAAAAAAATTTAAAAGATTAGAGAGAGATGAAGTATTAATTGAATTTTAAATAAAAAAAAATCCATGCAAAGTAAAAACTAAATAAAATACAAGGAGGGTATTAATTAATATTTTATAAAAAAAAAAGGGTCAAACATTGATAGGCTAGCTCTACACGCCCAATTCTAAGAAAAAAGCTTAGGCACACATAGGCCTAGAAGCATACGCTTGTGCTTTGTTTTTTTTCTCATTAGTCATCCACTTCTTATTGGGGTGATGATTAAAATCCAACTACCATTATGGTGGTTGGAAAATTATGAAGGTTTTTGGACCAAAAAATTCATTTCTCACTCGTTCTCATTTAAAAACATCATAAAAACTTTTATAAACCACCTACCAATAAAATCACTTAAATGAATCTAAATCTATTTTTTCAAACATGTTTATAGAATAAATCATTGTCATTGAACTTATCTTGTCGAATAAAACCCTTTAACAATAAAATCAACCATTAACTTTCTCTTTCATTCGTAGTTTTTTGGCGATTTTCTCTCATCTCTCTCAAACATAAAGACTAAGAAATGAATAAAATATATTTTTGGACCCAAAGAAAAATTCTAAAAACTTTGAGATTGACAACACATTTTCTTTGTGTTTTATTATGGTCCTCTCACTTTTAATTTTGTCTTTCTACTATAATTTTAAATTTTATTCCATGGAAATAGGCCGCAAAAGTATTAAATCGAGAAGAAAAAAAATATCTATGGACAAAATTAAAGAAGGATAAAAATGAGATTGATCATATATTTTCTTTATATTTTATATTATGATGCTTTCACTTTTAGTTTTGTCGTTTTATTTTAATTTAAAACTTTATTTTATAGAATTAGACCACAAAAGGATTAACATGTTTTTCAAAAATATTATATAATGCAATGTTGGATGCTTTTTAAAAATATTTTTTAATTAAAAATACATTAAAATGATAATTTTTTTAAAAAATATTTATCAAAACAATTAAAAAACACTTAAAAATAATATTAAATTGATTTTTTTTCAAAAAAATTAAAAAAAATAAATTGAATTACATTATCAAATATACTACTATGTCAACGACCATACTTAAAAAATAGCATGAAAATAGCAATTAACATATTTCAAATCATAAAACAATCCCATTAACTCCTGATTTTACCACAACAATTTAAATTAAGATTTTAGTACCATCTTATGAAAAAAGAAAATAAGGGATTTGAATTATTTGATTTTCTAAAATCTTAGGACTTTGATATTAAAGTATGATTTTAATATCCATCTAGGGTGCCGACAACAGGTGTGCTGAGAATTTAGCTTCGCTAAGAAACTTGAAACTTGAAACTTGTTCTCATTGGACAGAGGTACTTTAGTTGTTCGGACATTTGTCCTGTTTTAACGGGCAGCTTGTGAGACGCGGCATATGTCTGAATCCATCGCTTACGCGTCGTCTTCTCCAGGTCTCGGCGGCCACGTGCGTTTCTTATCTTCTTCAAAATTGATATACAAATTGAGTTATTGGCATTGAATATTACATATCGTAAAATCCGCCCAATAATTAAAGTTTCAAAAATAAAAAAAACAACAAAAAATTTATGGAAAAAAAATTTAATTGAGAAAGGGTTATATATATATATATATGTGTGTGTGTGTGTGTGTGTGTGTGTGTGTGTGTTTGAATAAAAAATAATTAAAAATGAGAGAAAAATGATTTGAAATTACATGTATTGAAAAGATTATATATATATATATATATATATATATATATATATAGTTTTATCCATATTAAATACTAGCATTATTTAGAACATTAAAAGAAAGATAGATATGAAATGGAGAGAAAAATAAAAAATAAAAAAATCGTTAAACTTTAACCTTAATATTTTAGACTTTTTTAAAATCTTTCAAAATACATTTTGGAAATTCATTAAAAACCGATTGCTATTACACACGTGTGTGTATATATGTGTGTGAGAAAGTTTACAGTTGTTTTTCAAAGTGTTTTTTACTTAGAAAAGTATTGAAATAATATTTTTTATTTTTTAAAAATTATTTTTTATATCAGGGTATTAAAATAATATAAAAATACTAAAAAATATTAATTTGAAACAAAAAAAATAAAAAAAATTCAATTTTAAATATTAATTTTTTTTAAAAACACTTTAAAAACACAAAAACAAACAGGGCTTATAGTTTTTTTGCTAAAATTATCATTTATTGAAACAATTAATCCTATTCAGAAATCTCTAAATATAAATGTTAATACATTTTAAAGCTTGTAATAAATACGTTCTAAAACAACATAATTGAAAATTACAAAAAAAAAATGAGTTAAACCGTTTCAGAGGTCGAAATTCTCATCTCAGTAATTAAGAATACTATCAGACTATCAGTCATAACACTAAATTATGGGGGAAAATGACAAATAAAGTTGTATATACGATTTTAAATTGCTTGAGCCTGTTTGTTCTGTATTTCAAAAGCGTTTTTAATAAAATTTATTTTTTTTTAATTTTTTATTAACTTTAAATTAATATATTTTTAATATTTTCAAATCATTTTGATGTGTTGATGTTAAAAATAATTTTTTAAAAATAAAAAAAATATTATTAGTATGTATTTTAGCATGAAAAACTATTTAAAAAGCAATCACAACCACACTACCAAACATACTATAAAAAAATATATAAAATAGATAAACGTGGCCATCAATTAATTAGATAATGCCCATCGGTGTTATAGTGCTCTCTTTCGTGTGAGAAAAGTCTCTCTTTTTAATAAATTAGAAACTTGCAATGGAATTAAGCTCCTTTTTGTTTTATGTATAGCGACATGCTATACGTTAGATTTACGTGATAATTACGTGTGCTTTTCTGGAAAAAAAAATATTAAATTGTGTAAGAATTAATTTGATTAATTTGAATAATAATATATTTTCTTAATTTGGATTTATTCGGATTAACCTGTTAAATCTGTAATTCAGATCACGAAATCAAGATAACATCATATAAAACAAATTAAATTCAAATAGAAAATTCAATTTCTAATTTAACAAATGTTGAAAAATAAGATTAAAAGTAAAAATTAATTAAAAAAAAAGAAAAACTCAAGTGAATTCGGCTTAATCTATCTGACTTGCAACTCGGGTTAATTATATGAATGATATAACTCTATAAAAAATAAATATAAAAAATTATAAAACTAAATTTTAATTTATCTAATATTTAAAAATAAAATTTAAAAAATAACAATTAATTCAAAAATTATCAACCCGGGTCAGGTGTTTCTTTCTTCCTTTCTTTTTTATTTTCTCTAAACCATTCCGATTAACGTTTCAGCCTATTTCTTCTTTTTATTTTTCTCTACCCAAACTTTTATTCGGTCCCTTAATGTTTATATGATTTTAATTTTAGTTTCATTAATACCATCATTCAATCAATTAAACTTATTTTTATTTAAGTTGGGCAAAAAAATAATAACTTTTTGGGCAAAAGTTAACAATTTTCTTTAGCAATCACATTAAAAAATAAATATTAAATTTAGTTAAATATCCTTGCACAAAAACAATGGATAAAATTATGGAACTAAATATAAAAACCACGAGAACAAATAAAAAAATAATTAACAAAAAAAAGTTAATTTATTAATGTTTCCTTTTCCATTCGGTAAATATTTTTTTTCCAACGTACAAGTTTGAAAAAAAAACTCATGGAGTCGGGCAGCCGCCCAGATGTGCGGCCTCAACCCGTGTGCACACGCTAGCCAGAAAAGTATGTCCCGGACATTTCTAAAATTAAAAAAATAAATAAATAAATTCATAGGATAACCCGTAATCCGCGCAATATAAATGGACAACAGGTCGTCCATAGTAGCAACTCCGGCGACCTTGAAATTGATTAAACTTCATCCCAACTTGCCCGTGCCCTTTTCTGTTTAAAAGAATGTCAACCTTAATTGTTCCGCCACTGCTTTCATCCCCTAGAGATGATGCCATGCATCTCTACCGTGCTTTTAAGGGTATTTGTTTACTTATTTATGTTTGTTGATCATTAAGAAAATTTGAAGAAATATAAATAAATGATATTACTTCAATCTGCTTTGTTTTTGTTTTGTTTATCCTTCCAGGATTTGGAACTGACACATCTGCTGTGATCAGTATCCTGGCTCATCGAGATGCAGCTCAGCGTGCTCTCATCCAACATGAGTACAGAGCTTTGTACGCTGAGGATCTTCTTAAACGCTTGACTTCGGAGCTTACTGGCAAATTGGAGGTACCATGTCTCGTATTTCTACCTTTTTTTTTTATCAGAAAACCAGACATCTCATGTATCTGTTCCTTTTGCATTTCAGACAGCAGTTCTGTTGTGGATGCATGATCTACCTGGTCGTGATGCAATTATTGTCAGGCAGGCACTTATAGCAGATATATTAAGTCTGGAAACTGCAACTGAAGTAATTTGTTCTCGCACGTCATCCCAGATACAAGTATTTAAACAGCATTACTATGCAAAATTTGGGGTTCATCTTGAGCATGATATTGAATTACGAGCATCTGGAGACCATAAAAAGGTAAAACTTTAGCAATCCATTCTTTCTAAAAAGATGTGCTTGATGGTTGGTAAATCTTTGTTGCTTTGATTGGGTAGTATTCTTAGCTCCTGTATTGTCAGGCATCACATCTACAAAGATTTCGGACATGATAGGTTGACCTTTGTTTCCTTGTTCATGCAAAAGCATTGATCGACAATAAAGTCCATCTGGGAGTAGTTAATTTTTTTCTGTAGCAATTTGGGGTTCTAGTTTTTCTACGCGGTTTATATATATATATATATATATATATATATATATATATAAGTCTATTTTTTG
>Ga0325410_1006571_pt1 | contig 12757 bp, 3 predicted proteins | sample PopdelMetagenome_16_FD_206182 | JGI IMG/M metagenome (GOLD analysis project Ga0325410, IMG submission 206182) | Populus deltoides microbial communities from Bellville, Georgia, United States - Xylem-PdIQD-R3 | ecosystem: Host-associated > Plants > Phyllosphere > Stem > Wood/Secondary xylem... | reverse complement strand
GGGTCTTTAAGGCACAAAAACGCTCTTATGACAAATTTTAAGTTTTCTTTTTCACCAAGGACATGTGTGGTAAATATGACCAAACATATTTTTCATGGCCTTTATTTTCTTTTCTTAATTTTTTTTTGTTTTGTCAAACATATCTTAGTCTAATTTTAATATTTTTCAAGTTTTGAAGAGCCATTTTGCAACTATTTTTTTGGTTTTCCACGTCATTTTTTACCCTTTTGTCATATTTAAAAACAAGTTTATTAAATCCACAAGGATTTGGCCTAAGTTTCAAAATTACTAAAAAAATTTATTTATTTATTTTAATACAATGAATTATGAGCTTATATCTAAAATGTATTCTCGATATTAAAAGGAACAAATATAAAACTATGTTTTGGCTCTAAAATGGCTAGACTTGACCCATAAAGCCATGGTTCTCTCTATTGGGATAGACCTTCTTTAACCAATAGATAAATCAATGATTAGAAAAAGAAAACAGTGCCTTAGTAATAATCAGAAAAATAAACAATAAAGCATATCTTAGGTATGATGTACTAGGGGTTATAATGTCCATCCTATACATAACTTGTCCCCTTATCTAGACTCTGAAAACTAGTTATGGTTTTCAATGACCAAAATATAAGATGACGACTCCAAGCATTTTTTATTTATAAAGGACAAGAAGTCCATGTTCTTTCCATACCACACCAAAGTCCTGATCTAGAAGAATGATCGCAATGATACCACATCCGTGCTACATTCAACATTGTACTTTCCATGAGTTATCCTTTCTAATTTTCAATTACTTTGATCCAAATAATGTGTTACCCTCTCAACATTCTTCAAAGTCAACATGTACTTCTACTAATTGATCTAAATATGAATGTGATGCGATGTAAATAAGTATACAAGATTAAACATATGGAAGATGGGACTTTTGAGCAATACAAAACATGTTTGGTGGCCAAAGGCTATTATCAACAAAAAAGGGTTTGATTTTCAAGAGACATTTAGTGTAGTGAGGAAGCCTTGCACTATTTAGACAATGCTCGATATTGGTGATACTTGAGGTTGGTCGGCTTATTAGAGGGATTTCTTGATTTAGATGTGTTTATAACCCAAGCCGGGTTTGTTAAAATCGCGAGTTACGAGTCAACATGTATCTAACGTGTTAAATCGGACTAAAAACTCTAAACCAGTAAAATCAGACTTGTGCAAAATCAGTAAAATCGGTAAACTCAGTCTGATTTTATGAGTTTACTAAATTTGTGATATGAATCAAGTCAGGTTCAAATTTGGCCTTAAAATGTCTGCTGACTAGTTTTGCAAGATTGAACATATCTTTCAAACTGTTTATTGGATAAAACTGACATTTTACAGGAAAATATTAGATACATAAACATATATTATGGTAAATTGTCAGGTCAAATAGAGTTAGGAAACATAATATTTCAGAGGGTCAAAGTTAGTAAACTAATATTGTCAAATATGTCAAACAAGTCCTTCGTGTACTGTTTGGGACATATCCAAAGCTACCGGTGGAATTTTGCTTCAATTAAAGTTGGGATAGAAACTAGACATCTGAAATTTTCTAACTATATACGTAGGCCTAATAATTCATCCAAACGAGAGAGAATGACATGTTTGAAATCAGGACTCAAATCTACCAAGAATATACAAAAATAGAAGATTCAGGTTACATGGAGGAATTTTAACATGAAAACTTTTTTATTATTCTATTTAATTTTAAATAATTATTTTTAATTTTAATTTTTTTAACGCATTAGACATTGTTTAGGAGTTTGTTTTATTATTGAATTTATGTTAGTTAATTACTAATTTAAACTTATTAGCTTGCAACCTAAAAGAGGTCTATCAAGACTTATTGTGATGGGAACAACCAGGTTGTCACTAGGTTTATGTGTGCTTTCTACCTTTCAGTGATTCCCCTGTATTGAAAAATTTTATTCTGTGACTTTTTATTTCTCCATGTCATTAATTTATTGATCCATACTATCTATATCTCTCATTTTATTTAGATCGCTCATTGATTATAATATTGTTGACTCATTTTATCAGATTTTAATGTAATTTAATTTCTTGACTAGAATTATAAATATATAATTAGTTAAAAAAAATTATTTATGATTTTACGATATGAGTTTATATTATATTTTTCGTCTCGTGTCAAACATTTTTGACAACCTTGAATCCAGGCTCTTGTCTTTATTAATCCACAATCCCCAAACCATATTTGCAAACTAAAACATTTTTTTTTATGGTTTAAAACAAGCATCTCGTGCATGCTTTGATTGCTTAGTGAATTCTTAGTTTCTCAAAGGATTTTATATTCGTAAATTTTTAAGTCAACCCAGATTATATTATCGTGATAACTAAAATAAAATGAGCTAAATTTAGTTATAAAATGAGCATCACATGCTTAGATTTAAATTGCATAGAAAGATTAGCACCTGATGACAAGTTAACTCGGGAAACAAAGGTAAAAACAATGTTTTGAGATTGAATTCGACACTAGGTCTACTTAGTAGTTAGTACATATAAGTTGAAGGATTGCTACCTTGACCAATGAACTGAAAATATCGTTAATTTATAATGAATGGCATACAGTTTTACCATATCAACAGCATGAAAATTGATAATCGATCCTTTGGGATATGTCAATCCCAAATCTATTATTCCATTTATTTATTAATTATCATAAAAACATTTATTGAATGTGTTGTCCTCCAACTCTTTCCATAAAAAGAAACAGTTGTGAACCACCACATTTGATCATGGACAAAAGGTAATCAAATAGTTGCCTCCACTAGGACAAGTAAACGTGCTCGATTTATCATCATAAGCATAACTATAAGCTTGAGGACACTGCTGCTTGAAAGTCATCGAATATTGGGTAGGAGGACATGTGTCAGCTGTATTATACTCTCCTGTGCAGCAGTACTGCGGCTGGTTAAATGCCAAACACGCACTCTTGCAGGCAATCACAGTCCCATCTGAACCTGTCACTGCTAAACTAGGATCACAAACAGCATTCACATTAGCTGCACAGCTTGTAGAAGGGCAGCCAGTAGAACCTCCTTGCGGGGTTACCGAAATTGGGATGTTAAAGCCATCAACAAGGCTTATATCGTAATAATCTTTCCCACCATCACCGCTTAGAGTAAATTCCGCCAAGGATGCTGGTGGGATCGCACCGGCTCCATTGCATTCTATGACGCCAGAGGCACAGTCAGCAGTAGCACAAACAAACTTTCCCGAGGCATCTGTAGAGCATTGCGTTCTGGCCCACAAGCGGCCAGACCAATTGACAGGGACACTCAGCGAAGATGAAGCACCCGTTGCCAATGTGAAGCCAGTTGAAGATAAAGACGGACTGCCAGCAGCCGTTAGAGTTCCTGGCCAGACTGTGTATGGACAGTTGTTTGTGAAGTCGAAAGTCACAGATTGAGCTCCTGCATGCGTGCAGGATTTATTTTTGTTAATATCAATAATTAAATCATGGTCGATTCAAAGATAACATAATTCAATATTTAAAGTCTTGTATTAATTCACTTATTTTCTTTTAAGAATATAACATAACCCAGGTTTGTTTTTTAATATATTTTTTTCTTTCTTGTTTTTTATCTAGAAACTCTCCCTCTTGCATAAGTTTATTGGATTCACGAAATCCATTGAATAATGAAAAGTAATTAATATTGCATATGCAAACAGAAAATATATATGTAAGAGCAAGCAGAATAATCAAAGTGAATAATATGCATAATAGAGTTTTGCATGCAAGAATCTAATATATGTAATGTTGTAAAAGTACTTGCCATAGAGGAAGATGACGAGGGTGAAGGTAATTATAGCGATGGGCATACGACTCCCCATTGCCGAGATGCGTCGAATTAATTAAGACCTTTTCAGTATCTTTCAAGAGATTTGAGGTAAGCAAGAAACACTCTATATTTTAAAAATATTATGAAATGAGCAGACTTAATAAATAGTGTTAAATTTGCAGACTAGTAAACAGAATTAGAGGAACGTCTTGCTTCTCACGTCAAATGAAAGCAACACCCAATTGAATATTGAATGTAACTCTGGTCCAGCAGACGAGCCGTGATGAATGTGACACTCTTCAAAATTATCACACCGTGATTAATGCGAGATTCTTCAAAATTAATGAAAAAAATCACCACATATTAATTAAAAAATTTAGAATTCAAAAATAGAGAATGGTTAGAGATCTAGGCATTAAGCTAGTTAAGTCTAAGAAAAATCGATATCACCCTTATCATATCCTTTGAAATGAAAAGTTACCTCCACAATGCATTTAAAAAAAATTATTCCATGCCTTAATTATCTAAATTTATTTCTAATTTTTTTCATGATTTATTTTAATAAAAAATTGGCAATTCAAAATTGGCTATTAAGCTAAAATATAAAGATTTACATAATCACTGAAATGAACAATTAATTCTTAGTCTTCACTTGTTTTGCATCTTGGATATCTTCATTGATTTTTTTATGACATCCTTCATGCTTGTTGATGTCAAAAATTATTTTTGGGTTATTCCCCACCATTTTTTTTTATCTTATTCCTTTTCAAAATAAAAATAAAATAATAAAAGTAAGGAGACTAGCGACGTGAAAAATGTTGGCTAAGGAAGGATTTTAAATATAGAAAAATTAAAGTTTTGGAGTCAATTAAGGGCTGCATTAATGAAATTTTTAGCCAAGGACCATTTTGAAAAAGACAATTAGGGACTTGATTGAAGAAATCCAAAACCAAGGAGCAAACTGGAAAAGGCGCATGAATATAGGGGTTGAAATTGACCGAATCAGAGACCACATTGAAGAAATTGGAAGTTTGTTGATCAATTGAAGGTCAAAATGCATAAATTCAAAACCAAGGATCAAAGTGAAAAAGGCAACCAACTTCTGGGCTAACATTTGAAATTGAAAGAGATGCAATTGAATTAATTCTTAAAATCAAAATTTAAATTGATGACTTAATTGAATAAATAAAAAATTGAGAAATGATTTGAAAAAAGGACTTCTTAGGTGCCATTTTCATTTAAATGAAATGATGCGTTTTGTACAAAATGACGTCGTTTCATGTATTGTTATTCCAAAAAAGAAAACAAAAAAGCAAAGCTCAAAACGGTGTCATTTTGGATGGCACTGTACATCTTCTACTTCCCCCAGACGTGTTGTAGGCAGGGGAAAAAGGTTTTTTTCCCCCTCCTTTGCAGCACCTTTCTCTGTCTCTCTCTCTCTCTCTCCCTCTCCCACTTGCCAAAAAACCCTGACACGACCCACACCCCTTCATGCCCTACCACCATAATGAAAGGGGCAGAGGGGACAAGCCTTACAGGCCAACTCTAGGGTGGCTACATAGTGGCCGCCCTAGCTATACTATCCCTTCGCCATGACTAGACAGGAGTAGGGCACCCCCCCCTTTATAAATACCATCCTTACTAGGAGGTTGCGGGGCAAAAAAAAGAAAGAAAGAAAACAAAAGGATAAAGGAAAAAGGAACGAAACAAAAAAGAAAAGGAAAGAAAGAAAAACAAGGGAAAACAAAGGAAAGAAAGGGAAGAAAAAGAAAAAGAAAAAAAGAATAGTTTGTAACAACCATCTTCCACATGCTCCGTCTCATCCACGATGACATTTGACAATGAATGTCAAATTATAAAATTATAATTTATTTATATTTATAAAAAAATCAATTATAAAATTGGGTCTATCACCTAAAGTGCACGGAGACCGTCCATGCACTGACCTATACTCATCCAAAAATTGAATATTGAATGTAACTCTGGTCCAGCAGACGAGCTGTGATAAATGTGATACTCTTTAAAATTATCACACCGTGATGAATGCGAGATTCTTCAAAATTAAAGAAAAAAAAAGTCACCACCTATTAATTAAAAAATTTAGAATTCAAAAATAGATATTGGTTAGAGATTTAGGCATTGAGCTAGTTAAGTTTAAGAAAGATCGATATCACCCTTATCATATCCTTTGAAATGAAAAGTTACCTCCAAAATACATTTAAGAAAAATTATTCGGTGGATAATATTAATTATCTAAATTTATTTCTAATTTTTTTCATGATTTATTTTAATAAAAAAATTGGCAATTCAAAATTTATTTCGCATACAGATTATTAAATAAATCAAGAATTATATGTGCTAATAAACATGAAAGAAACCCGTTAATGATAAGTAAAGACTAAACTAGAAAAATCAAGAGATAAATATAAATCAAAATATTTGATATCGCAACACGGAGCATGTACCTAGTTGTGTTTAATAATTTTTTTATTTGAATAAATTTTGTATTAATAAAATGATTATCCGTGCCAATAAAACGATGTCTACCCAATACATTTTTTTTGTATTTCAAAATATTATGAAATGAGCATCACATGTTTATATTTATTTCATTAATTAAATTATATTAATGAAAAAATATCTATAAAAAAATAAATTAAAAAAAAACAACACATAAAAATACTTGAGATATCCCAAGTCATTTTCAAAATTAGTGAAAAATCATATAGAAAAAACAAAAAAAAATTGCTGGAGGATGATATTGTAAAAAAATATTCAAATTAAAAAATTATCTCAAATAAAAAAATACCAATTAAAAGAACAAGGACAAAATTTGAAAGATGAAAAAACCGAAGGGGAATGAAATTGTCAAAGAATTCCAATTTTATAAATTATTCCAAACAAAACAAACAATAATCAAAAGAACATGGACCAATTAATCTGAAGGAATAACAAATTGAAGGCGTGATTTGAAATTTTGAAGGGGCACATGCGAAAATCAAGGAGAGAGTGGGAAGAAAAAGAAAAAGAAAAGCTTTTCGGCACCAAACCGAACAGCTATCTGCCACACATGCTGCCTCATCCACGACAGCCTTTGGTCAACGAACGACCGACCCTACACTTACGAACACTCATTAACCGTTTTTTTAATATTATTTATATTTATTAAATTATAAAAAAAAACCCAACGAAATATACAAATGCCCTTGGTTTGAACCACAAGTGACTAACTAGATATATTAATGAGAAAGCAGAATAGTAAACAAGCAATTAGAGGAACGCCTTGCTTCTCACGTCAAATGAAAGCAACACCCAATTGACTAACGAAAGCACTAATATCCCAATTAATGAGAAAGCAGACTAGTAAACAGCCTATTAGAGGAATTGAAACTATATATCCCAATTAATGAGAAAGCAGACTTGTAAACAGCCTATTAGAGGAATTGAATGAATGCAATTGAATGCAAGAAGAGGGCCAGACTAGTAAACAGCCATCAGTGGCAGTTCTCCTCCAGCACATAGTTATTAAACCCAGCTTGGGGGTTGACCCAGCCAAGGAGCCGGGTTTCATGGGTCGACCTGGGTCAACTCGGGTCAACCTGAAAAATTAAAAAAATTAAAGTTTTAATATTTTATATAAAAAAAATTAAGAAAAAATCCATGTAAATATAGGTTATACATATTGTAAATAATGAAGTTTAAAAGAATATTTTAATAAGTTTTTTATCTCACATTAAAAAGATATTATGTTAAGTTTTTAAATTGAAGTATTTAAACCAAAAACATTTTTTATCCCACATTGAAAAAACATAATGTTTTTCTTGGAAACATAGAGTTTATATACTAATGGGTTTCAAATCCCACATTTGAAAAAAGAAAAAAAAAACAATGGGTCTTGGTCGGTTCTCACCCGGGTCGCCCAGGTCATGGGTTGACCCATCGGGTTTGATCGGGTCGTTGCACTGACTGGTCTTTTGACAAACCCGGACCGGTCCAGCCCCCTGATCGGCCGAGTCCTGGGTCAACCCGCCGGGCCAGTCCGGGTTTAATAACACTGCTCCAGCATGTGAAACCGAGCCATGAGGAATGCGACACACTTCCAAATTATCCCTAAAAAATTTGGCATTAATCTCTAAAAATATATGATTTCACCGATTCAGGAAAAATTCGACATTAGTCCCTAAAATAGATAATTTCATCAATTTTTGAAAAATATGATATTAATTCTTAAAAATAGGAGATTTTATTGATTTAGAAAAAAAAATTAACATTAATCCCTAAAACTAGGTGATATTTTTCTCGAGATATATGTGTATATATATATATAGAACATTTATATATTTTTTAATCCAATATAATATATACATATCTCAATATTGATATAACACACACACACATATACATGTATAGTATTATTCATTTTATCATTTAATACATGTATACATATTTCAAATATATCTATTACATTTTATTTTTTGTTGAATATTAAAGAACATTAGAACAATGGTTACCAAGATAGATATACTCGAAATCCAATGAATAAAGTATGAATATCTGAATTTTTTACTTGATGAATAATAGGTAGGGTTTGGATATAAAACAACCTAACATGTGGATATCCATTGGGATTATACATAATTTCAATATATAAAATCAATGCATTAATTTATTTATTTTTCTTTTATAAAGATAAAATGATGATAAGTGCAAAATATACATATGTTTTTATTCCTTTTACATTATTCTTTTAATGTGTTTTAATCTTATTTGAGCTCATTGAAAGTAATTTTATGAGTTTGGCATGCCTAAGAGACTTGGTGAATTAATTGTTAAAAGATAAATTTTTTTTGTATTTTATGTTTTGAACCTTGGTAATTCTGACATCTTTTTCACCATGTTGGAGTTATAGAATAGGAACATGGCTTAATCAAAGTTGAACTACACATATCCAACTTTCAAAGAAGGTATTATGGGAAGAAATCCGATCTTATTTGAACCTCTAATCAGACCTACAAAATCGATATTTAAATGGGTATATCTTGAGTTTCAGATATCGCAATCAGGCGATTCAAAAGCCTAAATTCATCTACACATCCAGGGATACAACTTTTATGAAGGACTCCAGATCTAATAAAATCAGTTTCAAGATGAAAATCCTGATGCAAGCTAGATGACGAGTTTTGTCTTCTGATATGATGAGAAACTAACAAGATGGGATTCCTATCTTTTAAAGAAAATATGATGGGATTAGATAGATATTCTCTATAGCTTCTTACCTCCTAGTCTTTAGCCTTGATATCTTATTATGAAGGTTGCCTCTTAGGATTAAAAAAGGAGGAGATCAACATGACAAAGCATAGAGGAAAAACAAAGCATAGAGGAAAAAGCGTTCTTTGCCAAGAGTTCATCTTTGCTGCTGGAATTTTCAAAGACCATGAGCAACTAATTCTCAATTTTGGTTCAAGGAGCATAGAGACCTTCTCCATTATCAAGTTGTGAGAAATAACATTATAATTGTAATTGTTTCAGACTCAAGTACTTATTTTTCTCCTTTTTTTTTCAGAATTATGTTATTGATTTATGTTCAAGATAATTGAATTGTTTTGAGATGACATGTATGCTTTTTAGTTTCTTTCAATTCATAATAGTTGTTGAGGATTAGAGTTAGAAGCAAAAGAATTAATTTGATTGTTGCAACTCTCATCTTAATTATTTGGAAAGAATAAGCTAAGTTAAATTGTCAAGTTTTTGAACAATTGTTTAGTATAAATCTTAATCAATTTCTTAAAGCTACTGTCGAATAAATGAGAATTGCTTTTCAATATTACAATTGTTTGATGGTAAGAAATTGATTAATTAGAAAGCTTTGTCTAATTAATTTACTGTTAGTCTCATCGATTCCCTGTAGCTTTAAGGAATATTGAATTTATTTGCTTGATTTGAAAGAACATTTATTTTTATTTCGATGATCAATAAATTTATAGGAATGGATGTATGAACCTTTTGAACTGAGTTAATAACATATCGTTGGTAAACTGTGAACACTATACAGCATATCAATTACAAAGGGAATCACCAACGAAAACTTCCGTTGGTATTTTATAGAGAGCTCTGGAACTATTTACTTCCCAATTACACTGTTAATTACTGTTCTTTATAGACAAAATCACCGATGGATTGAAAAGTCATCAATGTTATTTTGTGATTTTCTAAAAAAATTAGGTTAAATTAAATATTATAGACGGAATCACCAATGGATTGAAAAGTCGTCGGTGATATTTGGCGGTTTCTGAAATTTTTTATTAAATTCAAAATTTAAATTAAATATTATAGATGGAATCACTGATAGAATGATTAAAAATATTAATATTTAATTATCCGTTGGTAAAACGCTCCAATAAAAAGCCTAGAATCCTTAATTTCACAACAGACCTATCTCCCTTCTTCTTCTTCTTCTTCTTCTTCTTCTTCTTCTCAACTCTTTCATTTCTCCTCCATGCTCAGGTATGTCTTCTTCTTCTTCTTTTTCTTCTCTCCTTTCCTCACCTCCTTCTTTTCTCCTCCATGCTCATATATGTCTTCTTCTCCTTTCTTTTTTTTTCTTCTCAGTTCTTTAAATTAGTATACTTTACGAATTTTTTTTTCTCTTCTTAGTTTCACTTGCAACTACATTAAGGTAAAAAACAATTTCTTTTTTTTGTGTGTTTTTTTCACTATATTTGTTTTTTATTTTATTTTTAATTGTTTTTGTTCTTAATAATTGTATGAATGTTGCTGTAGGATTTTTTTTTCATATGAGATCAATTGTAGTTGATTTATTTATAGGATTTTTAAATTTTTTCCTATGAATTTTTTTAATTGAATTTATTTTTTCTTCTTTATTTGTTGCAAATTTGTTTGAGTTGGTTTTCTTCTTCTTTTTTCCAAGCATTTTGAGTACTATAGAGTGTTGATTAATATTAATTTAATTATTTTATAGTTTTCTAAAATAGATTTTTTTTTAATATTTTAAATAATTACCAACGGAATTACGTACGGTATTTTTCCGAGGGAATTATCGACAAAATGAAGCGGGTAAATTTTTTTGCTTGCTTTTTCCGTCAGTAAATCCATCGATAATAAATTTTTTTTATTACCAACGGACTTACCGACGGATAAAAAATTACTGCCGAAAGATTCACCGACGAAGCATTTCCGATGGTGATTTCGTTGGTAAATTAATTACCAACGGAATGGTAGTGCAAACCGTCAGTAAATCTAAAGATTGTGGTAGTGGGTCCCCTCTACTGCTGTTGTTGGCTTGCATTTAATTTATCTAGGTTGCTGGAGTTGGTGATGACGTTGCTGCTAATCTTGACTGCAACCAACGTTGGGGATGCAGCTCATAGTTGGAGGCAATGCTATTGATGGCTGAGGATGGAGTCTTGTTGTTGTCAACATGAAATAGCTTTGCTGTCGTATTTCTCATAAAAGGGAGCCAACCGTGAGGGATAGGGATGATGCAGTTGTTGTGGCGCAGAGAAGAAGTTCCTGCTGGACTGGAAGGAAAGAGGAGACGAAGGCCTCTCCTGCAACACCGAACGAAAGCCTATATAGTGGCTAGTATAGTGTTCGCCGCCACCTCCTCTCTTTCTTTTTTATGTTTCTCTCTTTTAGGGTTTCTAATAATAACCTCTCTTTAAGTTTGAATTTGATTAAGAATCAAATCTGAAAACAAATAATTATCTTTATGTTGAAGATAAGAATAAAATGACAAAAATATATTGTAGTCTCTAATTTTCATATAAGCTGATAAATTAAATTTTTTATTAAAATATCTTTAATATTTTAATTTTACCTTTTAAACCATGTAAAATTAAATAAAAAACTAACATGTCAAAATTGAGTTACAAGAATTAATACCTCAAGTTTCTCCATCCCCACGTTTGGCATTGCTGTCCTAAAATAATTGGACAGTGGTCAGACAAGCCTCGAGGCAAACGACTGAGAAGAAGGCCTGAGAATTTTAAATGGCAGTCTGGAGTGGCAAAGGCTCTATCAATTCTACTCATTGAGGTGCCATGAAATCGTGTGTATCGGTGGCCACTGAGGGAATACTCCTAAAGGTTAGAGCTTGCGATGAAACGTTTGAAATCTGCAGACCCAATTGCATTCAAAAACCCACTATTCCTTTCATATGGATGCAAAGTTTCATTGAAGTCCCCACCAATGAACATAGGTGTTGCAAATGCAGCTTGTAAGATAAGGAGATCATCCCACAGTTCACGCCTCTCATGTACTGTGGTTCCGGCGTGGACTCCTATTATTGCACAATTAGATAGCTTCTCCACGTGTTGACTAGTAAGCGCTACCCATTGCCCACCATATTCGATTGACTATCTAGAGCCGTCCGTGAAATTGGAGGAATGCATTATTTACATCCATTTACCATAGCTTCCACGGATTTTTAGCTGTTAATGCAATTAATATTCTCACAATAGTTATTTTTGCTACTAAACTGAATACACTACGCCATTATACAGTTTTACCGATGGATTCATTCCGTCGGTAAAAGGAACACAAACCGTCGGTAAAATTATTACCAACGGTATCTCCGACGAAACAAATCTGTCGGAGTCATGAGCGTCGGTAATTCTAATTCCGTCGCCATGTCTGTCGGTAATAAAAAAACAAAAATACCAACAGAATTTCCGACGGACATACAGACGGATAAGCGCGCCAAAAAAAATTCCCACCACAAGTTACCGACGGAATATTCCGTCTGTAAAATTCAACGGTAATGCCGTTGGTGATTTCGTCGGTAATTGTGGCACAGGCCCGTAATTTTTTTCCAACTCTCTGTGAAACACCGACGGAACTATTTCGTCGGTGATGTCCGTCGGTGAGTGCCGTCTGTGATTCCGTCGGTAATTGTGGCACAGGCC
>Ga0325410_1006567_pt1 | contig 12765 bp, 16 predicted proteins | sample PopdelMetagenome_16_FD_206182 | JGI IMG/M metagenome (GOLD analysis project Ga0325410, IMG submission 206182) | Populus deltoides microbial communities from Bellville, Georgia, United States - Xylem-PdIQD-R3 | ecosystem: Host-associated > Plants > Phyllosphere > Stem > Wood/Secondary xylem... | reverse complement strand
CAACAAATAAGATCTTAATTGATTGAAAGTTTTGTTTGGAGTTTGGTTAGAGTTAAACACGATCTCATTTGGTGGCCTTTCAATATATAATTAGAATTCTAATTTTTGAGATATTTTAGTGTGTATGTGTTTCACGAGGGTTACCTGTCCAAGAAAGATAATTTATGAGTTTTTGTAAGATTTAATTATTAATCTGAGTTTATGCATGCATGTGCAATTTGTTTTGTAGTTAAGAATGTTTATTATTTAAGTGGTGTCTGAGAGTATGGTAGTAATTACTTTTCAAAATATTTTTTAAAAATTTATTTTTAATCTCAGTACGTTAAAATATTTTAAAAATATTAAGTAAAAATTCAAATAAAAAAATTTAAATTTTAACCAATCTCTTTTTAGGCTGCAATCTCTTGTTATCTCTCCTGCTTCGCGTGTTTATGAAAATCATTTAGCAGTCATTCTTTCACTTGTTACTGTTTTTATATTTGGATATAATTGTTACTGACATACCATGTTTATTTATTATTATTATTAATATTTTAAAGGGATTAGGCATTGAGAGGACAACCTAGGTGTTTATAAAAGTCATCCTCCATGATCATTGACAAACTTATAATAATTTAGATTTTCAGACTAACTTTTGTAAATAAAATTAAAATATAGGTTGTTTAGTAAAATAATATAGTGAATTAAGAACGATAAGCTGTAGCATATAAAAAAAGTGAGGTGTAAATTGGTATTGTGTTTTTTTAAATATATTTTAATATATTTTTAAGCAATAACATGCCTGGAACAACAATATTTTTTTACTATATTTTCTTTTAATTATCTATGGAACGTAGTTTCCCAAAAGAAGCAAATTGCAACTATATATTAAAAAGTAACTAAAATATATAATTATCAAAACTCAATTTGGAGTCTTAATTTAAAAAAAACTATGATTATTGAGTTCAGTCAGATAAATTATCTTAGTCAAATAATATCATTTCATTTATTTTTATTTTTTTAGACTAACTCATCAATTTTATAAGAATTTTAAATAATTAATTAAATAATTAAAAATCTAATCGAGTTAATAAAGTTGTACAAAACTAATATATTTTTAGTTCTAACTCGAAACCTAATCATATTCGGGGTCATAAACTTTTTAAGTCAACCTCTAAAAGGCTTAATAATTATATTAAACTACAATAAATTTAATTAATAATTAACTACCCCATCCAAGAGATGAGATGAGAGTACAAAAAATACTAAGGATAAAAACAACCCGTCCTTTTCCAACTCATGAAGTGGTGGGACCCGACTGCACGATTCGACGCCATTCATCGACCTCTTCTTCTTTACATATTCTCTCACGTGTAGTATTTCCTCATTCCTTTATTCCCACGTGCTCTAATACCCTTAAAAACATTCCTCTCTCCATTTCCCCTCCCTTGAGTCTTGACTCCAATTCCCCGCCTGCAACTTCCTCTCTCTCTCCAAGAAAAAAATGAATTCTCTAAAAAATCTCTCAGTATTCTTTCTCTTACTTTTAATCTTCACTAACCCTATCGTCTTATCTTCCTCTTCTTCAACAACAAGAAGCACAAGTACAAATAACATTGACTATTCACTTTCGTTTTTGGATAGTACCATTGGTAATTCCTTGAATTCCAGGCCAAAAAACCAATCAAAATCCACGGCGAGAAAAGTACCGTCGTCAACCGGCTGTGAGGTGTGGACCAAAGCCTGCTCAGAGGCTGTTTTGGCACTGGCACGGCGGCCAGATACGGTTACTTGGTTAAAGAGCGTGAGGAGGAAGATTCACGAGAATCCAGAGCTTGCTTTTGAAGAAGTCAAAACAAGTGAGCTAGTAAGATATGAGTTGGATAAGATGGGGATTGAATATAGGTATCCTTTAGCTAAAACGGGTATTCGGGCTTGGATCGGCACCGGTGGGCCTCCTTTTGTGGCTGTTCGAGCTGATATGGATGCCCTCCCAATTCAGGTAGCTAGTACCGATTTTTTTTTCTGTGCGTATTTGTATGTATGCACGTGTATTGTTCAGGACGATCGATGGCGTATTGTGTACTTGATAATTCAGGATGACTTTGAACTTAGAGGCTCCAAAGAAAACCAGCTTTTTGCGAGGTTCCTTTTTTATATTTTTGTTTTTCAAAAAATAGAAATTAAAACTGGAAATTAGTTATCGTAATCAGTTTTCTTCTTTTGTATTTTAGACTTGAATTAGCAGCATGAAAATGTCTGATTTAAATAATTTTTTGTGGTTGAGATTTGTAGCTTGCTGCTTGTTTTTATCAAGCCCTCGATCTAAACTATTTTTTTTTCCTTAATAAAACTAGGGAGGAAAAGAAGAAAAATAATGTGAAATGAGAATTTGTGCATGAATATTATTTATTTATTTATTTGTACTGAAATAGAAGATAACCTCATTATGAATGTATTAACATTTATTAACACGTGTCAAATTAAAATAAGAACTAGAGTGATTATTTGAGCCTGTCTTGTAAGTGTCAGATTAATATCGGGTTATAAGACAAACTATCCAGACATTCAAATTTTAATGTAAAAGTTATCAGAGTATACTGACAAAATACTTGAGATGTTTTGCATAGGGGCAATAATTATTAATATTAATGTCTCTATGGGATAGGGAGTCACTTTAGGCTTTCCGGTGTCACATGGTAATAAATTGGCTAGCCTAGCTTGACAAAGAACTACCTAAATCTTGGGGTTGCTTGTTCTAGGAAGCTGTAGAATGGGAGCATAAAAGCAAGGTGGCCGGCAAAATGCATGCTTGTGGGCATGATGCTCATGTCGCCATGCTGGTGGGTGCTGCCAAGATTTTGAAGAGCCGCGAACATCTCTTGCAGGTTTGTTTTTTTTTATATTATAGAAGTCTTAAATAAATCGTAATAGGCATGGTTCTAGTTACCGTTGTCAATTTCAATAAGAAATTGTCGGGAATCATGAATTTAAAGAGAATGTTGGGTTTCTGGAGAGAGCAATCCTTGTTGTGTACAAGGAGCAGAGCATGATGATGGCTATGGAAACAGGCAAAAAGAGTAGAATGCCATGGATCCGTGAACAATTTCTGTTGGACCTCATTTTGAGCGGATAGCATTGAATTGGTCTCTACCAAAAAGTATGGGCAGGGGAGGATGGTGCCGGGTCGCTTTCTCTTAGTCATTAAAGGCCGAATAGCTTTTTTTATTTTATCACTTTCTCCTTGCTATTTTCATCAACTGCTGTTGTCTTTTTACCTGTCTACACTCTTCAGTTTTTGGGCACGATGAATTTGTGGTCTATTCCATCGCACTCTAAGCATCATCTGAAATCTTTAATTACCCTTTCCCATATCCGTATCGCCGATATCGGTGATTACAGGCACGAAATTCTCAAACCCACCGCGCAGTTACGTATTTGTTAAGAGTAATGCTACACACATACACCGATCATTTTTTTTGGCACGATACTTAATCATTTAATATTTATAATATCCACGTATTATCATTAGTTTATACATCAGTTTGTACGTGAATTTAGTATTTTTTTTTTCAAATCATTTTTCATATAAAAAAATGGAAAATAATTTACAGACAGAATCTTCTCACTAAAATTTACATACAATCTGATATATCATCGTGTGAGTGTTAAAATATGAATTTTTTAGATTCTAAATGATTAGATTTACATGAAAAGCGTATTTGCTAGATGTATTTGCTTGTACATCAAACTCTTTATTGAAAATTGATGGCTATACGACAGAAGACAAAATCACCACAACTCCCTCTCAAGTCTCAAGTGAGTGAGTCAGAGGTAGTTTAAATTTCTGGGCATCTCGTGTAATCAAACGTGTGTTTTCTTTTCTTTTCTAGGATTCCTCGCTCATGCTTTTGTCTTAATCAGTTTGACATACGAGGAAAGCAACTGCCCGTAATGTGAAAGTCATGCATCCTGAGTGTTCAAATCATACATGGGCTCATTACCTTCTTCTGCTCTCATTTGCTTTTTTTAATTATGGGTTATTCGGTTGGAATTTGGAAGCCGAAAGCATTTTACCACTTTTTAGTGGGATGTCACATTCTGTGGACAATATTTGTTTAGAAGAAGCGCTGGTGATGACTTTTGAGATCTTTACCATGTTGGATTTTATCCTTATAAACACGTATTTTTACTTGATTTGTTACCTGCGCGGACAAGACACCTAAGATTTTGATATGCATAGTAGCCTAGCAAAGTTGTTGCTGCACAGTAAATCTCTTCATTTTCATTTTTTTTTTGGTTGGGGTTAATGTTGCAAATTTATTTCTTACTGTGTCCTACATGGGAGCGGATTTGAATCCCAGAATCTTTAGCTTAAAGAAATGAATTAGCCAGGAAGCTAGTTTTCCACAATGGCATTGTTAAATGGCTAAAGTATATGGAAAGATAGCATTAAAGAAATAGTGTTTCGAAGAAACAAACTTCTGTCCATTGTCACTCTTTCTGTAAGAAATAAACCATATAATCCAAGCGAAATGCTTAAAGATTTGACCCCTTGAAGAGAGAGTTATTGTCTAGACTATTCAATAGTGAAATGAAATTAGGTTTATGATACTTTCTTAGTTTTGAATGAAGTGATTAGTTTGGGATAATTTCAAACACTTATGATTTTTATACTCCGAAGTAACTTAATTGGATCTTTGATTTTCCTAAAGGACTAGTGGTTTTATAAAACCAGGTCATAATTAAACAAAAAATTCAACAGGTTGACATAGACGTGTAAGCTAATTCTGCTTTTATCACCTCGAGTCGCGTAATGAAATCAACGGAATATGATGATCATCTTCCATGCTCGGGACTCTATCTTGATGGGAACTCTATAGTCTATACAGCTTTCTCTAAATTGTACTTTAAAACAGAAGATCTTTACTCATGTATTGATGATACCACGGTGGATATCTAAACTTGCTAGTTTCGCTGCTGCAATTACAGGGAACTGTAATACTGCTCTTTCAGCCAGCAGAGGAAGCTGGGAATGGAGCAAAACGGATGATAGCAGATGGGGCTCTCGATGACGTGGAAGCTATATTTGCAGTTCATGTATCCCATGAACATCCCACTGCCATCATCGGTTCGAGGCCTGGTGCTTTGCTTGCTGGATGTGGCTTCTTCAGAGCAGTGATTAGTGGCAAAAAGGGCCGTGCTGGGAGCCCTCACCACTCTGTTGATCCCATTTTGGCTGCCTCTGCAGCTGTAATCAGCTTACAGGGCATTGTGTCTCGTGAAACAAATCCCTTGGACTCTCAGGTATCCATGCTCAAAAAAAGCTTAGCTTTCCAAAACTGTTTGCCTTCTTCAGAATTGTAATTTCTATAACTCGGATTTTCTCAATGCAGGTAGTGTCTGTCACCACAATGGACGGAGGCAATAATCTGGACATGATTCCAGAAACCGTTGTACTCGGTGGCACTTTCAGGGCATACTCCAACACAAGTTTTTACCAGCTTCTTCAAAGAATCAAAGAGGTTTGTTCTGATTCCCATTTTATGATTCGATTCGTGTATTAAATTGAGTTAATATATACTTTAGACTATCATGACTTAAATCATCGCATGATTGCTGGCCTGCTGGCTAGCTATCGATCCGGGCCTGAATGACCTTCTGTTTAGGTAATTAATAACCCATCTTCCATATTCTCCTACCTTTCTAGTCGAAGCCTGAAAAGGAAACACCTTGTTCTGTGGCTTACGACTTACAAGTGGGGACCATAAAGGCATGTCTCCAGCCACACCAGTCTCAAGGAGGCTTGATACTTTAGAGTTATAGGCCTCTCTTTGCTGAGTACCTGTCAAATGTGAATAATTGATCATCTAACAGTTTTTGAGTCTGTTATGAAACAGGTGATTGTTGAGCAGGCTTCTGTTTTCAGATGCTCAGCAACAGTAGACTTCTTTGAAAAGGAGTCCTTGATCTATCCCCCAACGGTGAATGATGATCATATGTACGAGCATGTGAGAAAGGTGGCCATTGATTTGTTGGGTCCAACAAACTTCAGGGTGGTACCCCCGATGATGGGCGCCGAGGACTTCGCGTTCTACACACAAGTGGTCCCTGCAGCTTTCTATTACATAGGCGTGAGGAACGAGACATTGGGTTCGATACACACAGGCCATTCACCATATTTCATGATAGATGAAGATGTTCTCCCCATAGGTGCTGCAACACATGCAGCTATTGCTGAAAGATATCTCATTGAGCACGGTTGAAGTGAATTAATAAGCCCTAGCTTATGCAGCTAGGCAAGAATTGAATCTCTCAGAGCAAGATAATGCGGGGAACTTGCCATGTGATTCCTGCTTTCTTATTTGTGGCATACATGGGGTAGGGGAGGGGGGGCGATAGAGGGGAATGGTTTCCCTTCGCCAGTGTAAAGGATCAAGGGAGAATCCATACTGATGGATGAGGTTGTAAGCAGTATATCTGTTTGAACGCTTTCAAGCTATAGTAATTCGCTTTTAGTTCTGTTCAAAGCATTGGTATTACAGGTATCATTTTTCGCTTACAAATAATTATTATATAATTTAAGCAGAGAATTATTCATAATTTGATTGCAGGGTCCTGCCAATAAGAGTAAATATCCCTAACTCTGTGATCTATGCATTAGAAACTTGTAATGTCTAATGCTTTGAATTCGAAAAGTACAACTTGAGGGTTTTGTTAAGTTTAAAATTCCATTAAGATGGGATGAGAAGTTTTATACGATTGAAGAGATGTTTTTCCCAGCCCAGTTCTTGACCCGTGGAAATCATTTAAATAAATAAAAAAAAGAGGGAAGGCATTTTGTTTTAAAAAAAAAACCTAAAAGAGATGTGGAGAAAATAGTGTTCACCTAGCCACGGACGAGAAAAGTGTTTTTTCCTTCTTCACTTTGGAAAAACACAGCTCTTTGTCATGTGTTTAAGAGTAAAGTAGCATGTCTTGAGATAATTTTGATGTTCTAAAATTGATCGGAGGCGGGACATGTATTTTGTGTTTGGATTGTATATTGAATTTCTTTTGTGTGCTAAAGTTTCTCTGACCAGCCCGTGGAGCAGCGCGGGTCACCGATGTAACATCATAAATCCCATTCCCCCAATGGCCCCCTCCCCTTTGCCTACATGTTCGACCCAGCGGTTCAAATTAATCCCACCTTAGTCCAACTCGTTCAGAAGCTGACCATCTGCAACCCGGTCAGGTCTAACTATACGATGTGACAATATATAAATATATATAACTTCAACGATACCATGCCAAGATTCTAAAAACATGCCACAAGATTTAGACAAAAGTTTTGGTAAAAATCTTTTAACAAGTACAAGGAGCCAGAGTGACTGGGCAAAGGAGGAGGGATATCCAGTCAGATCGAACTCCCGTTGCATTTACGCATATAGACCAGACCAAGTCAAATCAGTAGAGAACAAAACTCAGCCAATAAAATCACATAAAAAACACACATTAGTTAGTTGTCAATACCCAGGGCCTCCTGGAGCATGTCACTCCATATGTGGATTTGACATGTTCTTTGACGATGCGCAGTTCCCCTGAAGCACTGAAAATGCTGTGCATGACAATCCTACATTTCTGCTGTGTATTATTCACATAGAAAGGCATACATTTTATTTAAACATACCAGAACATGTTCCAGCTTCTTGACGAGGACAACAGCAGGGTAAAAAGATGGTGTGCTAAGCACATCCATTCAGATTCCAACCTTATGCTAATGCCACATAATTACAGAAAAAGTACAAGAAAGTTCACTCTAAAGGTTTTCCGCAACTAACAATGCCTAATTTGTAAGGATAAGTCTCACCTCTTCTCACCACACAAACATCTTGCAGCTTGTAGAGCGAAATATGTTAGGATAATGTCAGCCCCAGCCCGTCGAAGACACATCAAGGACTCCATCATAACTCTTTCTTCATCAATCATTTTGAGAACCCCACCAGCCTTAATCATTGAGTATTCACCAGAAACCTGCACTCATAAATTAAGAGAAAAAAATCAACATGAAGAATATGTAAAAAGCTCAGAGGGGGCATGGAGGGGCACTAAAGCAGAGTTGTGGTTGAGGGACAGCCAGCAATATGGGAATCTGGCCACATTGGCAGCACTACAATTCTACCGTTAACCAATAAATATATTTTTGATGAAGGGTAGTGGCATGAACATCCAGCTGCTGATCAAAATTTTAGTTTTTACAGGTATGCAGGGGCAGATAGTATCATGGGCTTCGTCATATAGGTTAGAGGGAAATATTTTCAGTCAAAACAGAAAAAATCTTGTGCAAGACCATAGTATCCAAATAGTTACAGACCATACCTGATAAGCAGCAATTGGCAGAGGAGATTTATCTCTGAGAAGCCTTATAATATCCAAATAAGGTAGACCAGGTTTCACCTGTGAAACAAGCAGAAGCAGCTTCAGCATGACAGAATGTTCCCCATTAATAGAATCCATTTCAAAGTTCCAAAGAAAGCAATGCCAACCAGAAGGATATCAGCTCCTTCAGACTCGTCTTCATGGGCCTCAACCAGAGCCTCTCTGTAATTTGCTGGGTTCATCTGATAACTTTCATTCACCATGCCAAACAATATCCAAAAGTCAGCACCAAAACTGCATGTTTATAAAATTTGCCACATCTCAAAAAAAAAAAAAAAACCACATACGTCTTTTTGTCTCCAAAGCGTGGGTTTGACTCTAGTGCCTCTCGAAATGGTCCATAAAATGAACTGGCATATCTGTTTAGAAATATGTGGGATTGGAACATAAAAAACACTAACCATTTGCATTATATCATACAGTTGGTATGAAACAGGCCAGAATTAGACATAGATCACAGGATAAAGCAACAGGAAGTGTCAACATGTGGCTTGTGAAGAAAGTACATAGTTGCATAACATAGGAGGTTTTAAGCATTTGGAAATTGGAAAGTGAGAAGGGGGAAGTTCCCTCCATTTATTCCTTTTTCTATATAAATCATAAAAGCTTTCTGAGCAAGATTGCAAACTCATGGTTGGTCTCTAGTTTAAAAGCTTGCATTAGTAATTGGTGAGTTATAGCTATATATCTCCACACCTATACACGAGTTATATAGAAAAATGAAATTTCACCCATAGCACAAGGAAAAGAGGTAATATGTGTGTAAAAATAAATAAACAAATTAATTAAAAGAAAAATCAACCCGTCGAATTACTTTGCTGTATAGGACATGATTGAAACATGCTGAAATCCTTCTGCATCAAGAGCTTTCCTTATTGCTCCTACACGGCCGTCCATCATGTCACTTGGACTAACAACATCTGCTCCAGCCCGGGCCTGTTGGTAAAGTGACATCATAAACAGTATAAATGGCTCAATTCATAAAGAGCTCAAAGCACCATTTACTCCAGCTTGATATAAGTCTTAAAATCAGAGTTCATATGTTTTTGTGAGGACTGAAATCATCAATCTCAGGATTGAAAAAGATAGGCATCAGGGAATAAGGGGGAAGGGGACCTAATGAGTTTTCTGAAACCTCGGGATTGGCCCTCACGTCTTCAAAAACTCAAATAGAAGTACTTCATATTGATCCAAATGGTGAATTGAGCAACACATCCATTCAGAATTACCTGAGAAACAGCTTGTTTACATAATTGATACACTGTCTCATCATTCATTATGACTCCTGCAGAGTATCAAGACAGATCAGTAATTCATGCGTAGCTACTTCTTTCAAGTAGTGCTCATCATCAACCCAACTTTCATGCTCGTGTACAGTAATGTTCCAAATAGAAAAATCACGACAAGACAAATATTTGGGTAAAAAATAATTTTTTTTCTTAATCAAACTGGCTGTGTAATTCAATAACAAAGGAAGTCCTGTAAAATATGCCAAAGGTTTGTCTAATTTTAATACCAATCCTTGCATTGTGCTAATTGAAATTTTTTTTAGGATATATCTGATTTTTTGTTTAACGTCCAAAAAATATAGCTTCTTCATTGCTAAAGTAGAGCTCATCTAAGGAAGCTGACCCTATAAAGAACAATTTAAATACCAACTAGATATTGGCTAAAGGTAAATATATTTAATGGTTTGAAATAAAAAGAATCTTAATGCATTTGATTCCAAGCTTGGATTATTGGCCATTCATGAATATTTAAGTACATATCATATCTTGCAATTTGGCAGGTGTCTTAAGTCATCATAGTCATCTTGTATTAAAGTGATCTTAGTAGTTACAGTTTTCTTCTGAATATATAACTGCAACAGTTGAGATATCAAATGCGTCTCTTACCATCTTCTCTGACAATGCCATCATGCCCATCAGAGGAATATGGATCCAGAGCAACATCAGTGTAGATAACCTACAGAAACAGAAAAGAGTGAGAGAGGTTAGCATGCTCAAAGCACAATTTCTTTAACTTGAAGAAGCATCCTAAAATATGTAAAAACTAAGAGACTAGTTACTTTGACTTACAAGGTCAGGATATTTGTCCTTGAGCAGCTGTATTGCTCTAGGAACTAGACCATTATCATTATATGCTTCATCTCCTGTGGAAGACTGGCATGCAAAAATCGATTATCTAATACTTATCTAAACAGAAGAGAAAATCTAGAATTTTTTCAAAAAAGAAAAGAGAAACCAGAGGAAAAACATAAACCTTCAAAGCATCTGGAACTTTGGGAAAGAGAACAATACTATTTACGCCAACATCTCGAGCCTTAGCTACCTGCACCAGACTGCTTATGTTAGAAGCGCACCATAGTTGGGTATAAACTATAAAGATTAATCTTGTAATGCAAGAACAAAAAATACCAACAGAAAATCTTGAGCATGGGTGTTCTGTTGAAGGAATTAATGCAGAATCTTTGATTTTTCCACATTATTTTAAACTTCTTGCCAGTAAATTTTTAATTGGTTTGAGTAAAATTCATTAACCTTCAATAGAACCCATTTTAATGGATTTCCTCAGCAGTTAAAGGAAATTCAAGTCAGTGCAATGCAATGGATCTGAAACATATAAAAAAATGTGGGTTTAAATAACTACAAATATCATTTCTGTCAATAATAGATAATGAAGTGGAGTATTAGGCAGGGCCAAACGACCTCTTCCACAAGTCCATGTCTCCATCCAAGCCTATAACATCCAGGCATTGCTCCAATAGGTGTGTCTTCCTCACCTGCAAATCTCAAAAACACATGATGCAAACTGAGAAAGATAAAGTTCCATAAGAAAAGTAGGGGATTATAAATTAAACTAGAAAAGGAAGATCATAATCATCACCTGCAAAAATACCAACCTTCATGAATAAAAAGAGGATAGACAAAATTGGCAGGCGATATGCTAGTTTCCTGGAATGATGCTCTCATGACAGGTGACTTGCGATTACGACGTGGACGACGACCAAGTGGCTGACAAAAACCAGCATCAACAATTAATCAGATTTGGGAATAAAACGTGTACATTGAGTAGTACCACATAGTTGATGCGCCATTATTACACAAATAATCAGAAGTAATTTCCTTTAAAAAAATCTAAATATTTGACATTATAAACAACAAAAACAACCAGTTGAGAACAAGCAATTACTCACAAAATGTCAAATGATTCAATTCAATTCGAATCAAGTTGAGGAACTTACAAGAGAAGGGACGACAGGAGTCGCAGCGGGTGCGGCAGGCCTAGGCGGCACAGGAGGGGCCTCGGGCACGTTCCCTGCCACAACAGCAGCTTCACATTCCGCGTCACTTAACCCCAACTTCTTAATTGGACCATCCTTCTTTTCACTGGCTCTCACAGTAAAAACACGCTTTGGACATCCTATAATCGAGGTTTTCTTGCCAACATTGAACCTCAAGTCATTATTGACAGCAGTTTTCAGACCAAAATAGTTTTTGCCTTTCACTGCAGGAACCGTACAGGGAGCATTGAAGATTGACGAAGCCATGACTGTCTCAGAAACACCAATAAATAACCACAAAAAAAGAAAAAAAATCAATGGTGGTAATGAACTGGCAAGTGTAAAGTTGCGAAGGAAAGAGGGTAATTAAAGAAAATAATGAGCCCTTCAGCGATGTTTGGCAATTCGATTTATTTATAGCATAACAACCAAACAGAGGAAATAACAAAGCGAAATGGAAACGTGAAATTGGCGAGAACGAGGAGATCGTACCTTGAAAGCGAAGAAGCCGTGGAATTGGAGAGAGAATGGGAGGAGAGGGGTTATCCGTTGACGGTGAAAGGAAATAGAGGGGAGCCAATAGAGAGGGAAGTTGGTGGGGACGTTGACAGAGTATAGTAAAACTTCGACAAATGACAAGGGGAACAGACTGGCTGGTTCTTAAGGTGGATAGCTGTTGTTGCGTGGGCTTGTTGAGTCCACTTCGATTTATTTTGCACTCGCTTTTTCGGCCACTAACATTTTATTTTGGGCCTAGGCTTTCAACAGGGCCTTATTAAGTGTGGGCTTGGGTCTGAATAATTAGTCATCTGGATAATTCTACTGCTAATCCTACTAACATGAGAGAGCATCTCATTATCTTTTTAGGCACGACGGGGAGATGATATGGCATCCGAATAAAACGACAGGAGCCGGGGTAACATAAATTAGCTCTCAGACAAAATATACATTCTACTTAAACATTTTAATCATAAGGTTAGAGCTTTTAATCATACTAGACAAGCACACAGGTGATTTTTTTCCTTTTCTTTTCTTAGTGTTTCGATATATATCCTATTTATCTCTTCGATTTTGTTATAAAAAAA
>Ga0325410_1006566_pt1 | contig 12766 bp, 7 predicted proteins | sample PopdelMetagenome_16_FD_206182 | JGI IMG/M metagenome (GOLD analysis project Ga0325410, IMG submission 206182) | Populus deltoides microbial communities from Bellville, Georgia, United States - Xylem-PdIQD-R3 | ecosystem: Host-associated > Plants > Phyllosphere > Stem > Wood/Secondary xylem... | reverse complement strand
TCCAAACTATAAATAACCGTTACTCAGCCATACCTTACGCAGTTACACTACGTTGCTCCAAACATGTCACCGGATTCTAGTGCTCCCAGGGAGGGTAGGAATCAAGGAAATACTTTCAGTAGCTAAGTTGCTAGATCGAGTCATGCCGTGGGTTTTTCAATAAATGACATATTTAGATATTATTAAAGTATTTAAAGTATTGGTTAGATAGTCAAGAACTCAACATTAGAATTAAAAATAAATTACTGAGTTTTTTGTACGAATTATATTAGATGTATCTTTAAAATTGTTCTAAAAAAACTAATATTGATTAACACGAAAATTAATCCAAAAATATCCTTATCTTTAAATAAAAAAAAACTTAAATAACATGTTTATCTTCAATTTATCACATTAATATTGCAAGTTTTGATGCCAGCACATGCAAAATCATCAACAAATATGTTTTAGCCTAATAAGACCTTGTCTAACGAGGCGGTCCAATTATGTTTTTAAATTTCTTGATATCTTTTAGCTTTAAATTAATTATTTTTAGTGTTTTTATATTATTTTAATGTATTATTGTCAAAAATAAATTTTTAAAAATATTATTTTAATATATTTTTAAATTAAAAACAAAATTTACCATGGTACTAAATATATTTAAATACATACATCAAACAATGAGAAACAAACTATTATAAACTAGCAACTTCTCGTCGCGCCATAAAATTCTCAACAGCACAAATAATACAAGTGTTTTTAATATTGTGATAATTTTTACTATTAATGTATAAAAAAGTGATTAAAAATATTTTTAAATTATAGTTTTTAATGAAAATTTAAGAATTTTTCTTAAAATGATTCGTGTAATTATACCATGTGTATTAATTAATCAAATATGATCATACTCTTGAAGGCAAAACGCACCCAACCTCTTCCCTCCACTTCTATTTTGAAGCAAAGCATTTTACAACATTAACTTTTTTATTGATGCGAAGACTAAAAAAGCGAGAGGTGCATAGCACCTTCCAATGAGAGTACTTTGCTTTACCGACAATGGCCCCACAAGCTTTCCACTCACCCAAGCAACTAACTCCTTTTACCATCACCTACCATTCATCTCTTACTTCATCACCTACCATTCATCACAGGACCTTCCATCACAAGCATGGATTTTGCAAGCCGCGGTCTGTTTCTGTGTTTGAAAATACGTTTGGATATATTTTAATAATATATTTAGCTTAAAAAATATTAAATAACCTTTATAGCCGTTGTTTTAGTGATTTCTAATTTTTTTACGTGCTGGATTCAAAAACATATAAAAAAGTATTTTTATATATTTTTAAATATAAATTATTTAAAAAAAAACATGTTACATCACAATATTAAATATATAATAAAAAAGTGATAGAAAAATATTTAATTAAAATAAAAAATACATGAAATAATTTTATAATAAAAATAGTTAGTTCTTGTCATTAGTTATATTATATCCTTGTCTCCAATAATTTCATATCTGGTATCTCAAAACAGTGACAAAATCAAACTAACTGTCAGTCTCCGCAGCCTCTGATCAAAATCTTACAATAAGATTAGCTACACGCTATAATTCCCTAAGCAGGATACATCTGTAATTCTGTCGATCGCCCTGGCCTCTACTATATCCCTATAATGAGATTCCTCCTTCATAGGAACAAATTAAATCCTGGCCGTTAGATTCACAAGGACCCACCCAGTATGAACCATGAAGAATCCAATCCACTTGAATTACCAATTTACCCACTATCTAATAATATAAATTCATAACCTCACCCCGGATGCTTTGACACCAAACTATCAAACCCCTCCCCTTTTTTTCTAAACGGAAAACCGATTATGACGCGACTCATTGCTGGCGTAATTTTTCTTCTTATTTCTTTCTGTGGTATCGCCGTCGGTGTCCGAGACATCGTTGGTGACGTTCTCCGGTTGCCATCGGAGGCTTCTAGGTTTTTCCGTCCCGGTAAATTTAATGATGATAATAGTGATGATGATTCTTCCGGAACTAGATGGGCCATCTTGCTTGCCGGATCTAACGGTTACTGGAATTACCGGCATCAGGTCTTAAATCACTATAATTTTTTACTGAACAGCTACATGTAATTAAGTGGTTTGATCGATTAGATTTTTTTTTCCTATTATTTTTACAGGCAGATGTTTGTCATGCATATCAACTGCTGAGACAAGGTGGATTGAAGGAAGAAAATATAATAGTTTTCATGTACGATGACATTGCTGATAACCCAGAGAACCCAAGGCCTGGAGTCATCATCAACAATCCCCAAGGAGAGGATGTTTATAAAGGAGTTCCAAAGGTAAGTTTTTTTTTTTTCCATGTAGATGTAAATTTTGTGGCTTCAGCACTCATGGGTTGATTTTGTTTTTGTTGTGCCAGGATTATACTGGTCCAGATGTCACCGTCGGAAACTTTTTTGCAGCTATCCTTGGAAACAAGACAGCTCTTACCGGGGGCAGTGGAAAAGTTGTTGATAGTGGGCCTAATGACCATATTTTCATTTACTATACTGATCATGGAGGTCCTGGGGTGCTAGGTTAGTTTCATTTTCTATATACCGCTGATCATGGTCTATTTCTTATTTATTTTGATCGGGAATTTTTAGGATTTTCTTAATTGGTTTTTATCTAATTATTGCACTCTTATGCACGTGACAGGCCGCGCCGTAATAACAAAATTTTCTCTGCCTTATTTTATGTTCAAGAAACCGAAACTCTTAGTTCCAGTCCCAGATTCTAAAATGAAAGTATAACATGTGATCGATGAAGAGTTTGCTTGATAGTGTGGTATCAGTTGTTTGAAATAACTTTTTGTGTTGAAATATATGTTAATGATTTTTTTTATTTTTAAAAAATTATTTTTGACATCAACACATCAAAACGATCCAAAAAGTACAAACCAGATTCAATTTTAACAAAAAAAATAATTTAAAATTTGATAAAACGCAGTTACAAATACAATATCAAACGATGCCAGAGTAGTATTTTGGAAACTGTTCCAAAAATGTTATTGTCACTGTATTTTATCATCGCTAGTTTGTATTTATTGAAATACATGTCGTTTATAGGAATTCTTAAGGTCTTATATTAAATAAACTGCTTGACGTTCATGTGTGGATGGATTTTTATCAGGGATGCCTACCAATCCTTACCTTTATGCCGATGATTTGATTGATGTCTTAAAAAAGAAGCATGCATCCGGAACCTATAAAAGCTTGGTAATTACGAGCTGAACTTCCACTTGCAGCACTGTGAGTTAGTTTAGTCAACTTCAAAATAAAAGAAATTTTGATGGGCTATATCTGTAAAACTGTAGGTATTTTATCTTGAAGCCTGTGAATCCGGAAGCATCTTTGAGGGTCTTCTTCCTCAAGGTCTAAATATCTATGCAACCACAGCATCAAATGCAGAAGAGAGCAGTTGGGGAACCTATTGTCCTGGAGAGTATCCTAGCCCTCCCCCAGAATACGATACTTGTTTGGGTGACTTGTACAGTGTTGCTTGGATGGAGGATAGGTATGAACGGTGTCAATTTTGAATTTTATTTCTGTTTAGATGTCATGAAGTATTGAATTGTCATAAGCATCATTCTGTTTTACCCACTCATCTAAGTATAAGAGAATAGCAATACCTAGTAAATAAGGGAATCTATCAGGCTTGAATGATTTACTTGTCAAGGCAGAAATGTGGCGTAGGCTCTTGTATAGATTCTCTCCACCTAGTAATCATCGTTCATATTTTCTGCTGGGCTGAAAAAAAAATGTTTTCGAAAGTTCATGGAAACATTCAAATGTTGTTTCATTGTCCCAAGACAGATATTTTATATACAAAAAATTAATAATTTGACCTTGTGAACAGTGACATACACAATTTACGGACAGAAACTCTGCACCAGCAATATGAACTGGTAAATGTTTGCAGGCCATTCTTTTTATTTTGTACTTTTGAATATATACTAAGGAACAAACATGGCATTTTATCTGCCTGCATAATCATATGATTTCATTATGGTACATGTGCAGGTAAAAAGGAGGACTTCCTATGACAATTCTCCCTACGGTTCCCATGTCATGCAATATGGTGATGTTGGACTTAGCAAGGACGACCTCTTCCAGTATATGGGTACAAACCCTGCAAATGATAACTACACTTTCGTGGAGGAGAACTCCTTGAGGCCACATTCTAAAGCTGTTAATCAGCGTGATGCTGATCTCGTCCACTTCTGGGCTAAGGTTTGTCTTATCTCTTTTGTTCCATTTCGAATTAAAAGACTGCCATTAAATTTTTTTTAATGTTTTCATGTGTTTGTAAGTCATGCCCTCTATGGATTGGGCTGCTGTAATAAGAATGAGAACTATGATAATTTTGTTAAAAGATTAGGAGGGTAAAGGAAGTTGTATGGTAATAGTAGAATCTGATCCTGAGCTCTCGAATAATGAGAGGTGCTCATTCGGTGGCTGTTGATATTGCATGGTTTAAAAAACATTAAGGTAGGGGATATTCAGCAAATGAGTCTTCTTGCAGGATGTTGTGCATAAGTTGTGACAGTGAGCAGCTGTGGGTCGTAACTGCTTTTTATATATATGATTAACTGGATGCCACAGCGAGGAGATGCACTTAACAACTACTTTTATATACCAGTTTTTTCGTGTGTTTTTTTTTTTTAAAAAAACTGCTTTCGTTCCATCTCACTCTATTTGTCGTCTGTTCTTTATGCAGTACCGCAAGGCCCCAGAAGGCTCTTCTAGGAAGGTTGAAGCTCAGAAGCAGTTTGTTGAAGCAATGTCACATAGAATGCATATTGACCACAGCATAAAACTTATTGGGAAGCTCCTCTTTGGAATTGAAAAGGCCTCAGAGGTATTGAACACCGTGCGTCCTGCTGGGCAACCTCTTGTTGATGACTGGGTCTGCCTTAAGACACTGGTAAAATTTTACAGTTCTCAGCCTCTGCTTTATCACCTCCTAACCTGTTTGTTCTCGAAGCTCTGCTGGTGACATTGAAAGACTCATCTTCATATTTGAGAATATTTTCTCTCTTGTTCTTCTATGCAGGTGAGGACTTTTGAAACACACTGTGGATCCATATCGCAGTATGGTATGAAACACATGCGATCTCTTGCAAACCTTTGCAATGCCAGAATTGTAAAGGAACAGATGGCCGAGGCATCAGCACAAGCTTGTGTAAGCTTTCCTTCTGGTTCATGGAGCTCTCTTCACAAAGGGTTCAGCGCCTAATTGAAGCAGAATGTCCTATTTAAAACAAAAAAAAATACTAGGATTGTGTTCTATTTTCCAAATGGGATCCACCTGTATACAAGTTGTTTCAGGGATGTATTTTAATGTTCACTCTCATTATTGCTTCTTTGTAAATATAAATTAGAAGCACTTCTCTGCCAAAATATGATTTGTAATGAAGGCAGCTATTCCTAATGTAAGATTTCCTGTAAAATCAGGCCTTTTCTTAAGCAGTGTTTACACTAAGATGCATTGTAAAACTTTCTGCTCCAGCCAAAAAAAGCAAGTTAAAGGGGGGGAGCAGGTTCTCCCTCTTGGGTATGCTAGATTCGAGCTTTTCCAGTCTTTCCATTCAATACCATTATCATTGAGTTGCCACTCGCCATAAATATTTTGTTGCGTTGCCATTAAGTCTCTTAACACTTTCGGCAACTTTCGGCATGATAGAGTAAATTACAAGGTAGCAAATTTGCAATTGAAGAGGATCTATATCGCCATGTTATTGGACTCCCTTGTCAACAGAATCTAAACTTTACCGGGCAAGGTAGCCTAAAGAGCCACTGCCGGTTATTTTTTTAAGAATATTTTTATTTTTATTAAAATAATATATTTTTCTATTCTTTAATATTTATTTTTAATACAAACATATTAAAATGATCAAAAAATAAAATAAAAATTAAAAAAACAGTTACAATATAGCATTCCAAACAAAACTTCAATTATAAGTGTTTGAATTTCAAAATGTGACAACAAGTACGTAAGAACTATAGAATAAATAAATAAATAAAGGTTTTCCAAGATCACAGGTTATTGATAAATTTAGGAAGTTGTATTTCCTTGACGGCAGAGGTTAAAATTCTTAGTTATAGATTTTTAAAATGTCAAAAATAACCTCCTTTTAAGATTTTTAAAAAACCCAGAGATTTATTAGCCATCATTTTGTTTAAAAGGAAAAGGAGAGTGTATTAATTTTTTTCAAGAATCAACAGATAAAAGGAAAAAAAATAAAACAGACACAAATTTGGCTTGTCATAATTATATGGACTTGTGAGATTAAAATAGAAAATTGTGTTCAATAAATAAAAATCAACTCTCACATCTCTTGAATCATGCAAGAGATGGGATTACTCCTTTTAGTGGTCCGATCCTCTACATATTATGATCCAAATAAAATTAATACTAGATTTTAATTTTTTATTTTACAAGTTGGTAAATGACTTGTTAGTGCCACTCAACTTAAGAACATGTATGATTTTTATACAAGTAAATATTAGTGTAGTAGTACATAAGTGTCAAATTTTAATTAAACAATATTATTAGTAACAGAAACACTTAGATGAGGATTTGTGGCTATATATAAATATATTATTATTATTTTTTAAGGGAGAGATTGGTTACATGCTTGGCATTCAAATTTACTAATAATTATTTATTCACTCCAAAGTTTTTGTTGTTTTTTTTATTAGATGATTAAAATAATAAGATTAATTTACATAACAACTCAAACTACGCTTCTCTCTATCTCTATAACATATTAAGAACACACACTCTATATTAGTATATAATGCATTTAAGTTATAGACTCGATATTTAAATCTAGAAAATTAAAAAAAAAACCTCCTTAATATTGAAATAATTCGATCACTACAAGAATAGACAAGCAGAGTTCACTCTCTGCTACTCGCTGAAAATGAGCTCATATTTTCTTCGCTCGCACTTCTACAGGACTAGACATGGATGCTTAACCTATTTCCTGCCTGACCTTAAATAAAGGCAAAATATTGCTACTTCCTTTTCGACAACTGCAAGATAGATTTTCCAGACAATTGCACCACATCGCATTTTATGAACCAAAATAATAATAATAATAATAATTAGATGATATAACAAAATCTTATTGGTCAATTTGAGGGCACAGCATTCACACATGATAGAGGCATTGCCTGTATATAGGCAAGCATGCATCCCAATATCAAAGCTACAAGCATACAATCACTAGCAGTCAAATAACCCAATCCTTACCAACGGAAATAACATGTCGTAACAAACACTTAGGGAGGATATTCTTCATTGAATCAACAATATACTACTACTCTTCAAGCATTGAGCAATCTCAAGGAGCACACCTCTTTCCACTTTCTAGCACCCTGGCTCCAGCAACGATTTTATCCGGCTAAGATTCTCCATGGCTTAACCTGAAACGAGTCTTCAAGATGAGAATGGGAAAAAGGAACTCCATGGACAATCAAGCAAACTGTGACTGACAGAGCAGTGTAATTTCATACGGTGAAGAAACTCTAGCAGGTGTTTTCTAAGCAAATGAAGCTAGCAATAAAAATTAAAATACGTCAGCTGTGGGGTCCATCCCGGCAACATATTACTGTTTGTATAATTATACTGCATAAGGCAATTAGAAAAATTAAACAACGTAATCTCGCTCATACTAAATATGAATAGCTGGATCCTCACTGGTCCAGCTTAGCCCAATGATTCTGGTAACATAAGAAGACAGCGGGCAAGCACATTAATAATCAAGCATGTTGCCGTAAACAAATTCAAAATGCTAGCATGTAATAATCCTGGGATATCAAATGACATTGATAACATTTTATCAGGGATAATGCTGAGTTCCAAGTCAACCTTAATATGCTTTTCTATTTACTGGGACTTCACATACTGTTTCTTGCGATGAAGTTTAAATCTCCACATCACAAATTTTCCATGCTTATTTGAAAGGGACCATCGCTGATAACTATTGAGTTTTTTTGGTTACAGAGAACCACTGCCTTTCAGGTCTTGCAAATCTAAACCTAAATCTCACAAGTTGCAAGAACATATTAACACTCTGCGCGGTGGCATGTTTTGCATTAAATACATTTTTATTCTTCTCTCTATATCCAACATGCATAGCATAACATATATTTTTTCAAGGTTTTCAGAACATTTAAACAAAAATTCAGTTCAGGTTGTACACACAACCAAAGCTTTAACTCTGTAAGAGAAACTGACCAGTTATGCGCTGCCAAAAGATGACCAGTTTTTAATCTCTATATCTGACTCGATCATCATCACGCCTGTCATTTTCATACCGTTTCCTCTCACTAAAACGAGAATCGTCATATCTAGACCTCTTGGAGTGATCTATCTGCTTGTCCCTCTCATGACCTCTACTTCCTTGCTCTTCTTTCTCCCCTCTTCCGTGCCTTCTACTTCCATATCGCTGATCTACCTCATTCTTTCCATGCCTTCTGTAGTCATCGTCCTCTTCTTCATCTCTCAGGTATCTTCTCCCTCTATGATCCTCCTCATCCCTCGCATGTCTTTTCTCCCCTCCACGCTCTTTGTATTCTTGATCATTCCTACTTCCACGTCGTGGTTCATCTTCTTTACGTGTATCTCCAACATGTTCATCATCACGCCCTCTGGATCTAACCAATTTAGAAGAATCACCCCTCTGATCATCCTTACTTTGATATGCTCTGCGATCAATGTCATGCCCTTCCTCTTTTCCAACTGTTCGATTTCTTGACTTTGATTCATGCTCCTCATCCTTAGTTGAATCATCAAGTTTCCTTTTGTTCCTACCCGTTGCTTGAATATCAAGGTTGGTTTTGTCCACAGCTTCTCTACGAGATTGGTACAGTTCTCTGGGTCTATCACCACGGCCAAGATCAGCATATCTAGAACCCTTCTCTTCTAGAAAGGATTCACGACCACTTCGACCACCTTTGTTATAACCACCATCCCCCCCTCCACTTCTGTTTTTATCAGCAGGAGTCTTTTTCACAGGTTTTCCATGTCTGTAATCACTACCACTGCTGCCAGAATCACTGCTTCTCCTGCTATCCTCACTGACATCATCCAGAGAATCTAGCTTCTTGTCAATTATCTGCCTGTGATCTCCACGTCCACTTTTGTCTAGGAGATTTTTCTTCATGGTTTTCCCATGCCCATCATCACTAGCACTGCTGTCAGAATCAGTGCTCTTGCTATCATCACTATCATCTTTCAGAGAACCTCGCATCTCCTCAACAATTTTCTTCCCTTTCCTACCATAAACTGTATCAGGATCTTCTTCATCACTATCATGCCTCCTACTTCTAATTTTCTCTAATTTCTCATCACCACTAGCATCAGAATCACTATCATTCCTTTTGTGACTCCTACTTGTCAATTCCCTTCTATGCTTTCCTACTTTGTTGAGATCGGATTCACTATCACCTTCACTGATTCTGCGACCATTCCCATGTCTACTGCCGTCACCATTCCAACGATCATTAAAACCAGAATTATCATCAGAGTCATGCCTTGCACGAGATTTCTTGTGTTTCTCAACTTCCTGATGCAGATTAACCAGGCCAACATCATCCGCATCATCAGTAGCAGAATCATCACTATCACCAGATCTTCTGCTTTTCTTGAGTTTCTCAGAAATTCTGCTCTTCTTCTTGCCATGGTCGGAATCCGTCTCGTCATCAGTAGTAGAATCATCACTTCCACTGTCATGTCTTCTGCTTTTCTTGTGCTTCGTCGATGTTCTCTTCTTCTTGCCATGGTCAGAATCACTTTCAGTTTCATGATCCCTTCCTCGTCTACCTTTACTATGCTTCTTGCGACTTCCTTTAGCATGCTTCCCACTGCTATCTGTATCAGAAGAATCATCCCGGTGCCTTCTCTTCCTGCTTTCTTCCTTCCGGTGGTGCCTTGACTCGTCAAACTCATCTTCTTTCTTCTTATTTTTCAAGGCTTTAACACCCTTTTTATTTTCATCCTTCTCAACTTCAAGATCTTCAGCCACATGTTTCTTGCGGGTGAACTCTCTATCCAAAAAGGCATGTTCATGTTTCTCACTCCACTTGCTTCCTTCACCTGGGTCATTCTTCCGACTATTTCTTAGTTCATCATCAGTCCCATCAATGCCTTGTTCATCTGGTTCAGACATTCGTATACCAAGAGCAGCCCTTAATGTTTCCATTTGTTTTTCCTTTCTAGCAGCAATTTGATGGGACTGCGTATCTGAAACCCTGATTAACACATTAAAGTCATTATCACATCACCAGGACACAAAGTAGATGTGTGTGTGTGTGTGTGGATTTGCCAACACACCCAAAGAGTGGGCAGGTTAGAATTGTGTCCAATTTGTTAGGTTACGACAGCAATATTCCTTTATGTTTCTTTATGTAAATGATTTAAACATGGATAATTTTGTAACTTCAAAATTGTTTCCTTCAACATCTATCATCTATAGTCACTTTCAATTATATATGTATCTACGAGTTCTTCAGTAAAATATAGCCAAATGCTAGAGGCCCAACAACATTTTTTGGCTTGTTGCTGCTGAATTCAAATGCTTTTTTGTCAATTTTAATTGATAAGAGCCAAAAGCTCAAAAACCATTTTCTATATCCTTCATGTACATGCTGCTAAATTAAAAGCCAAGTTACAAAATCTAAACTAAGAAACTATATTTTCTGTGTTAAGCCCCATTCTAAGGGTATCCTCTTTGAATTTTCAAAACAAACATTGTAAATATTATGTATTCACATAGTTGCAGAGTTGGTGCAGGATAGATTTGCAGCAAACCAAACTTAATGTGAACCTTGGTTATAAACAACAAAAGAAATATGGGCTATTCTTAATCAAACCAAATAGAAACCCAAATAAATCCAGTTTATCCATATTCATGGGGTTGAACTTGATACGGATATGAACGATAAATGAACAAGATAAACGAAAGGTGAGATGGGACAGTAGGAGATTCTATAGCGTAAGTTATGAAGTTATCCTCACTTCATTATTTAAATAAAATGAGATATGGAGATATTTTTGTCCCAAAAAAACTGGACACAACACTAAACTGCCCAAAGAATGGGCAGGTCAGCAAATCCAACGAATATAAATGTGTGAGGGCGTGTGTGCATTTCATCAGAATTTGAAAAATTTTAACTACCAAGAACGGCCTTAAGCTGTCACTAAAATCAGTTCCAATAACCATAAACAGGCTATAGATGGGGTTAATGTGCCTATTCCGTTCATAAATTTGTTTTTTCCATTAACAGCATATGATACCGGCACACTTTCAATTAATTCCTCACAGCAAGATACAAATACCTTAAATTTTATAACATCAATAACATATAAAGGACCAAAACAGTACCATAAACAACATAATTTACTCAAACACGTCCAAACTACATATTAGCATCTAAACATGCACAACACTTGTACAAGCAGAACAACTAGACCACACAAATTCCCAGTCAAAACAAGACAGTGCCAAATGCAACATTAAAACTGAAACATAACTCAAACCTGTGACCATCAAGAAAAACACAATTCCTTAGTTTGTCTCCAAAACAATCCAAGCACCTAGACCCTAAAATGAACTTGCTTTTATACATGTTTATCAAGTCACCAACACATCCACCCCACATAAAACCATCAAACTTACACACAGAGTCCATCTTATAATAGAAATTATGCATAAAACAAATTGACAAAAGAATGAATGGCATCATAAGCATCAAAATTATTGGAAATCGAAAATAAAACAAAACTAAGAAGTCCATAGATTCATTACTTAGTGTCAGAGGCGGTAAGTCCCCCACTCTCTTCGGATGCAGCTTCCAAAGTCTTCCTAGCTTCCTGAAGCTTCTCTTCAATCTCAGCATCAGTATATCCTTGTTCAATCAGCTTGTCTTCAAGCACAACAAGCTTGAGCTGAATTTGCCGCTTGCGATCATGCTCAAGAATTTCCTTATTAGGTTTCTTGGTAATCCCACCAGTCCCCTGATCTCCCTCGAAACCCTTAGTATCATGTGCTACCTTGCCGGTTCTCGGCCTCACGAAAAACTTGTTTGTTTGGATATAACCGTTTGTACCCGACCCCCTCGGGGTCTGTAACCCGATTCCGTTATACATCTGTCCAAATTCAGTAATTGTATTAAAAAATCAGAAACCTAATTAGCCACACACGAAAAAAACTGACGAATCTAATCAATTTTGCAGTAAATTGAACAAAACTAAACCAAACCCTAAGTAGAGAGAGAGAGAGAGATTTGGATGTTTCATTGCACAAAAAAAAGAAATTTAAAATTAGGGATTTAAAAGGAAGTCTTGCCTGGAGCAGTAATGAGATGGTCGCAGATGGGGTCTCTCCGTTTTCTGTGTTCCGGAGAAGATTGAGACAAGCGGGATACAGGGATAGAAGAATTTGACGAAATACAACAAGGAACTGACGAAATTTTCAGCACTTATAAGTTGTAATCATAAAGCTCGTGCACTGAACCAGTGCACCTCTAGTCTCTTCGGCTATTTGATCTCAGCCAGATGATGTTATAGAGAGAGTCGGAGCAGGAAGAAGAAGGGTCTCTTATTAATTTAAGGGGATACGGCTGCCCTTGTTACAACGTGGTAATGGGCCTTTTTCTCGAGGAAAAAAAAAGTGGTAATGGGCCCAGTAGTATGGATAATTGACCTAGTCCAATAGCTA
>Ga0325410_1006561_pt1 | contig 12770 bp, 9 predicted proteins | sample PopdelMetagenome_16_FD_206182 | JGI IMG/M metagenome (GOLD analysis project Ga0325410, IMG submission 206182) | Populus deltoides microbial communities from Bellville, Georgia, United States - Xylem-PdIQD-R3 | ecosystem: Host-associated > Plants > Phyllosphere > Stem > Wood/Secondary xylem... | reverse complement strand
ATAAGGCCTGACATGGTCATTGGGCAGTCAGCTATTTTTCCAGCAGAGTTTATGGAAGAAACTGAAGAGAGGAGCTTTATTGCTAACTGGTGTCCACAAGAAGAAGTCCTTAACCACCCATCAATTGTGAAAGACAGTAATGTTTATATAGAAATGAAATGGAAATGAAGAAATGAAGCAGAGAGTGAAGAACAGAGAATGAATGAATCTGTTATGCACAGAGAAGCAGAAGACGAAATTATAGCACTGTTTTATTATTTGCTTTTGCTTGACTGTTTACATTACTATTTCTCACTTTATATATGCAGTATTGGAAGATACTACACGGAGAATATGCTTTCTTTTACACTCAATATAATGCTAACAGATTCTCTTTTACTAACAAACACTACTAACAGAATGCTAACAATATTAATTGCTAATCTTCTGACACTTGGCATCATTAGGACCGTTGATATCTTTACATGCCCCCTCAAGCACATGCTGGGAGGAGCCAAGCATGAGATTGGAGCAATGATGCTGAAACAAAGAAATGAAAAGACCTTTGGTGAGGATATATCAGTAGAGGAGACATGCTGGACCAGGAAATCATCCGTGATAACCCGTTCCCTAACAAAATGATAATCAATCTGGAGATGTGGAACACTGGATTGGAAGCAAGGGAGATAGCAGAGATATGTTGAAAAGCTAGCAAGAAACGTCACAGAGAGGAACAAAGAAGTGAATAGAATTAGAGGGAGATACTGCAATAGAGATGAAGAAAAGCAGAGAATAGAGATGAAGAGAAGAAAAGCAAAGAATAGAGATGAAGAGAAGTAGAGAGAAATTTTGCAGTGCAGAGGAAGAAGAAAACGTTTATGTGTATATTAGAATAGAGATGAAGAGAAGCAGAGAGAAATTCTGCAGTGTAGGGGAAGAAGAAAACGTTTATGTGTATATTCTCTTATTAGAGTTGAACAATCTGAAGGTGAGAAGTAGTCGTATTTTTAGAGTACAAGAGATAGAAAAGAAGAGAATCAAAGATTGAGAAGGAAGAATCTTGCAGAAAGTTGAAGATTTGAAGAAGAAGTTTCAGTTTGACAATATATCAAACAGATAATAGACACAGCAGCAAACATAGAAGAATTTCATGAATAAGATGAGAAAGAAGCCAGAATCAGAAACAAGAGTAAAAAAAAAAAAAAAATCATAGAGTGCAGAAGTTTCTCCAGGTTTCCCTCTCTCTCTGCTGAAAGAGAAGGAACAGAGTCTCAAATCGATTCCAGCAGTTGCACGCAGGAACACTAAGATCTTGAAGAGTTCATGGCCAAGCATCATCCTGATTTGATTATGTGCTGGAAGCAACCAGGAATTGCTATTGGACGCCTTTGTGAGAAGTGTGATGGAAAATGTGTAATCTGCGATTCCTATATACATCCTTGCACACTTGTGTGAGTTTGTGATGAGTGCAACTACGGATCCTTCCAAGGTTGATGTGTTATTTGCGGAGGAGTGGGAAGCTCTGATACCATGAAAGACAGTAATGTTTATATAGAAATGAAATGGAAATGAAGAAAAGAAGCAGAGAGTGAAGAACAGAGAATGAATGAATCTGTTATGCACAGAGAAGCAGAAGACGAAATTATAGCACTGTTTTATTATTTGCTTTTGCTTGACTGTTTACATTACTATTTCTCACTTTATATATGCAGTATTGGAAGATACTACACGGAGAATATGCTTTCTTTTACACTCAATATAATGCTAACAGATTCTCTTTTACTAACAAACACTACTAACAGAATGCTAACAATATTAATTGCTAATCTTCTGACACTTGGCATCATTAGGACCGTTGATATCTTTACACTTTGGTCTTAATTAAGGTGTTGATTGCCTATAATTAAGCTTCCTACGTATGTTGTCATTTTTGGGTTCAATACAATGAAAGCTTGAGGAAGAAATTTCTATCTTAATTTAAAAGTTTAAGTAATTAAGTGAGTTCTTAGAATGGTTATATAAACCGGTTCGAGCGTGAATGGCTTACGTAAACACGATCAGAAAGAGAGTTTGTCTAGATGTGTGCAGGTTTTTCTGAGAATACCCTTAGCTTGAAAAGAAAAGTATAACAAGCATGCAACGGTATATATATTCTCATATCATGTCAATGGACCTGCATTTCTATGATCAAAACCTAGATATTTGCAGGTCCAGAACCTCGGATAATTAATACAGAAAGTAAAAATCTCTACTGTAAAAATGTTGCACGAGGAGGTTAATAATTAGCAGTAAGAAATGGTGAGCAATGATTCATAATTGGAGAAAAGAGATGATAATTAAGAGAAGGGGCAGAGAGGGAACCTGCAGCAGCTGCACCAATAACATCTTTCTTTGAGTCCCTGGTGTTGAGGACCAGTCTAGTTTTGTAGTCACCATGAGAGGCATAGAAGTCTGAAAGGGCCATGTTGATGCAGCTCAAAGCAATATTGGCATCCAAATAAGCCAAGTCAAGAACCACTCCTACATTCACTGGGATTGTAGATGTTGTGTTCTGGGCCACCCCAATTTCTAAGAACAAAATCATCAAAGAAAGGAAGAGAAAGAAAGATAGAACAGGATTTAAAGAGTATTCTTTCATGATCATCTTGATGTCCACCTATGGTTGAGCTGATTCTGGCTAGATTTCTTGGTTTAAGCTTGGAAGGAAGGAAGTGTCATTTATAAGGTGAAACTGAAGCTTCGAGTTTCTTTAAAATTATAGTAGCTATAAAGTATTTTTTATTTAAAAATATATTAAAATAATATTTTATTTATTTTTAAAATATTATTTTTAAAATTAATATAATAAAATAATAATAAAAATTAATAAAAAAATATAAAATTTAAAAAAACACGATTTGAATCGTATATCCAAATAGTCGAAAAGAGAAGAGCTTCGACAAGTTCTTGAGGAGGTGCCTCACCGTATTGGTTCGAAGAGAGGAGAAGTTATTACTAGGAAATTTCATGATTTGATTCAATCAAATCATATTAATAAATTGGAGATGGTCACATGGACGTGGGTCCTGGGGCTACAATTTTACGATAGCGATTTACTTTTACATTGAAGAAGAATTCATTCTTTCAAATAGAGAATCCGTTTGTTTGTTGGAAAGTAGTTTTTATTAGAAAAGTGAATTCTGGAGAAAGTAAATTTCGGGAAAATGAATTTTGAAAAAGTATTTTCCGATGTTTGGTAGTGTAATGAAAAATAAGGTCATGTTTGTTTCCTGGAAAGTAGTTTCCGGGAAACCACTTTCCAAACTTTCCTGTGTTTGTTTGCTATTAGAAAAGTTGGTCAATGGAAAACACTTTCCGGTCAACGGAAGTCAAAGAAAAATTTGGTTTGGTTTTCAGGGAAGTGTTTTCCCTTTTGGTTGTGTTTGTTTTCCGAAAAGTGGTTTTCGGGAAACCACTTTCCAAACTTTCCTGTGTTTGTTTATTGGAAAGTAGTTTTCATTTGGAAAGTGAATTCCGGGGAAAGTGAATTCCGGGAAAGTATTTTTCGATGTTTGGTAGTGTAATGAAAAATAAGTTGGAAAACACTTTCCAGTGTTTGGTTATGTCATGGAAAATGAGCTGGAAAATAACTTATTAATGTTTTATTTTTCTCAACTTTATTAAAATAATGAGTAACAAATCTTACAAATTAAAAAGTTGAATGAGAATGAAATTGAAAAAAATATAATTTCATAAATTATCTCAAATAAAATAAATAATAATCAAAATAATAGAGAACAAATCTAAAAAATTAAAAAAAATGAAAGATGAAGAAATTAAAATAATAATAATTAACATTTCATAAATTATTTCAAATAAAATAAGTAACAATCAAAAGAATGAGGACCAAATTTGATAGATAAAAAATTTCAATAAAAAAATGATAAGAAAAAAGCAAATAGCAATTATAAAAATAAGGACCAAAATTAATATAAAAATTAAATTTTAAGAGATGAAATTGAAAAATAAATATTCAAAACAAATTATATATAGCAATCAAAAGTTTGAGGATTAAATTTGATATAATCAGCAAATAATGACATTTCTAATTTTTTCACAACTTCCGGAAAGTGTTTTTCGGAAAGTGTTTTTCGTTCAAATTTTCTAGGAAAACACTTTCCTGAAAACCAAGCCAAATTTTCCTTGACTGGAAAGTGTTTTCCGTTGACCAACTTTTCTAATGGCAAACAAACACAGGAAAGTTTGGAAAGTAGTTTCCCGGAAACCACTTTCCGGAAAACAAACACAACCAAAAGGGAAAACACTTTTCTAGAAACCAAACCAAATTTTTCTTTGACTTCCGTTGACTGGAAAGTGTTTTCCGTTGACCGGAAAGTATTTTCCGTTGACCAACTTTTCTAATAGCAAACAAACACAGGAAAGTTTGGAAAGTGGTTTCCCGGAAACTACTTTCCGGAAAACAAACATGGCCAAGAGGAATTAGCTAAATTCTTCTGAATATATATAAAGTAAATGTGAGATATGTATTTTTAATAGTCCAAAAAAAATTAATTTCAATTAATGTATAAACTAATTTAAAATACCTTTATCATAAATAAATAAATAAAAAGTCACCAAGAGTGCACTAGCGTCTTGTAAGACGTGTATATGAACTTGATGAAAATAAAACTAAGTGCGTGTTTCGTGTTGTGAAGCACTTGGACGTTTTGGTCACATATGACAAATTAGTTGCCTCAAATCTGTCGGAATTCACCATCGTTTACGTTTGACTAAATCAAAGTATTTGTGATTAGTTATTGAATAATCAAGTTTTTTCCTAGCTACTACTTGCTAATTCTAGTTCCTACATGTTGCAAGGGTTGAGGTGTTTCTCAACAGTTTACCCAAATACATAACGATGACAAAAAAATGAGGTCAACATGGATTCATATTAATTAAATAATTTAGAGTTTTGAATTGAAATAGTATTATTTATGTACTATATTCTTATGTTCGTAGATTTTAAAAAACAAGTGTAGGCTCTCCCTCGGTTCAGATATCTCCAACACCTAGTGCTTTGGATGTTAGGTAGCTTGATTTAGAGACTAAATTAGTTTTGATTGAAAAAAAAATAAAAAAAAATTAATTTTAAAAAAAATGTCAAAACATCATCATTTTAATTCTTTTTTCCTTTTTAATTTTGTTTTGAGGTTTACCCTCTTGCCCTAACTTGTCCCATGACCCTGGTGAACCCTGACATAGTTTAAAAATTATGACTAACACAACAAATTTCAAGAAAATAATCCAAATGATGGTGGTGGTGTGTGTAACTGTTTTCTAAATCATTCTTTCAATTTTAATCAAGGGTTTCATTTGGTTTGATGATGGATGCTGATAGGTCCCAATCAACAGCAGATACAATATTAGTGAAATGTGGCTTTCTTAGGGTGAAAGCTAAACCACAGTTGTTTCAAGAAATTCTCTGTTTTATTTATTTCATGCTAACGTTCCAATAAATAGAGTTTTAGCTTAACAAATCAGCCTTAACTTCAGGAACTATCTAGCCTTATTTTAAGGGAAATTCGTAACTTTGAAAGAGTAAACAATGCAAAATAACAGCAATGGAAAGAAATATAAAAGCTGATACTTGGTCTTCACTTCAAGCTAAAAACTTGGGATTCTTCTTAGGGATTCTTTCAGATCTTCTTGGCCTATCAATATTCCCCCCACTGATAGGAACCTTGTCCTCAAGGTTCAATGAAGGAAATTGAGTATGTAACCATGTGGTGTTCTCCCAGGTGGCATCTTCAGCAGACAACTGTTGCCATTTGACCAAACTTTCTTCCACAAATTTATCCCCCTGTTTAATCCAACGTGTTTCAAGGATCTGTTCTGGGATTATAGAAACTGCTCCTTCATCTGAAATTGGGGGCAGCTCTAAGGTAACCTGTGGAGGATCCCCAATGTATTTCTTTAAAAGAGAAACATGAAAAACGGGGTGGATCCTTGTGTTGGCTGGTAATTGTAAACGATATGCAACATTGCCAATCTTCTTCTCAATGCAATAAGGGCCGTAAAACTTACCGGCAAGTTTCTGGTGAACTCGTTTGAATGCGGTTTGTTGGCGATAAGGGTGTAACTTTAAGAGAACCATATCACCAACTTGAAATTCAACAGAGCGCCTGGATTTGTCAGCTGTTTGTGTCATGCGATTAGCAGCTCTGTCCAAATTCATTTTCAAGTGCTGGAGTAACTCATCCCGATGTAAAATGCTTTGATCAACTTCATTCACCCGAGATAAGCCATCCGAATATAGAGGAATGGAAGGAGGAAGTCGTCTATACAATGCTTGGAAGGGCGTCATCCCTGTGGAGCTGTGGAAGGCAGTATTATACCAGAATTCAGTCCAAGGTAAATAACTGTACCATTTTTGTGGCCATTGATGGACAAAACAACAGAGGTATTGTTCAACACAACGGTTTACAACCTCTGTTTGTTCGTCAGTCTGCAGATGGTAGGCAGAACTCAATTTTAGCTGGGTTCCTGACATTGTGAAGAATTCTTGCCAAAATTTGTTGATAAAGATAGGATCACGGTCACTAATGATGGATTTCGGCATGCCATGGAGTTTGACGATATGTTTAACAAATTGTTCAGCTACAGTCTTGGCAGAAAATGGATGGGACAAAGCAACAAAATGAGCATACTTACTGAGTCTATCGATAACCACCAAAATACTATTTTTGCCGTGAGAAGAGGGAAGACCTTCAATAAAATCCAAACTGATATCTTCCCACACCTGACAAGGAATGGGCAGTGGCTGAAGCAATCCTGCTGGAGCAACAGTTGTAGTTTTTGCTCGTTGACAAACTTCACACTGCATAATGTAATCCTGCACTGATCGATACATGGATGGCCAATAAAATTGTTGACTTAATCGCTTGAAGGTTCTCAAAACTCCCGAATGTCCTGCCATTTTACTGTCATGAAATTCTTGCAGCAGCAGGTGGCGGAGAGGTTGTGGAACCACAACTCTTTGTTTATAGAAACATAAACCATTTTGCATGGAGTATGGACCAGTGGGTTCAGTAGTTAAGCGCTGTGTAACTTGCTGCATGTATGGATCATTTTGTGCAGCTCTTTTTATGTCCTCCCAAAGAGTGAACTGAGGAACAAATAAAGAGTTTAGGAGAGGACTATCAGGACGTCGTGATAGAGCATCAGCTGCTGAGTTGTCACGTCCTGGTCTGTAGATAATTTCATAATCATAACCCAACAGCTTGGCAACCCATTTCTGTTGCTCTGGAGTAGCCACACGTTGTTCCAAGAAATATTTAAGGCTCCTGTGATCGGTTTGAATGAAGAATTTTTTTTCCAAGAGATAGGGCCGCCATGACCGAATTGCTTCAACAATTGCCAGCATTTCTTTAGCGTAAATGGACCATGCCCATTTGCTAATGCCTAAAGCCCGACTCATGAATGCAATAGGCCAGCCCTGCTGAGTAAGAACAGCACCAATTCCATCACCTGAGGCATTAGTTTCAATAATGAATGTGTCATTAAAATTAGGCATGGCGAGAGTTGGAGTCGTTGTCATGGCTTGCTTCAGCAGGTTGAATGCAGCTCCTGCCTCTACAGTCCAGTGAAAGTTGCCCTTTTTGAGGAGATTGTTTAGGGGTCGAGCCAAAAGTCCATAATTCTGAACAAATTTCCTGTAGTAACCTGTCAAGCCTAAAAATCCACGTAACTCAGTAATGTTAACAGGCTGTGGCCAAGCTACCATGGCCTTAATTTTTTTGTGGTCGACCTTGACTCCTTGGTGTGTCACAATATGACCCAAATATTCTAGTTCCTGTTTGCCGAAATCACACTTGTTGGCTTTAATGAAAAACTGATATTGCCGCAATATGTCTAAGGTGATCCTGACATGTTGTAAATGGGATTCCCAAGTAGGACTATACACAAGAATGTCGTCAAAGAAAACTAGTATAAATTTACGAAGATGAGGGCGGAATATGGAGTTCATAGTGGCTTGAAAAGTGGATGAGGCATTGCATAAACCAAACGGCATAACTAGATATTCAAAATGGCCGTTATGGGTTCTGAAGGCAGTTTTTGGAATATCAGAAGCATGAACTCGTACCTGATGATAACCAGCTCTCAAATCTAGTTTGGTGAAATAGGTTGCACCATATAGCTCATCTAGCATATCATCTACGGTGGGTATGGGAAATCTATCTTTGATGGTGGCTGCATTCAGTGCCCGGTAGTCTGTGCAAAATCGCCAAGTTCCATCTTTCTTTTTCACCAATAAAACTAGGGACGAGAAGGGGCTGGTACTGGACTGAATGACTCCCATATTGAGCATTTCGCTGACTTGTTTTTCAATCTCTGTCTTTTGAAAATGTGCATATCTATACGGCCTCACGTTGATGGGTTCAATGCCTTCTTTGAGGTTTATGTGATGATCAATGTCTCTTAGAGGTGGTAGTGTTGTTGGTTCTTTAAACACATTTGTGTAATCCTTCAAGATTTGTTGCATGTCAAGATTGTAGATAGATAGCAAACAGCAGTTGGCCTTGACGCATTTCTTTAGTAACTGATGCCAATGTTGTTGCTTGAATGGGCTAGTTGATTCCTTGTAATCTTCGTGCTTGATTATCCCAATGGAAATCCATGGTTAATTGTTTCCAATTGCAGATCACAGAACCAAGCATCGCCAGCCATTGGATGCCTAACACCATATCAAGTCCTACTAAAGGTAAAGAATAGAGGGAGAGTGAAAACTGAATATCTTGTACATTTACTTGTACCTCATCAAAACGACCTTGACAGAATAGTCGTTCTCCATTTGCTATGCGGACAGCAAATGATTTCGTTGGTACAACTGGAAGTCTCAGCAATCTAGCTATCTTCTCACTCAAAAAACTATGAGTGGATCCACTGTCAATCAACACCATCACGTGTTGAGACCCGATGGTAGCTGCTACTCGCATGGTTTGAGGGGATGTCCAACCTGTTAATGCATGTAAGGAGATTTCTGGTTCAGCTTGATCTCCCGTGTTATCTGATATCTAAAATTCTTCTTCCTCTATTTCATATTCTGCAGGTTAACACTCAAGAAGGAGAAGTTGAGGCCCTTGGCACTTATGTCCAGGGGTGAATTTACTATTGCAGTTGAAACATAGTCCTTGTGCCCTTCGTTTATGCATTTCATCCCAGCTCAATCTCTTCGTTGCATTAGCTGGAATAGGATGATTAAATGGAGTGGTGTTGGTGGATATGCGGTTCAGCGGTGGAGGTCATGTGAACCTCCTTGTTCTGGCTAACTGTTCGTCTCTCATTCTTGTTAGGCTGATGGCTTCCTTCAATTTTCTTGGTTTAAACATTCGAATTCCATCTGCTATTTCAGATTTCAATCCTCCCATGAATGTGCCGACAAGAGCCTTTTGTGTCCAACCGTGAACTCGATTGCCTAATCTTTCAAACTCTTTTTGGTAATCTTGCAGGGATCCAACCTGATGAACTCTAGACAGTGCTTCATCAAAGTCCTCACAGTCTGTTGGTCCAAAACGAGCCAACAATTCTTCTTCAAAGAACTCCCAGGTCACCAATCCTCCCGGTACGTTCTACGCATCCATGGCCACCATTGGTTAGCTTCCCCTTCAAGGTAAAAAGATGCTAGAGATACCTTCTGATTATCATTTGTGCCTTGAAATTCAAAGAATTGGGCTACCCTGCTCAGCCATTCGGTTGGATCTTCTCCAGAGTATTTTGGAAATGCCAGCTTTGCCATAGTGGATGAAAAATTATGCCTGTTGCTATTGTTCCCTTCTCGGATTGAATGAAAGATCCTTCTTGCTGGTTATTGCTAGAAACTTCTCGGGTTGACAGAAAAGCTTCTGATAACCTGTTGATAGTTTCTTCCAAATGATGCAACTTGTCTGCTACGCCTAACTCCAGCTGCTGCATTCCATATTGAACACCACCAAGTCCAGCTTCCAAAGCTTCGATCCTCTATTTGTTGGACGCCATTGTAACCTTGCTCTGATACCAATGATAGGTCCCAATCAACAGCACATACAATATTAGCGAAATGTGGCTTTCTTAGGGTGAAAGTTAAACCACATTTGTTTCAAGAAATTCTCTGTTTTATTTATTTCATGCTAACGTTCCAATAAATAGAGTTTTAGCTTAACAAATCAGCCTTAACTTCAGGAACTATCTAGCCTTATTTTAAGGGAAATTCGTAACAACTTTGAAAGAGTAAACAATGCAAAATAACAATGGAAAGAAATATAAAAGCTGATACTTGGTCTTCACTTCAAGCTAAGAACTTGGGATTCTTCTTAGGGATTCTTTTAGATCTTCTTGGCCTATCAGATGCCTATCACAAGATGACTATTTTCTTCCATTTATTGTGATTGCTAAGAGGATGAATTAATAGCTGCAGAAAGAAAAATGTGTGAAAATATCAACTTCGATTTTAAATTCTATATTGCTTGCTTGTATACCTAATGCGTGATGCAGAAAGTCAGTTTGGATTGATTAAAGTAATTAATTCACGATTAAGTCCATCAATTCCAGTTTTAGTGTTCAATGATTAAGAAATCAGTCCCATCTATTGACTGTTACAAAGGAAATTTATATATTAACTGCATGTTGTCAGAGATAAGCCATTATTTTAGTTCTTTCCTGAGATTCTGAAAGTCTCTATCCTTGAAAGAAATTAAAAGAACCAAACTTAAAATGGCTGATCCCTAATCACCATCCACCACAGAAGTGCCATAAACTTATGGGAAAAAACCTTGAACTAGCAACAATAAATGAAGGTTAGAAATTGCTATAGCAAGAAGGAAAAAAAAAAGAAGAAGAAGTAGAAATTGCTGTCAACAAATCTATATTGCTCTTTGCTGCTGGCTATAACGAAGTATTCCATAAACATCCACGATGCCTGGAGGGAAAACTGGATCAGTTGCCGCCCTTACTACAACTTTCTTGCTGCCCTCACTACAACTTTCACCACGACAGTAACATTGACAGGGGGAGTGAACAAGGGTCCAACGAGGGGAAGCTGTTTAAGTGGTTCTGCATGTTGGAGAACCTGCAGTGGGATTGCCATAAATAAATTACAATGAACCTCCAAATTACTGGATTAAATATGATATGAGTGAATCCTCCTCGTCGCATTTCAAGCATTTCTCCCATGTAAATGATGACACGGCAACAGAACACTCCTCAAAACTTGATTTTTGGTGAGCAGAATCATAGCATGCTCCTAAAACACAAGTTGTGATCTCCATTTACCCCCTTAAAGAGTTAAACTAGACTGCTCAAGCGCTGAAGGACTAAAACTATGAATGAATTGCAAGGACCACAAATATTGAGAAATTGAAAAGTCATCACAGGGGGGGATTGCAGAGGCAATGGCTTTGATTGGCTAACCTAAATCTGCCAAAAGCTTCAGGATTGGATGTACGTCATTCAAGTGTTGTTTGGGATAACCTAGTAATCTAGATAAATGTACAAGGATGTACAAGGATGCACAAGAACTTACCATCTCCAACGGAGAACCCATTACACCAAGAGGTAACTTCACACTTCCAACATTGCGAGTTCCATAAATAAACCCAGGCCCGAGAAACCACTCCTAAACAAGGAAACAAAACATATTTCATCAGATTTATTGTTACTATAATCCATAATTAATATAAGATAGCAATACGCTGTCAAGCTACAAAAAAAAACACATTTATGATCCATGATACTAACCAATACATGCACTAGGATTCTAAACTGCAAGATTTGACGATTAAATGCGGTGAAAAGAGTACTAAGAAATAAAGGATGAAACCAATATATCATAATAGCATTTTACATGAAGGAAATTTTACAGTTTTCCAAATTCAAAAGTTTTAGGACAGCTTTCTCAGATTTCAGTTGCTAAAAAAGTAAAACGAATGACAGATATATAAAAGGTACAGATTACAATAATGGAAAGAAAAAATTACCTCCATATGCAAACTTCGTCAACAACTGTCACGACCCGAATCCTGGATCCATGACCGGCACACAGGCAAGGTTCCCCTCCAAGGTTCCATACCTATGCGAACCCAAACTTACACACAAATTTATCCTAACTCAATCAGAGTTCAACGCAGCATTAATAACAAAATCAACTTCATAATATAATTGAATTGTCTTAATACAAGAGTTAATATAATTCATAGTTTTGGAGCACTAACTAGACATAAAGGAAAAGGTACAAAGTACAACAAAAAAGCAGGCTCTGAAGGTCCAACAAAATGACCTGCTATCAAGCTATAAGCCTGAAAAGGATAAATAATGAGAGGGTGAGTTCAACAACTCAGTGAGTAGTTAACGTTCAATATACACACACGAGGTAATACAGCAATGAGAAATATATATACAAGTATGGCTTTAGGTTCTTATGGAAGTGTTCTCAAATTGGCCAAAACAAGAATGTCATATGGTAAAACTCGTCAGAAAATCAAAATGCAATGAGCATGAGGCTCCGTACTGTGGGATGATCAGTCCACACAGGTTGGTGACTCCCCCAACCAACTAGGGTTCAGATACGATGTGCACAAAGACTAACACTACCCTGTTAGCATGGGTATTCTGACTGACATACCATAGGTTCATAATCATAATCAAACAGACATATTCATATCTCAAGGCTCAACTCATGACATCAATCAAATGAGGAGCTATCAATTCAGAATTCAATTCAAAATATATACTGGTTCATATCAAGAATTCAGATTCAACAATTGATCATGCTTTATCAA
>Ga0325410_1006557_pt1 | contig 12775 bp, 16 predicted proteins | sample PopdelMetagenome_16_FD_206182 | JGI IMG/M metagenome (GOLD analysis project Ga0325410, IMG submission 206182) | Populus deltoides microbial communities from Bellville, Georgia, United States - Xylem-PdIQD-R3 | ecosystem: Host-associated > Plants > Phyllosphere > Stem > Wood/Secondary xylem... | reverse complement strand
TTGAACGTGTAATAAAATTAGATAAAATATTACCAGGTATAAAATTGATATTATAGTGCGAGTGAATTTAATTCACTATATACTAGTTTTTCAGGAAAAAAAATATTGTTCACATCATAGTGCGAATGAATTTAATTTACTCTAAAACTAATTTTTTTTTAAATGTAAAAAAAAAAAAGAAAGTGTGTGAACAGTGCAAGTGAATTGCACTGTTCACGTGAACAGTGCAATTCACGCTTGAACAGTGTTGCTACACTGTTCATGCGTGAACAGTGTCCACAAAAGCAGCAAAATGCTGCTTCTTCCTGCGTCTCTGACGTGAAAAATCATGGGACCCATACACAGTAAAATGTGTTTTTTTGATTATCAAACGGGTTGCATCTGTGTTTTAAACAAAACACAGACGCAACCTCGTTAGCAAACGGGTTCTTAAGATATTCCTATAGCGTTCATAGCGACCCCTTATGTTTAATCTGCTTGACGCTAATGTATTATGCCTTCAATTTAGCCATCCCTCTCCCCCCGAAGCCAAGTGACTTTCTTTGGTATGCTTTGATCAGTGTGAACAAAAAGGATGCCGAAGATAAGAAACTGTCATTTCCTTAAGAAAGCAAATGTTGGTAACGTAATACATGCTTGAAATATTAGTCCACGAAAGGGAAAAAAAATGGAGAACCAAGAAAGTCCTTTCAAAGATAATTTTCACTACTGTTTCTCACCCGTAGCTGCTGAATAGAAATGGCTGAGGCTGTTGCCTCTGCTGTCCATGAAAGCATTGCAGATTTACTCGCTTGAAGCATGTGAAGTGTTTCTTAAAAGATGCTGAACAGAAGCAAGGCCAAGGTGAACGAGTTGCAACTGGCTAGCTAAAATAAAGGATGTTCGATGTTGCATATGATGCTGAGGATGTTATACACATGTTCGTTCTTCAAGCTTCGAGTCATCGAGTGTTGATTTTTCAACAGTTTCACCTCCATGCCATGATCATCAAGTCTCTTTACCTCCATAAAATTAGGAACCAGATCGAATATGTTCGAACTCAGATTTGTTAACGTACAGGTTTACCTCCATGAGCAGCTGGCTAGCTTGCAGTCTTGTGGTTGAGAAGATCGTATTCACATGACGAAGAAGAGCATATTATAAACTTGGAGAATGACAAGGGGTCTGATAGCTTGTGGTTGAGAAGATCTTTTTTGTCTTTTTGTGATCCTAACTTCCAGAATCAACCCAAATCACTCTAGTATAGAAATTAAGACTGCTTTTTTTTTCTTTTTTTCTTTTTAATTTTCATATTTCTAGAATTAATTGTAGGATTTCGTTTATTTTATTTCAAAGGAGGCTGGGTTTATGAAAAAATATAGGAAGTTAAAAACTCGACTAATCCGATAACCCTGCAAGACTCAGTTGTAACCTGTTAATTATTTATTTATTTTAACTAAAATGATCTCGTTTTGATTTATAAAAGAAATTAGAGTGATGCAGAAAAAACAGTGCTCTTAGGGCTGATATTCATCACAGCTCTCCAATAACTAAAACTCGGTGCTGAGACAAGAATTTGTAAACAGAATTCGAGGAGTAGAGGTGCTGGATGTTAACAAGGCATATCCCATCCATCCAAAATGGAGCTGAAGCAATAATGACATGGTGAGCAACTCTTCTCTTTTAGCAGGTTAATAAACATACGGTGGTGCCCTTGGCATCAGAAATAGTAATACGTGATTCGTTTTCTTTCAGCAGTAATAGCAAGACTCAATGCTGCATGATCAAGATAGAGGGAATCCACTGAAAAGCTTCTTTTGTTAGCTCAAATTTTTTTAACGCACGTTATTGAGGCAAGAACCCTATCCGCAATGACACATTTGCTTTTTTTCTCTGCTTCTTCAATAGTTTCCCCTTCTTTTACATCTCCACCACAATTGCTGAGGGAAGTTCCGTATAAAATAAGCCAAAATGAATTGCAAAGGATGGAAATGAACATTCGGATCCCAAAACCCTTAAACAAACAGTCACGAATCACAATCCCATCTTCACCGGAGCTCAAAGCAATTTACGGAGCTCTTAGTTTTCTTTCCCGAGAGACTTGATTTCTTTCATCAGTTCAGCTTGGTTTTCCAGGATTGAGTTCATCACACCGGACAATTCCATCTGTTCGACGATGCACAAAATTAATTCCATATATAAATACAACAAAAGGGAAAAAGAAACTATAAATGCTGCATAAATACCTCTTGCATATGAAATTGTCTAAGAATTTCTATATGAAGGCTCCTCATATCCTCATGTATGGATTTCTGAAATGAATCAAGAGTTTCTTCAAGAGTACGCTGGAAGAGCTGAAGCGTGAACGAACTCCCCTCCTGTGTATCTGGCTGAAGGATTTTGTGTGGCTGTGTGGCTCCTCCCTGCCATTATATTTTGCAAATTAACGAGCCTTGATAATCAGATAGAGAAAACAAAGCTAATATGTGTCAATAATGTTTTAGCATCACAGGTTCCTTCACTGTTCTGTATTTAAGTTGACGGCAACAATTTGCATCCGTCACAAATGGGGCCCATGCTTGTAATTCAAACCACAATATTGAAGGCATCTGTCATGATAAGCTACCTTGGGATTCCAAAAGGAAACACCCAAGCACTTAGAAGCCGCAGGAAAAAATTAATTGAAGCCATCTAGTGATCTTACGTTCACTGCTGGAAGAATTCCTGGTTCTGTGACCGCCAATACATCAGACCTCGACAATATGCTATTCAGCAGCTCTTCCCTAGTTTCAACTCCTGTTTTCTTTGTTTTTGGTGAAACCACTGAGAGGGATGTCCCATCACTGAAGGAAGCAGTAGTGTTTATTCTCTTGGCAAAAGTTGAAAAGCTGCGAGGTTGGTTTAATGATGCTGGTCCAGATGCTTCAAGGCTAGCTAGTTCCGTGATGTGTTTTGTACCTAATGACAGAGACATGGAACTGGAGGAAATGTGTTCTGGAAATCCCATTGAAGTCTCCTGATTCAAAGAGACATCTCTGGTGTGCAGATTTGAAGAGCTGTAGCTGGAATTAGTCAATGAGCTCGTACCTGTCTGATTTGTTGAAGAGGGCAGATCTTGCAAACTAGAAAACATTGATCCTAATGTTGAACTCCCAGAAGTCATCGCAAAACGAGATGGTAAATTTTGTGGCTGGCGTAGGAGAGCAATACTATCAGATAGTCTCTCACCACCCCAAGCTTCTGGAGGAGTGATGGAGGAATCTTCACTCTTGCAAGATGGAGATGGAGTAGACCCCCCTGGTAAGGTGAAAGACCGGGCCTCATCCTGCCAAAAAAAGGGTAAGAAACATCATGTCACGTCTATGAAGATATTGAATACCCCAAATCATGTTCACTGGGGAATCAGAATTAAGTTCAACTGTATACAGGAAATACAAAAAATTACTTAACAAAACATTTAAGATTATCAACCGACAACCATGTTATAAAAATATTGACTGACAGAGAGCAAGGAAAGCATGCTTCACTGAAGAAAGCCAAGTTCAATAGTTTTAATTTTAAAAACTCTGAAAGTACCGGGACTTGTAGAGTAACTTTAGCATCATGTAGTAGAAAAAATATAGTTGAGCAGTTGATTTTGGTGAAATAACTCATTAATGCTCCAAATATTCGGCATAATAGAAGGAGCATATGCTAAAATTTTCCAGTGTATATGAAACAAAGGAAGTATAAAGCTCACTAGTCTAATCCCATCAAAGTGAAAGGTCATAAAAATTAGGTAAAATACAAACACAAGCAAAAATAATAAATATTTCATGCATTGCATACATCTTCACTTCTCCATTATTAATGAAAGAATTAGGTACGCATATTGCAAATATCCTCTGGAATAACAACTGTCAGACCTGCCTTGAGGTTGAACTGGATTTCCAATCAAATATGGGATGATCATTGGTCCCATCCTCTTGAAAAGGAAATCTCCTACTGGATGAAGGAAACAACAACGATGAAGGTTTCTTATCAACAGATAGATTATCCTTTTTCAATCCCTCCTGATCATCCCAAAACTTATCAAGTGAGGGTGTGATAGGCTGAACATCCACAAGCGGGGAAAACACCTCCATTTCATCCTTGAAATTGTAACTAGAACGAGGATTTAATTTCATCAATGTTCCGGGCCAAAGATGGCTTCGATGTGGTGTTTCCTCTGCTAAAGTCAGATTGGAAATGGTTGATGCAGGTCCACTAGTGGTTGCTGTTAGAGATGATGATTCTATTGAAAGACCTGAACGACCAGTATTACCAGAGCCAGATACTGAGATGGATAGAGCAACACTAGATGATGTTACAGAAGGAAGAGGATCTGGCATAAGAATGGAATCATCAACAGCACCTCCCAAAAGAGCTATCTCAGGAGTGCAGGTGCTCTCATTTACAATAACTGGTTTTGATCTTTGCCAGCATAAACTTGTAACAGCCTGATGAGAAATATAATTTAGTTAGCATCACGCAAAACTACAAGAATTAAGGTAATTATACCTTTTAATTTGTGAAATGATATTAGTGTTGAGATTTCTGAAACCTGGACCACTATTCACTCATAGCTCTCAGACGGCATACCAAAAGTAGACATCTCTAGCAGTCCATGTAAATGGGGCACTATCTTCTTTTTTTATCATCCCTTCACATTTTTAACCAATTGTTTTATCTAACAGGAAATTGAATCTTGCACACACTGTTGTAAAACTAATCTAATTGATTTCTCTCCACAGCATCATCCATTAAGTGGCACATCAATTAAGTCATCCTAATGGGAAAGAGGATAGGAACACACAGAACAACAGGTTCACAGATTATCCAGGCCAATGTAAAGAAACAATCTTGATAAGCTCATTTACTAAAATCAAGAAATGTGAACAGTCATTGGTGGATTTCTCATATTTGTAACTCTAATAATGTTATAGAATCCCGTTTACATCTCTTTCTGCCTAATATTTGTTACTACTCTATTAACTTCTGCACAGAACCGTGCTGGTGGGGTATAAGGTTCTATCTTTTGGAACATATGGAAGTTTTCAAGTTCAAGCAAGAGATCCAAAATATCATTTTTCACAATATTTACTGTGGTCACATAATACAGTTTATAGACTGATAAGAAACTGCAGAAAGACCGTAGGAAATATTCAAACATGGGTATCAGGAAGAAAAATCCACCTCTGAACTGCCATAAGCATGGAGAACGGTGAAAGGCTGTGGTTTTCCTCGAACATCATAGAACACCACCCTACCACTACTGGTTCCAGCTGCCAGAATCAAACCATCATCTCTAAAAGCCAGCGAAGAAAAAGGCGCCTCATAAGAAATGAGAGATGTGTGCCTTCTAGACCCTGATTCATAAGTGTATAGTTTTTTATCCAGTCCAACACTAGCTATTATCTGCAATGGGAAAAGGCATTTGATAATGAAGAATAGATAACAAATTTTACCAAACTTCAGGCCTTATTTTGTTTCAAAAGCATATAGAAAGTTTAGTCTCTTTCTTGTATGATGAGGGAAAGGGGATACCAATCCAACAAAATAAAATAAACAGGAGACCTTGTCATTTGACGGTGAGAAGCTAATACCAACAGTTGGAGCAGAATGTTGATTCAACCATGAAACCTGTAAAACAGAAATGCAGTCAGTTACATGCTAAAAACATTATTTGCAATGTTGAAAGAGTAGAGCATAATACTACTGGAAAAATAAATAGGATCTGGAGAAAAATAGGAGTGATGAAACAAAAATTGGTCATACAAAAGCCTCACGGCGTGCTAAGATCATATATGCAAAGCACATAGTTAGAACCTGGTAAATGGGAAAATGAGCATAAACATGTTTTAACTTCGTTAGATATGAAAATCTCACTGCAGCATAAACTTACTCAGCCACATTTGTTACTTGTGACCTAAACTACCAGTACTCATATATACGAACCTTTGGGCTGCGACTGGTTATATCCCACAAATGTACAGAACCATCATCACCTGCGGTCACCAAAAGGTGTCGGCTAACTCGTGAATAATCAAGAACCCTTAGTACCTGGTCTTAAATTCCATTAGACGAACAATTAGCAGGAAAGAAGGTTACACAACAAATACCAGAAGGATAGCATCAAATGTGGAAGAGCAAACAACCTGTTTGTGTGGGTCCTTGAGTTCTGTCGCCCTTGCACCAGATGCAAGGTTGTGAAGGATAAGATCCCCACTCAAACTTATGGAAGCCAGGTGCTCATCTTTGCAATTGTACATAGCACCTGTTATTGTACTGGTATGACCCCTCAACCATTTAATACAGCGCTTCCTCTGCAGATCCCATATTCTTACTACTTGACCGCTTCCTCCAGAGCATATATATCTAGATCCCTTGTTACTAAAGCTAATAGCTGATAACGATTCCTACAAATTATAAAAATATATCCAACAATGACTTGCTGTAGTGGACCAAAAAGAATCCCCCTCGTGACAGTGTAAATCAAGTTACCATGGCAACGAGAAAAACAAATAAAATGGATGTATGGTGTTTCGAAATGTAACAAAAAAAATTCCACATGAGGAATTCTTTAAAAAAGGTTTTACTACAAACAAGCATGCAAGTGATGTGATACAGGGTGCCTGTGGAAGATTGTATTTTGCAGAATGCAAAAGATCAAGGAATATAAGGAAACCTGGTCTCCCTTGTTGATCTGAGCATGCCTTTTCTCCATTCAAGTCCCAAACAGTTGACAACATTGATGCTTGAAGTACACAGAAGTAATCTTATGAAACAAAATGCTTCTTTGTATCTTCAATGGTGGTTTTCGGAAAGAAAGAAACAAAATTACGTTATCAAATCTTTGTTCCACCAGTTCAAGAGTTTACCACCTTCAAATTATCTCATGCATTACATGGGGAGCACAAATGCATATTGATACCACTACTCTGATAACTCGTACATTCAAATTCAACCAAATTTTCTATTTGCAAGACGATCTTTTTTATCCCAATTTTTTTTTTCAAGTACCATCCAATCCACCACAAACACAGTTTTCAACAATTTGATGCTCCAAACTTGTAAGAATTTCTAATTTAATGAATCAATAGACTTCGACGAGAATTACCTCAATACTGTCCCCGCTATCCGTCCCAGAAACCGGAATTGTCCCTATGTTCTGCCCATTTTTCCTCCACAACGAAATCTTCTTATCTTCTCCAGCACTAGCCACAACTAAATCTGCAAAAACAGAACACCAAAATTAAATCAAACTCTGCTTTCCAAAAATTGTAGTACCAAACTAGGAATTTTATTTAATTAAGCACTAAATCAAAATTGCGTTTTTTTTTAAAAAAAAAACAGCCAAACAAACCCCAATTAATCCAAACACCGGGAAATGCGGATTCAAGCGAAGAAAAAACTCTACAACTAACCGAAAAAAAAGGCACTTGCAAATTAAAGGTAAATGAAAATAAAGAGAGAGTAAAGAGGGGGTGAGTGATTGACTCACTAGTATGATTCCACTTGACTGAGTTAACAACGCAACCCGGAGTTGGTGTGTAATTCAAAGTACATGGATCTCCTGGCTCCACTGATACATCGAAAAGCTTCACGGTGTCGCCACCACTAGCCGCCAGCAACGACATTGATGGATCCGCCAAGTTGATCATCTCTCAAATCTTTAAGAATTTTGAGAGAGCTAAATAATAATAAAATGGCGGTAGGGAGAGAAATTTGGGAAATGGAGGATCTTCCTCTCTTTTTGTAAAATTATTTTAAATTTGGTGTCTGAAAAAAAGAAGACAAACAAAAAAAAAAAAAAAACCCCACCACTATGGCATTAAGTTTCGAAAGGAGGAGAGGAGAGGAGAGGAGAGGAGATGAGTGGAGGGGCCATTAAGAATTTGAATAAAAGAGGGGAGGTATTTTTTATATATATATATCCTCTCTTGGGCGGGTTTTTTTTTTGTAAGTGGGCGGGGACGCTTGCCTTTTGATTTTGCTGGCTTTAATCCCGACGACTACTTGGAGTTGGGACTAGGCCACCGCTCCTACTCCTGCTTACATCTGATTATTTGCTCCCATGTCTTTGCTCTTTTTACCAAGGTTGTCGATTTCGTTTACAATTTTACATAAATGTTTTGTTTTTTTAATTATAATGAAATATTTCGGTTTTGAAACATTTTATAGCACGTGTGTGCGTCTATATATATATATATATATATATATATATATTCCTAAATAGTCAAGATGATTTTTATATATATAAAATTCAACAAACATAATTTAAATTTAAAATAACTTAATTATAAATTATGCAATACAAACACACAATGTCAAATAAATATAATTTTAAATTTTAAAATATTCCTAAATAGTTAAGATGAAATAGAACTTTAAATTAAAATAATTCAATTTAAATAAAATACCAATTTAATTTCATGGCTTTTCAAGCCCGAAACGAAACATGTAAAATAAAATCAGGACATTCCCGTCGAAATTTACTTGGAAAATCCAGAACGGACCAAGATTTGAAATAAGATGAAAATTATTCTATTTTATTTTATTTTTTAAATTAATATGAAATATTTCAATCATTCCAAACGAAACGAAACGAAATTAATAACCTTACTTCTTATTGCTTCGACGGTTAGCAACCTGATTTTTTTAGGCCTAGCTGAAATACTTGGACGAACTGAGTTCAAATGTTTCAATCGTCAATTTGAGGAATGACCTTGATAGGCCCGGAATCAGCACATTCGTGCAGAGAGCTAATAGATCGGGGTCCAACTGGTATAAAATAAAATCAGAGACGCAAAATCCTCAACGATAGAGGACATTTGTCACGTCTCCTCCGGAATCTTTTGCCCAAAATTGCTGTTCCATTTAAGCCGGTATATACCATTGTAAATATAGCACCTGCAGTCTAAGCTGTGCGAGAATATAAAACCACCGCCAGCTCTATATATCATTGACTGGACCATCAACTTCCAGTCCGGTCCAAGGGTGTGACAAACCCCCAAATAAACACGAACATCGTGTCAAGTTCTGAAAATGTCCACCCCGACTAATGTAGAAGCCACTGGAATGGACCATTATTAACATCCGAACCATTTCTCCTACAAAGACTTCTCCGTAATTCAATGGTAGTAGGTGAAGGGACCAGATCCTAACTATAAGCATGCCCTGGATATGGCGATCAAAATGGACGGGCGGCCAAACTACATTTACCATCATGTAACACGAGAATATGCCTGATGTAAATGCAATGAACTCGAATCTGTGAACAGAGTGGGAAACTTAGAGCTACGTACAGAGCTAAATGTGGCCAATTCTGATGCCCAAACACAATTATAATTACCAGGCCAAATATATGCACATACGCAGGAGTACGAACTACAGAGAAAAGTAAAGACATTAGATGCGGAAAAAAAAAGGAAAGAAAAAAACAGTTCCTTCGGACTTTTGGTACACCCCACAGCATGTGCCTCCAAAAATGATTTGGAAAGCTTTGCCCCCACCAAACAGTAAATAATTCACGGGTCATGCCTGCGTCTCCTAGAATTAGCAGACTCTAACCTGAAAACCTTTAATTTTAGCCAGTTTCCCTGCCAAAACAGGGAGGGGAAAAATCAGTGTAAAAGATGGATGATAGGGCAGAAAGGTTGATTAAATACCAAAAATTTGGATCCTGCCCTGGAGGTTAAAACATGAGCGGAAAGTGTACTGACTGAAGATACAAGGATAAGTTCGAGGGTGTGTTTTTATGTATGAATGCATCATAATTAGTTTTGCAAAGGAAAAGAGCCTTTCTAGAGCTTTGCCTGTTTCTATGAATATAAAATTTATATCATTTGGCAACTTTCAATTGATTTCATTTTTCATATCATATGAATGGAATTCATTAAACTCGGGAAAGGAAATCCACAAAATTACCAATCACAACAGAACAGCTGGGATAGCAACAAGCCAGAAACATGCATAATCATAATGATATCCATGTCACATCATAAAAAAGCAATTGTATTGAGCTGACCTTGGGCAAGACCAGGGACCAATAATTTGCAGCCATCACATTTTGTTTGACATCATGAACTTTGCTTTTTTCTCAGCAGGCTTTAAAATTTGAAAGGAGCACATCAAATTTTCATCAACACTCATCATAGCACCAGCATTGTCAAATTCACCACAGTAGTTGGGAGCTGAAAATATGGTAACAAGTTGCCTGTCGGCAAAGAATTCATACCCATCTTCCACAACCTAGACCAAAACAAGACGAAAAAATAAAAATCACTTCAGTGTCCAGAAAGAGAGGTATGAGTTCCTAAAAGAGAATAGGCTAGCTGAGGAAAAGTTGACAACCTGATGTGCACGACAGACAAGGTCTAAATCATGCTTTGTCAAGAATTCTTGCACCTTATCAGGACCAAAGGTGTAAGAAACTCCTCTATCATTCATCCCCCATCCCTTAACATCTCTACCAGGATCTGACCAGAGTAAATCACACAGCAAACCAGTATCTGGAACAGCAGTTGGGCGGGGCAAGTTTCTAATTTGATCCAAATTTGTCAAATCAGGGGAAAGACCGCCATGCATGCACAAAATTTTGTCATCTATCAAAGCAGCAACAGGAAGGCAGTTGAAACTGTCAGTAAAGGATTTCCATAGCCTTACATTAAACCGCCGCTTACATTCATCATAAAATCCATATATCCGATTAATAGAAGCACATTCATGGTTTCCTCGTAGGAGAAAGAAGTTCTCTGGATATTTAATCTTATAGGCAAGCAAAAGGCATATAGTTTCCAAACTTTGCTTTCCTCGATCAACATAGTCCCCCAAAAAAAGATAATTTGCTCCAGGAGGAAAACCACCATACTCGAAAAGTCTCAATAAATCACTATATTGCCCATGAATGTCACCTGAAACACAAAGAAAATCCTGACAATGTCAGATGGAACAAATCCAGGCTGCAGCAGAGCAACACAGGAATCAAATATTCAGCCACGGAAATAGTCTACCCTCCGAGCTATATATTAGCTACATACTATAAGTTGAATATCGTTCTTTGATTATTTCAAATGCCAATTATTTCTCAAATCCATGGAATGCCTTTGAGTTTGATAATATACTTGAATTTTTTAGCATGAATCATATTACATTGACAAATAAAAAACAGACGGGGCCAAATTTACAGCTAAACTTGTTTACATAACAAACATCGCCAGCTCCAGGTTTGTCGAAACTCAAAAGGTTATAAACACAACACCCAATTTCATTCAGCACTAGAGGATTTTAAGGTTTTATAAGCCATTCCATTTTTCACAACTCGATAACAGCATTACTCAGTAACCCAAGACAAAATTTACTCAAGCCTCCATAAAAGGAACATAACAGATTGCAATAACGAAAAGAAGCCAGGAAATTAAAAAAAAAAACATACAGAACCTGAAGTACCCTTTTCTTAAAACAGCATCCTCCACTTCCAATCGTATATAAAAAGAAAAGTAACCCATCAAGAAAATACCACAAAACCCAGCAGAAAAACAACAAGAAAAAATTTGAAAAATTAGGGTAATTTAGAGGACCGCATATCTTGATGGGGGCTTCAAGCTCGAGCAGAACAGGTTGTTGAAGAAAAATATCACGAGAAGCGACACAGAGTTGCTTGATCTCAGCCTCCGATAGCTGAACTTGCTTGCCTGGTCTGGCTGATCGGACTTCTGTTAACCGTCTGATTATGTCATCTAGGACAGCATGGTCCATCGCCGCCTGCCCTTGTGTAGCCATCCGATCTTCCCTCCTCTTTTCAACGGCTCTGGCTTTCTTTTGATAACAAACCCTAGAAATCCAAAAGGATTTTTCAAAGATTATCCTCTTTTTTTTAACAGTCTTGCAGTTTCTTTAGCGTTGTGTGGGTTTTTGAAAAACAGAGAGAGAGAAAAGAGATTGAAACTAATTAGTATTATTTATTTATACATGTTGAGGGAGGAGAGGAGGGTGTTAAAAAAACAAACAAAAAAGAATTATGGGAGACGGCTGCAACTTCTATGCCGCGGGGGTACCTATATAATACTATAATAATATTTTTCTTTGAAAGTTGTATAAGACGGCGCCGTTTTCAGGGGTCTTCAGTGGAATAATGCAATGGTGAATTTCTTTGTTGTAATTTTTATTTTTTCTTTTCATTCCTTGCCTAGAGAGAGACAGGATGGAATTGGGATTCAGTTTTATTTTTTGCGGGATATATTTTTTAAAATTTATAATAAATTAAAAATAATATCTTATTTATTAATTATATTATCTTTAATTTTTTTTATTATTATATATTTTATTCTGATTTTTTTAATTTAATGTTTTAAAATTTAATTTAATTTAATTTTTATATTAATTTTTATCTTTTTTATTATTATTTATTTTTCTTTATCTTTTTTTAATATTATATCTACTCTCATTATTTATTTTTTTAATATTTTAAAAAATAAACATTAATAAGATCTTCTTTAGCTTATTTTGCATGATATAATTAAAAAATAAAAAATAATTTTTCTCTTTATTTTTTATGATATTATTAAATAAATTATTTTTAAAAATTATATTTTTAAAAAATATACTTTAAAAAAAAATCTCGGCAAACAAAAAGGGACTAAGATGAGACTATAAGCCGATCACGGTGACAGCATTGTTTAGCTTACTATCCCGAAACATACCATAAAGTTAACGCCTAAAATTTCTGGCCCAAATTACAATCGGTCTTTAGTTCTTTACAGATTACCCTTTACTA
>Ga0325410_1006552_pt1 | contig 12782 bp, 4 predicted proteins | sample PopdelMetagenome_16_FD_206182 | JGI IMG/M metagenome (GOLD analysis project Ga0325410, IMG submission 206182) | Populus deltoides microbial communities from Bellville, Georgia, United States - Xylem-PdIQD-R3 | ecosystem: Host-associated > Plants > Phyllosphere > Stem > Wood/Secondary xylem... | reverse complement strand
AAATAAAAAAGAGGACCGTCAGGTTTCTTAAGAAAATGTATGGAAAGAGAGACATTGTGATTAAAGAAATGGTCTCGATAAGTGAGGACATAAGGGCCCGCATGTCTAGGTGATGTAAGGAGAGGGGATCTCTTACGTGTATGGTAAGTTGCTTGGGTGGCGTGGTGTGATTGGCCTGAAACCATGGAGGGATTCTTAGGCTGAGGAACCGTCCCATTAGGGATTTAAAAAAAAAAAAAAAAACAAAAATCAAAAGCGTAGGTGAATATTTTTAAGTTGGGAAATGATAGTATCCACCGTTTGGAACTGTGGTTTAAATAAAAATTATTTTTTATTTTTTAAAATTTTTTCAATGTAATGATATCAAATATAAATTTTAAAAAATAAAAAATATTATTTAATATATTTTCTCATAAATACCATAAAATCCAAATTCTGTAGCATCTTCTTCTTTTTTTTTCTCATTCCAACATCGGGTACTTGAAGTTTTCTTCCCTTCTTCTTTTTATAATTGGCTCCACCATTGCTTTAATATTCTATAGGTTATTAGTTCAAAATAAAAGGTTTTATACAGATTCGGTCTCATCAAGTTAGTTTTAACAGGATATATTATATAGTTTAATTTTAGCCTTCCAATTTAAATGAAGGGCTTGGAGTTTTTTAGGTGATTTTATCTTAATTAAATCTTCTTCTTTTTATATTTCAAATTTAACCAAATCTATTTGTTTTTAAATGTCATCAAAATTAATAAAGATAAAACTCAGTCCCTCCTGGATCGTATAGAATATTTTCAAATTTTTTATTGATAAAATCATTATATTAATGTGCATGAGTTTTTTTTAGAAAAATAAATTTTTTTCTTAGTTTATTTTTTTTATTATGTATTATAATGCTTTTTCTATTTGAATTGAATAGTTTTTCTAGCTTATTTTTTCTATTCAATATTATTAGAGTTTTTTTAATTTTTATATATAAATGGTTGTAATGATATTTTAGCAAGTTGACAAATAAATGAATAAAATTAAGTATTTTAAAAGTTTTTTATAATTATAGTGTTCTTGATCTTTGAAATTTTTGACTTGTCATATTATCTTGTGTTTTTATCTATATTAGTTGGTATTATAACCCAATGATTTCTGGTTGAAGATTATGGAGGATGAGAAGGCTTTCATCGAAAAAAGATATTCAAAACTAGTGTGTTGTTTGTGTCTGTATCAATTGTTGTTATTGAAAATTTTGATAGTAAAATCTACGATGAAACAGTCCTCACAAATATATTATTTTAGGGATCAAAGATAAAGCAGACCACACAAAAACTGTGTTAAGAACCCATAAAGTGATGACTAAGACACAAAGAATGATTGTGGAAGATAATTGTCGACTCAAATCTGAATTTAAAGACAAATTCCTTCAACACGAGGAGATTGATGAGTGAACTGTTTTAGAGAAACAAATATTTTTCTTAGTTAATTTATTTTTTTCTATTCTGTATTACAATGCTTTTTCTAATTTTTTTTCCCTTCTACTTTAAGGGAATAGTTTTTCTAATTTAATATTTATATTCAATATTATTAGATTCTTTTAGTATTTTCTCTATACAAAAGGTTATAATAGCTTTTTGACAAGTAAAGATATCGAATAATCAAATTACATATTTTAAGAGTTTTTAAGAATTTTAACTTATAATAAACTCTATTATCTTTTACTCTCATATACGTCACAATAAATAAATAAATATATATATATATATATATATATATATATATATATTATAGTTTAAGATGTATTTTGAATATACTTTGATGCGATACGAAAAGAAAAATAATCAAGAAACCATCTCTTATATTATATAAATTTCAAGTTGTTCTAGAATTTATGGAAGAAGTTCACTTGATTTCTTATTATTCTTTAATTAAATCTATCCATCCTTTTTTAATAGAAAAATATTGCCTTTTTAATTCGAAGAACTAAAATTGTACCATCCCCGTAACACGAGCTAGGCAGGCACACGGCTAGTTAATAACATATTTTGATAGCTATGTGTTAACAGTTGAGTTAAAATTGATGGTATTTTTACGAAATAATTAAAGAATAAATGTCAAAATCCGTTCCCTTAATAGTTTATCTTTTATTGTTTACAACAAAACAACTACAGCGGAAGGTATGTTTACTATGGCCACAAATATATTTAACTATTAATTAACGATATTTTTGCTATTCCTAAAGAAAATCAACTGTTTTGTTATTGAAAGTATTTTGGTATTTTCAGGTGGCCAATTAATCATTAATTTATTGAATAGAGTTATAGATGTCTTTTTCAATTTTTAAAGGATGGTAAAATGATCTAATTACCCTCCAAATCAAAGAATTTTTACATTTTATTAAAATAAAAACTACTTATTTAACCAGGCAGACCTATAACCAGGGTCATTGAAATTTTTTTCTTTCTTTAAAATGATTTACATACTTAAACATAATTCTTTTTTATAAGAAAAGAATAAAGTTGACCCACGACGTTAGTTTAATTAAATACACACATTTCATAGTGTGTTTGATAATATAATGTAAAATACTTATATAAAATAATTTAAAATTAAAATTGTATTAAAACAATTTTTTTTTATATTGACACATCACAACTATTAAAAAACACCTTAACAAAAAATAATTTCAAAAACAAAAACAAACATTCCCTCTATCTAAGTTTGTGCTCCCATAAGCCCATAAAAAAATCCACATGCGGAATGAGATATATGGTTTTCATGATCTAATGAATTTAACGCGATGCTTGAGAGTGTGATAGAAATATATTTTTTAAAAAAGTTAAATTTTTTTAGTTTTAAATTATTAATTTTTTATATTTTTAAATCATTTTGATGTATTAATATTAAAAATAATATTTTTTTAAAATAAAAAACTATTATTTTAATGCAATTTTCATATATATATATATATATATAAAAGAAACACTTTAACACACTTCTAAACCAGTACTAAATTCATAACGAGCAGGAAAACAAGAATCACAAACTAGTGTTCAAGAATCTATTTCTTCCCATTTTCTTAAAAAAAAAACAAAGTGAAAAAACTACCCTTCTTCAAATGAAATAATTAGGGTCTGTACTCACCAGTAATTAATAAGAGGAGGTGGTGGAGTCAAAGTCTTGTGAATGTCTCTACAACTAAGCTAGGCAGGAGTTTTGATTCATCCCTGTCAGTGTAAAGATGTTTTTATATATTCCTATACAATGGCCTGTAACTCTCTGCAATCGAGGGCCATACAACCTGTTCTATCAAATTGAATTAATATTTCCTACCTAAATTGTAAGGTAGTTGGCCCCTCTGATTCATGATTCTGAGGAAACAAAATCTTTTACCAAGATTATCAGTACCGAATATTTGTTCCTATCCTTGTTATAACATACGCATGCATGCATGCAAGCTGTTTCCATATACTGGAAATCGTCTTGTCATATATATACTATTATAAACACTGCTCTAGCGCTCATGGAAATTTCGAGGATGATCTTCTCATTTGGCAATCACTTAAATTATCAAAGAGGCTGAATTGATGCGTTAAAGCCGATCCGAAGTGTCCTAATAATTCAATAGAGCTTTATTCTAGCTCTCAGGAGTCGTGCGTGCCATTAGTACTGATCTCTATCTATTAGCATATGAAACAATGATTATGATTCTAAACTCGATCGAATGTGAGCTTTTTTCGTTGCTTTATGTAAAGGGTTATATTCAAACTTCATAATTTTGAAAAAAATGAGATCAGATCTCTCGCATAAAGGTTTCTTGTTCATTTATTGATTGGAAAAGGAGAGAGATGCATGATCAAAATGCTATTTCAAGACCCCCACTCAAGCCCTTTGATTACAGTTCTACTAATACAATGGTGGCAAAAACCGGGTCGACCCTGTTTCAATTACTACATAATATGAAAATTCACTAGCAAAAAAGGAAGGAGATACTGGAGAAGTGATGTTCAGGCCGTACAAAAATTCTCTCCTGCAAAATAAACCAAGCCCGGTGGGTTCGGCAAGTTAGAGCCAGAGATTCCTATACAGTGCAGTACTGAAAAGAGAGGAAGAGTAGGTTGCCTCCTAGGAGTGGCGAGGACAAGAGGGACGCACGCCTAATGATCAGAGGGCTTTCTCTCCGTTGAAACACTAGAAAGAGAAGCGATACGTACATTAATGGTGTTTCGAATCCTAATTAATATTCTGTCTCCATTTCATTTCTGCCACTGTCACATGAATTTGGCATGCAAACCGAAAAATAATGGCCCGATTAATCAAGATAATCTTTTATTAAACAGTACTCACATTGAAATCTAAGCATTTATATATAATTTCTTCTTTCATAGTCTCTACTTGGAGTCAAATTTACTATACGCGATTTGATATCTCCAAAATGTCAAATCACAATATCGATGCACTGCAAGAGAAGGAATCAACACTGTTAAGAGCATACAAAATAGAACCATGCAAAATGTATTCTATCTTGTCATAGCAGATTCCGAAGATCCAGGCCATAAAAAAAAGTTGAGAGAGAGAGAGAGAGAGAGAGAGAGAGAGAGAGAGAGAGAGAGGACGCACGTATCTTGTATTGACTTGCCATCAGATGTCTCATTAATTATACTCTTGATTTAAAAAGAGATTTAAAAAAAAACAAATGTAATTTAAAAATTTTGATATAATAATATCTTTTCAAAAAAAAAATTAATGAAATATTATATTTTTATCTCACGGTTCTAGAGAAGTTATTCTGAAACACGACAAGATAATTATTGTATTTCTAAAGTGTAACATGTAATGAAATTAAAATCATTCCCAAATCAAAGAATACGATAATTAAACGCAACGACTCTCTCTCTCCAAATCGAGTCCCCAACCATTGTCTCTCTAAAAAAGCTTACCAGACACTTGTTTTTTATCCTAAAACACCCAAAAATCAAACCCAAAATATTTTGCTGGGTATGAAATAATAGTTCATCCTATTCTGGTTATTATGAAACAACCTTTACGATAGGAATTTGATTTGTGGTATGAAATAATACGTAAGTGGGCCCAACATATCAAGAATGACTTGAACCAAAAGAAAAATAAGCGTTATGTTATGATAGCGGTCACTAGCATTGTAACATGACAACTAATCTTTCAAAATCAGTTAATCATGTTTTGAAATGTGTTTGTGCAATGTCTATTTCAGCTCTAGTACAATTGATATCTTTATAAGTGTAATAGTTATTACATCAAGCAAAGATGTGAAGCAAATAATTTTATTCAACATGGAATAATTTATTCCTCATCAATTCAGGTTGAATTGACAATAAGCATGGATAATCAAGATTTCATATTATAATGTTGTTCATAATCATATCTACTAATATTCATAATCGGATTGCATTATGCTAGCATGAATTTAGTTTGACACCCCTCCTTCTGAATTGAATGAGGGTAACATGTGTCATAAATGGATTAAAGAGCCATTTACCACACTACTATCTGATGCTAACGACGAGGTCTTGTAGAGGTGTCAATTAAATTATGATTTGAATGTTGATGATTATTTATTAGGCTTGTATGAATTAATATGATAATTTTAATGTGTTATGTAGGTATGACAGAGCATATATATACTATATCTGTTTGGTAGTGTATTATTCACAAACCCCGCAACGAGATATATGCCTTTAATTTATTTGATACTCCTGGATGATTTTGACATCATTTCCACATATAACTGGGAATCTACTAGCTTGACATGTCTGTATGGATATTTATGTCTTATATGCATGAAAGGGGTCAAACAAGTTAGGGGATGTTTGTTACTTCTACAAATATGAATCGAAAAATTTAAAATAACTATTTATATTTTAAATGTTTGTTGTTAACATGTAATATATAACTTGTTTTTATTTAATAACAATTATGGTATTGAGAGCATCTTCATGTGGGGTGACCCTAAATATTCAGATTCATGCTTATAACTTTCCAGATTATAGGGGTTACACTATAGCTACTACTAGAATGCAACTATTGCAATGTTATTTTGCAATTAAATGCATTTATATTCTCTAATTTAAATTTTAAAAAATACAATTAAACTGACATATTTATAATACTAGATGGTGTACTAGTAGAATATTTGATAATAATCCAATATATGTGATGTTATTTTATCAGGATGGGCTAGAGAGGCAGCACGCTATCCAGGTATTTTTTTAAACTACTTGGTAAATAAAAAAAACTTAACTTAATCGAATTATTGTTGTTTAATATTTAAAAAAAATTATCTTCTAGAGGTCATGTAGATACTGTATTTGAGTGAAAGTTGGCAATTGCTCCTATTTACACTAGTAAGATAAATATTTTTTTAGATGGTTGAGTTACATTTCACAAACCAAGTAATATGATAGTTCAGGTACAAATAACAAATTTCAGTCGACATTGATGCGAATGATGCTTTGCGTGCCATAAATCATCAGGGTAAAATTACTAATTATGACGGGTTAAGCCATCATAGAATTTATATATCACAGTGGGATGCATAGAGAAATGAGATATTTACAAAGATGTATCATTTGATTACAAATGAGGAGTGATTAATGAAAATACTAGGATAACTACTATAGTTTAATTGATATAGCAGTTCAACACAACAATATTTAATTATTGTCATGGTTTAAAATAGTGACGTACAAAGATGTGTTGTTGGAGCAAAACTTTTTGTTGTAGTGTTAATTCATAAATTTTTTAATTAACGTGAGTGTTCGAATCAATTTGCGTCCAACTCGATTAATTTCACGGATTCTTAAATTAATAATTATATAAGTTTTCAATAATCATAAAATTTATAAAAAATTTAAATTAATAATTTTTAAAAAACAAATAGAGTTGAGCTACACCCTTTCAAATTGTTTAATTTATCTAAAAAGAAGAAGAAATACGGTCAATGTATGCAACTCAAAGAACAACCTTCCTGAATCTTTGGACAGTGAAATTTAGTACGGTTAGTAAACGTAAGGTCACAACCGGCTGTGAGCGGTGACTACACAGAACAGGGGTTGTTTTTTTTTTTTACATGTCTCGGGCAGTGTCCTTTACTCAAGGGAGATGTTCGCTGGCTGTTGTCGGGCAGCAGTACAGGCTGCTATTTGCTGCTGTGTCAAGTATATATTTGTGCGAGCAAATGCTATCTGTATATGCGAGCTTGTGCTTCCATCGCTTTAACTTTAACCTCCCCCCCTTGTGATTTTTTGTCCCTAGCTTTATTCCTGTCCTGGGGCTTGGGCTAGCTAACTTGTCTTTAAGCAAAGAATGCCTGGAACAGAGGGACAAACCCTCATTTATGCCCTTATCCATCCATCCATCCATCTCTCCCTAGAAAACCACACCCACTTGAATTCAGCTCTCGTTTTTGTGCCTGTTTAGCTGTGTTTAAAAGACATCAAATTAATAATATTTATGCTCTGCTGTGCTGACTGTCGTTGATGAAACAGGCTTGATTTGAGGGTAGCTAATGCGGGTTTCTCTCACTCTAATGAGGGTGTTCTTGCCACGTTGTAAGGATATGGAGAGTTAAACTTTACCTAAAGAGGTCCCTACAAGATCTTCTTAAGCAAGAAAAGCATAGTCAAGGTCCAAAGCCATTCTACGCCCGCCCATTACCACATAAGTTTTAAGTTTTTTATTTTATTATCACCGGTTCTTTTCTCCTGGCTTGGAAGCAAATTCAAAAAAACGCAACATTTAGCTGCAACTTTCGTCTTCTTTCACATATATCTTTATCTAGTTTCTATGTGGAAATAAGAAAAAGATCAATATTGGGAAAACAAAGGTACATCAATTTACCAGTACAGCATGTCAGACCACAGGATTTAGGACTATAAACATGATGATCTTCTCCTTCACAGTGGAGTTGCTCTTGCAACGCATCATTGTACTTCTGACTAATGGGACATTACTATTTGCCCTTCTTTCTTCATGCGCGATGTTCGCCAGGGATATTGATGGTATTTGCTGCTTTTTACTGTATCATTTGAAATCTATCATCTCAAAAAGCTTTTTATCCATATTTATTTTAGTCTTAGATTATTATTTTTTATTTTTAAATCATTTTGGTATATTGATGTTAAAAATAAATTTTTAAATATATATATTATTTTAATATATTTTTATACGGAAAAAACATTGAAAAGCAACATTTATCGTGCTCTCAAACAACCTAAAACATGACATTTATTGTCATTGCGTTACTTACTATTATCAAATATTTTAACCTTTTTCACAAAATTATTATATATATATATATATTAATAAATTATAATTGCGAGTAAAAGATAAATATCTAGTGGATTACATGATTCATAATCATTATAAATAATGATGATTCTCATCAAATATTTAAGGTTAGGAATTCAAATAAGAAAGTCTTATATAATAAGAAATGTAATTTTAGTCGGTATTATATAATATACTAAAACAATTAGATAAATTATTGTAGCAATTCACAATATCATAAAATATTTTTTTAATTTTATCCTTTTTTTTTAATTGCAACTTTTTATAACCAAATTAATGATCAAACTCTAAGAATTTAGTAAGGAAAGAAAAATTCCAGCAAAAGAAAGGCAAAGGTGTAAAACAAGAGAAATCTCATTGTTAATCTCAAATTCATGTGAAAAAATACTTTATAGTCCATCTATTTTTCTTTTTCTTTCTTTTTAGTCACTATAGTTTGTGAAATTTTAGTTTTAGTATAAAAGTTCATTCTATTTATTTTTTAATCCATGAATGTGAGAGAGAGGAGAGAGAAACTCATTGAATTATAAAAAAAGAGAAAGAAAATTATTGGTTGGCCACATTACAATAATAAAAAATATTGATTTTGGTGTAAACATATTTTATTTGACAAGAACGATCTCATCAAGGTATTTCTGAACCATCATCTTGCCTGAAAAAATTGACCAGGACGAGAGAGAAATTTTTTTACTAGTCTGATATTGTGTTTTTGGACCATTTCAAGGATTTGTTTTAGGTTGATAAATTACTTTTTTTTATATTGCAAGGGTTTTATTAGGTAAAAATGGATTGAAATAAATGGGTTTTTAAGGGTTGATAAATTAGTTTTTTTATATTGCAAGGGTTTTATTAGGTAAAAATGGATTGAAATAAATGGGTTTTTAAAGGAAAAAAAAAGCCTTTTAATTTTCCTGTTACAACTATAGTGGCCAGATTTTAGGCAGGTAGATGATATGTCATGTAGCTTTTTGTTTTTTTAAAGCAAACGACTAGACATGTCATCCACCATTTTAGAAAAAAATAAAAAATAAAGAAACGACTAGGCATGCAGACTTGGCCTTGCATAAAAAAACTAATTAAATATTTTTTTATGATATTTTAATATAATATCGTTTAATTTTTACTTAGTTTATGAATAAAATTGTGATATTTTTTTATATTAGTAGGTGCTCTTTGCAACTTTGCATAGTATTTTTCTCCTTTAATTTTATTTATTCACTTTCATATGCGTCTCTTTTTTTAATATCATTTTATTAAAAAAATTGGTTCCAATTAATAAAGTTATTAAAACAACTGGGTCCATTAAGTATGTTTTAAAACTGTATATCCAGATCTACATCTATATTTCATTTTACAATTTAGTATTTGGTTAACTATCATTTAATTTTTACTTGGTTTTCACATAAGATGATAACATTCGTTTTCTAATACTAGCAGACATTCTTTTTTTTCAACATTGCATAATTTTTTTTTGAATTTTATCCAATTGTTTTCATGTGCACATCTATTTTTATTATCATTTAATTAAATAAAAAAATAATTCTAAAAAAAAATGTTACTAAAAAAAAACCGAGTTCATAACTCATATTGCAAGATCAAATATCTTGATATAAATCTATTTCTCAATTTTTCAATTTAGCCTTTAATTACTATTGATTTTTATTTTTATTTTGTATTTACTGACATAATGAATTCTTGATTTATTTAATTATATAATGCATCAACCTTTCAATTTAAAATTAGAATTTTTTATATGTGTCAAGAACTCATTGAAAAAATCATGCTTATTCATTTTTTGCATTGCATTTTTTTTATTTGACCCGCGATGAAGCGTGGGCGAGATAGCTAGTTAACAAAAACTAAAAGAGGTGATGCTTTAATGTGCACCATCTCACTAAAAAACTATTCATTGCAATAGGGTTTTTTGTAATTTTATTTTATCTTTCAGCGTTTGATTTATGAAAAATTGAGCTTCATGATTTATCGTGGTTTGTTTTCTACATGGTTATCCTAATCTCTTGATCCATGTTGTGAGTTTAGCGGGTTAACCCATTTAAATTGTTTTTCCTTTTATTTTAATTGGTGATCTTATCAATTTCATCCTTCAACATTAAGTCAATCAGGAATTAGAATTCATGATTTGTTTCGGTTTAATTTCTATTAGGTTATCTCGGTCTCATCCTTCAACCTATATTGACTTGGGTTGTTTTATTTTGTCTTTTATTTAGACCCCCCACCCTCTAATTTCATTCATCAACAATGGATCAATTGATAATTGTTCTTCATAAATATTTTTTGATTTGTTTTATATAAGGTTATCACAATCTCATGATATGAGTGTGAGTTTGACAGGGTAACTAACCATGATTTTTTTTTAGTTTGCTTTTTATGAGATTATCATGGTCTCATGACCAAGATTATGAGCTTGGTAAGTTAACCTGGAGTGACCTGGGTTTTTTTTTGTGTTCTCTTTTAATTGTTTTTTTTTAATTTTATCCTTCAACATTAGATTGATTAACAATTGAGCTTCATAATTTATTTTGATTTATTTTATATAGAGTTATCATGGTCTCATGATCCAGCTATGAATTTGATAGGTTAATCCAAGTTAACTTAGGTCGACCCAACATGTTATCATCTCAATATTTTAAAAAATATATCTTAAAATTATTTTTAATCAAACTATATTTTTACTTGGTATCTAAGTTAGTTTTAGACCCATCAAATTTATCAGATCATGTCAAATTAATGACCACATGGTTTAAATTTCTTTTCACTAGGAAAAAAAAAAGAAGTTAGCAACACCCTTAGCCTAGCATAGCGTAGATAAGCTACTAGTTAATTCTATAAGCAGCCATGATCACTGCTGCGTCTTGCAATAACAATCCTTGTTAAGAGAAAAAAAGATGACACGCGGTATGCTCTGCGAAGAATATTTAAATCACATTGCTACTCATTCTAATCTTCGGGATACAGACCAGTTCCCTTTCTTTCCAAGAACAAAAAGGCATCATGCAAATCTTCCAATCAGGACCCATTATTTGCTGGAAATGAAACCGTACGTCAATTCATGTTGGTTGATAATTGAATTGATTGCAGTCTTATTTTTTTTTTTAAAAAAAAAAGCATTCAATAATCAGGGTATAGAAAAGTCTCCCTCCCTCCCTCCCCAGATGAAATTCCAAGAGAACCACCTGAATCTCCTTTTCCCAAAGCATTAAAAAACTGTATGAAAGGTAAGGCTGAGATTAGACTTTGTTTTAACGTTAGGAATGTTGGGGTGTTGAAGCAATGATATAAATATCATGATGTGTGCTTTGAAAAGTGATTATAAAGCTAATTCAGCGATCCACTCTCCCTAAAGCAAAGATATCTTCTTCATCTCAATCCCCAAGTCTTTCCCTGTTTCCAATGCTTGATTAACTTAGATTCTGCGTCTGTCTCTTTTGATTTCTTCTCCTCTTTCTTTCTTTTTTTTCCTCAGATCAAAACATATGATATGCTCAACCCATGCTGCATGTTAAAAGAAGAGACCATCTGGATCAACCTTTTACTCCTTCCCTGAATGCATGAGGCCGGCCCTAACAACAAAACTAAAGTATTTTTGGATTCACCAACGGCCATTTTCTCCTTCAATAATCTAACAAAACAAAAGTCAGATTCAAATAAGGTTTTCGTTTTCAAATTCTTCAGAGTATAAAACACTCTGAAGTGTTTCGATCAAATCACATGGAACAAGTAAAGACTAGCGGATTTGGGCCATCATGTCCAAGGGCAAACAACAATGGTATAAGCTTAAAATTCAACGACTCAAACACTCTGTTTGACGACAACTTCCCATGGAAGGAAAAGTTCGATCTCGGGCTCATGACAAGACAGGACATTGACGAGGCCCATGTTGGCAAAGCTCCCATGTCCTTAGCTGCTTATTCGACAGGAGATCGAGTTATGTTAAGGCCTTGCAGAAGACCACGAAAAACCCATAATGCCTCTCCAGAAAGCTCGTGTTGAGTTCAGAGAGTGGTCACATGGAATTACATGGCGGATGTCTTGAATATGTCATGTATATAATTGTACTTCCACCCGATAAAGATATTCTTTCACTGATAATTCTAAGCAGACCCAGAATGCGAAAAACAATAACTACGATATCCTTTTAATTAATACAAGTGTCTTGCTTCTTAATAATCAGAAATCCATAAAATCCCACCTGAATTGAACAAGAAAGAGACATTCCTAACCAGTCAGTTAAAAGCGAAAGCTCGATATGCTTAACTGTATCTTACAATAAAACCGAAAGAGATTCTTGGGATTGATAAACAGAGCGTGATTACCCATTTTTGACTCCACATAAACAAAACAAAACAAAACAAAAAAAAATATTAATAGAATATGACATTAATAGAATATGTGTAGCATTTTGATTCCCCGCCAAGAAGGGGGGGGGGGGGGGGGGGACGAAAAAGGCAT
>Ga0325410_1006551_pt1 | contig 12782 bp, 8 predicted proteins | sample PopdelMetagenome_16_FD_206182 | JGI IMG/M metagenome (GOLD analysis project Ga0325410, IMG submission 206182) | Populus deltoides microbial communities from Bellville, Georgia, United States - Xylem-PdIQD-R3 | ecosystem: Host-associated > Plants > Phyllosphere > Stem > Wood/Secondary xylem... | reverse complement strand
TTCTTCTTCTTCTTCTTCTTCTTCTTCTTCTTCATGGTTCATTTTTCATTTACACATATCTCCCATCTCTTTTTACTTTTACAATATTAAATTAAGAGTTCAAGAAAATATATCTAGACTCTAGAGTAGCATCTTTTGAATTCAAAATGGACGGATTTGAGAATTTCTTCTTTAGAAAAAAGCAGGGAATTAATGAAGTTTCAATTTCAAACTAGAAACTTAACAAGCACACCAGTATAGATTCCTTCACTTAACTTTGCCATCGTCCAGCTTGGATCTTTCTTAGCCCTTTCATTTTGCTGCAACACCATGTTACTACCTGAGACCCTTGAGGCTTTAATGCACAAACGAGCTACTCCTCTTCTAGGCTTTAAGCCTTCAACAAACTTTCCTCATTCATGTTTCACTTTATTGACCAGAATAGTATTGTTGGCAGCATAAGAAATTATCAAATGTCTAGATATGATCAGACTAGACAACGTGAAGTATGATCCCTCTGGCATACAGTTAATCTATAGCTCGGAGAAAGTGCTTTGAACATGGCTACCTTCTTGTTGGTGCATTTCCAATACCTCGAACCTTCAGTTGCAGAGCGTTTCCTTCTGCATACGCAATTCTGTATGCTAGAGATTTGATTGGATTTTGATCCTTGACGGTCTTTAAACTTGTATAATTATGATTGGAAACAATGAATCAAGGTCTGAATTGAAATTTCAGTAGTTATTTCATGTTCAAGTGTGTTCAACTTGAGTCACTTTTCAATCAGCGTTTGATCAAACATTTCTCATCCAAATCCCATGGTTCTTGAACCAATCCACTCCTCTGCAGCAGCAGAATCACATGATGCGAACAAATCACAGTTTTCTCCAAAACATCTTCCTAAAATGATCTAAAACCTTACAAACTCAAGGAAAACTCTATTTCCGACCACCTCACGATCAAACCCAAAATTCTCCCAATTCACTGAACAAAATAACCTCATTAAACACTCATTAGAAACCCTAATTCCTAATCTACAAACCCATTAAAATCTCACTAAAATCCATTAACCATACCCCAAGTTACACCCATTTCAAATCACCCCAAAAACACACCCAAAACACCCCATTTCCACCGCCTCCCCCATCCTTCACTTTCCCAACGACACTCTCGACCGTCAATAACCCGCCTAATCCAACGGTCCAAATTTAAAAATATCTCGATCCTCTTCAACTCCCTTTCTACCAATCACAACCCACCTTCCCTCTCTATATAAACACTTTCCTCTTTCATATCTGAAACAAGAAACCGTACCTGTCTCCCTAAAACACCTCGTATCTCTCTATATCCCACTTGGTCGTTGTCTTCTTCTTCATCATCATCCCAAAATGTCTGCAACAACCAAAGCCAAGAAACCCAAATCCCCTCGCGCTTATCCATCTTTCCACGTGGTAATTATTTACTAATCACTGCTTAATTCACTCCTAATATTTTTGTTTTTGTTTGATTAATTACTTGAATCTCTTCTCTTTTGCAGATGATTAGTGATGCAATTTTGACGTTGAAGGAGAGGACAGGATCGAGCCAGTATGCGATAACGAAGTTTCTAGAAGAAAAGCACAAGAAAAAGCTGCCTGCTAATTTCAGAAAACTTTTATTAGTTCAACTCAAGAAACTTGTTGCTTCTCAGAAGCTTGTCAAAGTCAAGAACTCCTTCAAACTACCTTCGGCTCGGCCTGCTCCTGCTAAGAAACCACAAGCCACTAAGGCCAAAACTGCCAAGTCGAAGCTGAAAACGATAACAACCACTGCCAAGTCGAAGCTGAAAACGATAACAACCACTGCGAAGCCGAAGGCGAAGCCGAGAAAGATAGCGACCCCTGCCAAGCCAAAGCCGAAGCCAAAAGCCAATGTTGCAGCCAAGCCGAAGGTGAAAACTCCTGTGAAAGCGAAGCCGGCTGCTAAGCCAAAGAAGGCGATTGCAAAACCAGTTAAGGTAGCGAGGACAAAGAAGGTTGCATCACCGGGGAAGAAGGCTGTAGCGGTGAAGCTCAAGAGTGTGAAGCGAAAAGCAGCGAAGAAGTGAAGATTTTGATATAGTGTGTGTGTGTGTGTGTGTGTGTGTTTTTTAGGGCGTGTAGATGGGGGGTAGTGATTGTAAATTTGAAAGAAAAGGGAGGGTGCTAATGGTAGTTAGTTCTACATTAAACAGTAATGTTGCCTTTAGGTTATCTTTCAGCTTGACTAATTAACTATTATTTTGTTTTTTTTTTTTAATTTTGGTGTTTGTTTTTCTGTTTTATTTATAAAAACTACGTCTTTCTAAAGGTGTTCTTCAATGGCATCTTGCATATCTGGCGCCCTGTTTAACGGCGTGCTGTAGCAAACAGCGATCCGTTTTATTCAGCTGCTTTCCGTGTTTATGAAGCGCACGTTGATGATAACTGATACGCAAAGGAATGTATTTTTTTTGATTGCTTGGCCACTGAGAAAGGGAAAACGGATGATGGGTTTGGATTTGTGTACTTGACTAGGTCATATATTCTAGAATGGTTTTTGTAATCACTATAAGAACCCCGGAGTAAAGGGGGGAGGGGTCTTCTGCGATGGATTTTTCCTCAGGCTTAGCACAACTGCTGCCGCTGCTAGAAGACGTGTGCATTGCTATCTGGGCTAAAATCCTTGCGGTTACAGAGAATGATCAATATCAGAACAAACGATGAATTGATGATATCTTGGAACTAAAACCACTATTAGATTGTTAAACGCAGGCAGGTACAGCTTCTGGTGTCTGCTGCCCCTGTCATTACAAATGAGAGAATCAGCTGATCGGGAAGAGAATCATGGACTTGAAGAGTTGCAGTTATGTCCTCACTACAATTGATGATAGAATCATGGATGTCCTTGTCACTGTTGGATTTGCTTAATTGGCATGCCTGAAGAAGGCTCGCTTTTGTTGCCGACTCCAGCCCTGAAAAGTGTCCAAACCAAGAGCAAATTCCTCGGGACGAGCTTCCACCACTTTGTAAATAATCTGCATCACAAGCCCCGTGTATGCATTTACTAATTAGTAACGTATCCCATCTAGAAACTATCCAAGCTTTTCAAATTTGATCATCCTAAAATCACAACTTTACTGTGTGAACGCATATAAACATGTGTTGTTTTTTATCTTGGTGCAACCAGGACTATGAACTGTGAATTTCAGACGCGTGATTTGGCATTCCAATATCGTATCGAGATGTGCGTGTTTGGTGTGCATGGGCAAACAATAAGCAAAGGAGATAATTGTACTGTTGCTTGCGTGATTAGCGAGAGCCATGCCTCTTCAGGCTGCAGATTCTAAATTTGAACCCAGCAGCCAGTCACCACATATACCAGCCCTTCCCTGACATGGAATTCCTGGAGTGTTAGTTGGAGCGCTGCACCACAAAAGAAGAGATTAGAGAGGAGATCAACTAAACCGCCATAAAAGGGACCAACATTTCCTAGCTATTCTGAATTGAGCTCCATTAGTGTCACAAAGTGATAGAAATTCAAACGGGAAGACACATCTGCTTTAGGAAAGCCAAATTGAGCGATTTGGCAAATACACTACCAGTACCCCTAGCTCTACAAAGAAAGTTATATTGCCATAGACACTAGTATAAAAGGGCCTTTGAGAGTTTGAAGTGAGTCTTTTGGCAGTCCACGTGCAGATTCAACACCCTCAAGCATACCTGTCTACCCCTTTTCTACAGAACTTGAATAAGAAGCACTACTCATTTGGTTATCACAACAATCCATGGCTATTCATTCTAAAAGTTCTTACAAAAAATAAAAAACAAACAAACAAAATTGAAGTTTTTTTCCTTGTTTCAATTCATTTAGGAAACAAGAACGTTACTTTCTTAACCTTTAACAAAGATATTAATCCACCTTTCGTCCTTCCCTACAGACATTAACGGAGGAGTGTATATTGACACCAGGCAGAAACTAATGCAACCGAAATCGAATCAGTGGAACATTAATATTGGCATGTTACCAATTTGCAGCAGATTCCAACATTGTATCAGTTCTACATGTAGACTCTTGTTCCGTATTTAACAAAGGTGAATCCAAGAAAAACGATGAATAATCTGGATAAAACAATTAGGTAAAAACTTCATTCAAACATCAAGAACCTAGCACCGTGTACAATTTAATATAGAAGTTACGAAAGAAGTACAGGTTCTACAAGTTAATGTTTCAAAATGAGGAAAACAACTAACAACTGATAAGATCAGAACTAATAACTTGAGTTTCCAAATAACATAGGCAGGAAAACCTCTTGGGTGCCCATAAATCAGATGAGAACAACAGATTTGGTCCATATTAGAATCAGTAACTCTTTCGATATATAACATGATATGTACTGATATAACTTACAAAACATATACAATTCACAGACACAAACCACTTGGAAAAAAAAAACAAGAAGAAAAGGTCATCGCAGCTGAAAAAGAAGCAGGCTATCTCCTCTCGAAGCATCCAATATGATAACTTAAGAAATTCAAGATGTTTTCCCACTTAAAGAGTTAGTTAGAACCAGCAGTTCATGACTGAACAGAGATGTCTGCATTTGTCGGCTCAGCAGTCTTCTCGGGAACTGCTTCTGCTGTAACACGTTCCTGTTTAGATCGGCCTGTGACTTTGCGAATGCCATTAGCAGTCTGTGAGCTGATCTGAACCTTAGCTTTGGCAGTGCTGGTGGCAGTTGAATCTTTGTGGTTACCGATGCTGTGGCGATGGCGAGCACAATGTTTCCCCACTTCTTCCTGAGATGTTTGAACTGCATCACTGCAACTTTTTCTCCTGTTTAATTTTGGTGATTGTGGTCGGGTCAATGGTAACTGCAACAAAACAAAATCAAGAATTGAATTGTATTGTAAAAAAAAGGGGGGCTGAAGGTAGATTTAAATCAATGGCTGACTTATGCAACTGTGAACCACAGCATTTTAAAATGACAATTGTTTACTCTGGCAGTTCTAAACCATGAAGCCTGAGACGCCATATCAGAATGCTTTTAGACATCAAACTCCCCCCCTAAACTAAATACTAGTTACATGCCACCTTCCCTCCCTTTATACCATCAAGACGGTCTAAACTCTAAAAAAACTCTAGCCTTGAACAAAATCAAAACTCTGTACAGAGAAGAATAGATTTCTTGCTTGAATGCCATGGATAAAGCATTGGTTCATGGAAATAGGTCAGTTGCCTTCTGAATGAACTAATTAACACCAAAGCATCTGGTATCCATTATTTGTCCTGATTTATCTATGGGAAGCAATGCGTGGATTTTTGCTAGTTTCATTTACATGTTCAAATTCAAGGACTAGCAAAGAACTAAGAATAAGATCTGGCAGAATACCTTCTTGCGTTCAACCTTGGGTGGAGGTGGCTCATAGTAGAAACTAGGTACCGGATTTGCTTTATACGCCATGTTCTTTCTAAGCTGCCTGATGGCTGCTTCTTGCTCTTCCTAAAATGAAGGCAGAGAAGTTCATTGGGTGACTACTTGAAAAGAACCATCGCAATACTTTGCTACATGCACACAAACTGGCACAAGAAAAGAGTCTACCTTGGTCCTTTCTTCAGCCTGGCTTCGCTCTTTTTCCAAAGCTCGGTGTTTTTCTTCCAATTTTGAATAATACTAGACAACAAAAACAAAGATAACAAGATCAATACAAATCTATCAATTGAGAAAAGGTGTTATGGAGATTGTTATACATAATCATTATATTAAAAAAAAATACCTCCTTCCGCTTCGCTGCACGTTCAGCAGACCTAAATGTGGGGGCTGTTCCAACAGTTACAGATTTAACGGTTCGCACAGAAGCAGCAGTACTACACATAGCTAAGGACTGCCAATTGGTAAAAAAATATATAACCAGAATATAGCTGGATATAATTTATAAAAAAGAATTCAAGCAGTTTTAACTTCAAGGATTAAAGCACAGTTTTAAATACTAAATGGTGCTCAAATCGGACAGGATACGATGAAGCCACAGACCAACTATCTTCCTCATCATGATGCTTTTTGTTATCAGGTTGCAATGGCTTCCTTGCTGTAGAAGGTGAATTTTGCTGAAGGAAATAACATAATTCCAAAGATCAGGGCAATTGTCAAACAAAAAAAATGACAAAAATACTTTTTTAGTGTGCGTGCGTGCACGTGTGATGGGATGTGGTTGGTCAAATAATGCATTCCGGATGCCAAAATGAATTAAACTGCATGGTTTATGGTACCACTCAACTTGAAGGTACAACAAAGTGAGTCATATTTACTGTCTGCATTGAATTGACTCCAAGTTAATCAAGCACGTGAAGGTTTGAAATATATAAGCTAAATCTTACTAAGAAGCCCCTTGTTAGGTAAAAAACTTAACAGAATTATCCAAGGAGTGGACGAGCCCAAATCGATCAAGTAACAAAGTATGCGCTCACAACCACAATGTTATCACAAGGAAGTGTCAGGGATAATGGCATGTGCATTGAAACAAAAACAGAAAATCTCACTATTTTTCTGAGCAATACGTTCCAAATATCTGAAAAGAACATCCCTTTATCCCCAAAGAAAGATGCTTCCAAACTTTTGAAAAGAGAACCCAAGCTGTGTTCTACTTGGAGAAAACATTACACTGTCACTAGAGATTACTTCAGAAAACAGTAGATTTTCTTTTCCCTAACCCTGTTGCACAAGGTAAGCATGAAAGTAGCTTATCTAGAAGTCAGGTTTATTACCCAATTCTGCCACATCCACTTATAACAATAAGGTTAGCTTAATCTGACGCAAAAACAATTAAGTTCATCATAGAAGTTATATCAGTTTCACCCAAGTAACAAGAGTATGACAACAGCATCCACCAAATGCAATGTTGAGAGTTCCAATTACCTGTGAATTCTTCATAGTAGCAGGGGACTGAGCATTGTTTGAATTTGTGGAAGTGTTCCTGCCAACACGTTTGTCAGTTGCCAGAGCAAATGGCTGAGGGACAGTTTGACGGACATGAGCATTTCCAACACCACCAGCTTTTAGTGAGGGAGAACTTGAATTTCTATCATCACTTGATTTTTGAGCTTCAGGTTTCTCATCTTTCTCATCAGACACGTCAGCATCAAAATTTGTGCTTTTGACACCTAGCACATCTTGCTTCTCTGATTCTTCAGCAGTTTCTTTCTCCACATATTCCTTTGCTTTGATGACGCCTTCTGAAAGTTTAGGAGCAAAATGTACTCTATCATGAGATACACCATTAAACTTGACAGCAAGACCATTTGGCTTCTTCTCCATGTCTGCACACTTAAGTTCCCGCCCCATCAAACTGCAAAAAAAAGATAGTCTTAATATCTTGATGCTTCACGAAGAAGACATTTTTTGCTCAAGAAAAATGTACCACTTCTTTATAATAATACGAAAACATTAAATAAAGCAAGAACTATTTGGATGTGATGCCGAAAGGTTTCAAATTCTTTTATTGCTTTGAAATTGCCAAATGTGTAAAACTCAACCAAGACACCTAAACACTTCTATCCATATCATAGTGCAGGAAAAATATCATTGTTTAGACGGAAGAAAAGACGGCATATCTGATTGCGAAAACAGTGGTTATTTAAAGAGTCAAACAGATATGCTGAGAGGAAAAAAACAGCAGAAAGTTTAAGCTGGAAAGAGAAGATCAGCACTAATTTATAACACATCAAAAAAAATAAGTAGAAGAGGATTGAGACAACCAGTTTAGAACATGATATAATGTGCAAACATTCTATAATCCAAAAAAATGTGAGAATTATAACTCAAAGATCCCAAAAAATTATGCGAAAAGTGAAATTCCTTGGTGAAGCTAAAAAAACATCAGCAATCTTTATGCATGCCTAGTATGTATCATTTAGTTGTCCTGCTAGCTTCATTTTTAGTATCAAATCCCATGCCTTACAGTTCCAAATGCTTCATCAACCACCACATCTACATTAGGCTAACTTATTGTATAACTAATAAAAAAATTAGTTGTTTTTAAAAAGTAAATAACCTATTCTTTTCACTGTGTTTCCATCAAAATTTTAGAAGGTGATTAAACTGTAAGAAAATTAAAGATCAAACCACAACAAACAGAAGAGTATTTTATCCAGACAGAACCAACTCCACAGATACTTTTGAGAATCAAAAAACAAAAATGAAAAGAGCATGCGTAGAAACAAAAGAAAAAAGTCAATTGAAGAGGAGGGAAACAAAATGCAGAAGGCGAAAAAAAAAGATTATCAACAATTTTCTTGGTTTAAAAAAGAAAAAGAATTTCTCAAGCTAGCTTAAAAATAAATCCAAATCACAATAAATATGGAAAGACCTTTCTAAAAGAGAAAAAAAACCACCACCAACTTCATTCGATAAAAAAAAAATCATCAAGAGCCCAAAATCCCTACAATCCTCCCAAACCAAAGAAACGCATGTAAAAGGAAAAGTATACCTCATATAAATGGAAGAAAAGAGAATAAAAACAGCAATAAGAAGAACAACAAAAACACCAGCAAAAGACCCGTCTTTTTTACTATCAAAACCAAAACAGAGAGAATCTCATAACTTCAAAACCCCCCATAAAAATGTGAAAGACAAAAAATTGCTAAAATCTCTCCATTCTAAATAACCAACAAAACACCTTAAAAATCCACTAAAATTGAAAAAGACATCATTTTTCCATCCCCAAATAGCAGAAATCCAAGAGCAAACCTTTTATGAGAGAGAAACCATAAAGAAACAATGAACGAAAAGATCAAAGAAACAACCTTTTTAGATCAAGCTACATTGTTTTTTTTTGTTTTACAAAAACAAAAACAGATACACATGACACAAACCCGAATTAAACAGCCAGAATGTAATAAGATTTCTTACAACTCAGGTCCGATCTGGGAAGATCTTGAGCTCCCCTCCTCTCTCTCTCTCTCCCTCCCTCTCCCTTCCTCTCTAAAAATATAAACAAAGCCAAAATGTTTTCTGTGATTTCGCTTTTTTAACAGCTAAGGAAGGTTTTTGTTGTGATAGGTTTTTTTTAATGTTGAAATGTTGGATTTTATACATAGATAAGTTTTTTTTTCCGTTTTAACGACGTTATTTAACGGCATGGTTACATTTTCTGTGATCTTATTTGGAAATGGAAAGAGAGAGATAAATGGATAATGTGATTTATTATTATTATTATTATTATTATTATTATGGATGTTAGCCAATTATGTGCATCTTAATTAATTTTACAAGCTTTAAAATTAATTATTATATAAATTTCTAGTGACCTCCTAGTAATATTTTTCTTAAAATAAAAAAAATTGACAAAATTTCAATACTCAGGCTCTAAATTGAAAATGTCTTAAATCATGAGTAAAATGATGTGGTATAAACGGCGTTAAATGACGGTAGTATTGCGCCGACGTGGTAGTGGCGACACCTGCGCCAAAAAGTCCAAAGACCGCAGTACGAATCTTATTCAAAGATTTTCGATGTCTTTTTTTTTTTTTTTGTATTTACTTTTTTCTGTTTTTTAATCTATTTCCTCTGTTCAAACATGTTACACTGACCTCAGACTTTTTTCAAGGGCTGTTTGTCGGAGATTCTTCTCCAAGGATAATAATTTTCCCGATTTACCTTTTTACCCCTCTTCATTTTGAGTCTCTTTTTTTTCTTTCTACTTCTTGTTTTTTCGTTCTCTTTGAATATTATTATTATTATAACAGTTATATTGGTTGTGGGTTTTTTTTATTTGAAAATATATTAAAATAATATTTTTTAAATTTTTAAAAATTATTTTTAATATCAATATATCAAAATTAAAATAATTTAAAAACACCAAAAAATATTGATTTAAAACAAAAAAATAAAAAAATTTCAAATTTTTAAAAAATTATTTTTAAAATACAAAAACAAATAAAACTAAAAATCAAGCGGTGCAAGAAGCTTATTTCTTCTCATGGTTGGTTTTTTTAAATCGAATCTTGAGACATTCTACTAGGTTGTCATGATATTTCAAATTAGTTTTTGTATATTTATGAAGTTATTCTTTAACGGTGCATTTAAAATGATTTTTGCAGGGTTTTTTTACAGATTTTGTTTAAATTGAACCCACAATAACATGCGAGAAAATAACCCAAATGATATTATATTATTAAAAACAATTTCCTTTTGTTTTTGTTTTAAAGTTGAACTCGTATTTTTCATGGCAGTGCATGCACGTACCACAATTACTCTTACTTAATTAATTAGATGCCCTTATTCAAGGGTGCAGGTCGTATAGTTTAATGCCAGTAATTACGATCATGGATTCTTCATTTAGTGTTGGCGGCACCCGTCTATCAATGGCAGAATACATAGTTTCATGGCAGGTTGCTGGATTCAATTCGAGAAGGTTGGAGGGTGCCTTTGAATGAAGAAGATGGTGCCTTTGAATCTCTCTTGCTTGACCTAATTCACACAACCCACTTTTTAACCTAATTTGTACTCTTGTTTCAAAAGTATAATGCAGCCTGAAACTGGAAAGCAGAAACATAAAAGGATTTACATTCATACTCTTTAAATTTTAGTTAGGTTTTAGCTAAATTACCTAAAATCATACCTTACAAGCTCTCTAAAAAACATTACCGCATCCATGCTATTTTAATGGAGAGTTTTGAATATTATAATGCTATTTTTTTTAATGTATGTATCAGTTATTTTACATGTTAGTCTTCTTCAATTTATTATTATGTTGGTATTTTCATTTAGAGGCTATTTGTTTTTACAGCACAGCTGCAATTCTAAAAATTCCTAATTTTTTTTAAATTATTATTTTCACATGTTTTCTGATGTTTTAACATATTTATATTAAAAATAATTTTTTTTAAGCAACAATAAACACCACCTTACAGCGAGTACACTATAATTTTTAAGTTAGTTGTAGAGTGTGTTTGGCAGTGTGGCAGTGGTTGTTTTTCAAATAGCTTTTCGTGCCGAAATACATGCCAATGATTTTTTTTTATTTTTTAAAAATTATTTTTAACATCAACACATCAAAACGATCCAAAAAATACAAACCGCATTTAATTTTAACAAAAACAAATTTAAAATTTAACGAAACACAGGTTAAAACGGCACATCACACTCTCCTGTGATGTGGTTTTTGTGACACTTCGAATGTTGCAAAGCCAAAGAAAGGCTATAATTAAAAAAAAAAATTAAATGCGCACTAAATAGAGGAATTTTTCTACTTATGCTGCAAACCCAAAGAAAGGCGATTAATTAGCATTGCCAACTTTGATGAATCCGCTACAAATATTGAATTAAATGTAGTCTATTCAAGTGGTTACTATCTTTAATTAAGAGATGTATATATGATCTGGTGGTTAATAATATTATAATAGTAATTTATTCTCTTAATTAAATACTTCATATATATATATATATATATAGTCAACGTACGAATTTAAACTTCATTGACGTAATTAAAAACTTGCCTGAAGATAAATTTGATGGTCGAGCTAAAAAAAGCTGAAACATTTAACTAGTCCATCTATGTATCTCTAGCAATGAATTTCTCAAAATTTAAGTCTTCTTCCATTGATATTAAATGGCATTGAAGCATGGTAGCTCTGCTGGCAATAATTAATTAAATGGTGAAAAGACAATTAAAAAGAGAGAATATATATAGTTTGGATCTTATTATTTGTATTTTCCGACCCATTTATAAGTATATTATCAATTAAAAATCTTGGATCGACGGGCTCTCTCCTCAGAGTTATCATTTGCGTTGTTGATAATATTAAAAAAAGAGAGGCAAAGAACACACAATCCACTATCAATGTTAGGTCAAACTATTTTTTTTTCAATTTTGTTAAGATGCAGGTCAAACTAAGTCGGTCAAGTACTCTCATGGGATTTCAAAAAGAATCTCTGTGAATTGTCTCATAGATTCCAAGAAGACACATCTCCTGATCTTTCTGCTTGGCTGCTGGTAAAAGGTAGAAAATAAAGCCTTCTCTCCTTCCTCAAAGTAATAAAATGCATGCAGTTCGCGCAGAGTTTGGAGCACCAAATTTACACGTAGCTCACGTCTCGCCTTCAAGAGAAGAAGAAAAACCCGTAAATTAACCTCCGGAGTGTAACTTAGTTAATCAAGTTCTAGAAATTTGTTCAATTTTAAAGTTACTAAAAATTTATATTATTGTTAATTTCAGAACTTGTAAGATTAGTCGAGATAAGCATAAATTGATTCGAACATTTATAAAAAAAAAAAAAAACCCAATAAATTAACATATTTTTCTAGCTTGGCAATTTATGGATATCACGTATATTAACTTTGGTTGGCATAGGAATCGTGACAGTATTTACATTTCTGTCGTACTATAACATATGAAGATAGGGCTGGCTTCTGTGCACATGAGCTTCACGTGTAACAGTGTCGTGGCCTCGTAAAGATGCCTGGACGCATCCAGCACTTGATCTGGTAAAAAAAAAAAAGTGTAATTTTATATTTGATTATTAAATCAGGCTTAAGATTTGTCCGTTGATTCTACGAACATGGATATATAAGAAAGTAACTTGGCAACAATAAGACAAGGTCCGGAAGACCCTTTAATTAATCATAAAAGATGTTGTTTATTTTCTGTTTTAATTATTTTTTCTTTATAAATTTAGATTTTTTCAGTTATTTTTTTATTGAATTATTGAATTTTAGACCTTTCTTGAAATATCATAATTTTTTCTACTTATTTATTTACTGTTAAAACTGTGATTTTAAGACTTTAGCCTAGTTTTTATCCACACC
>Ga0325410_1006547_pt1 | contig 12785 bp, 10 predicted proteins | sample PopdelMetagenome_16_FD_206182 | JGI IMG/M metagenome (GOLD analysis project Ga0325410, IMG submission 206182) | Populus deltoides microbial communities from Bellville, Georgia, United States - Xylem-PdIQD-R3 | ecosystem: Host-associated > Plants > Phyllosphere > Stem > Wood/Secondary xylem... | reverse complement strand
TTTGATGTCTGTACTTTGCTAAATATAAGGGACCCACGATGTGGAGCTGATCGATCAGTCAGGAGCGGGTGGAAGAAATGGTGTGGATGATGATGACGATATGCCAGATGGGTGCTGGTATGTACCGTGAGCCGGTACTGCTAACTGAGGTTTTGTTTTGTGTGGTGTTGTGTTGGTTGTGTTGATTATGAATCTAATTTTGGGAAATAATAAATATTTTTCCTATTGGTACTAATGTTTTCCATCAGTGCCAAATTGCAGGGCTGGAATAAATTTTTTATTGATTAAAAAAATATTTAAGCTACGCAACATGACTCGGAAATATTTTAATCTGGTAGTAAAAGAATTTATAATTAAACAAAAAAGAATAGATGGGAATTTATAAAAAAAAATTATTAAAACAAAAAAAATTACAATGAAGCTATGATTTAAGGAGTCGAATAGAAAAAAAAAAAACCCAAGTAAGTATACTAAATATGCAAGAAAGAGACTGGGACAAGTCAATGAAAAACAAATTAAAAAAATCTAGTTCTAAGTAAATTTAATATGTACAGATGAAATTTAAAAAAAATAAAAAAATAAAAATAAAAACAACTAGCAAATTAAGCAAGCCAACAAGACCATATGACCGGAGTTATTTGAATGAGATAACATGATAAAACGCAAATCATCAAAGATTATGAAGCTCACTCACAAGATAACTATACGTTGAAAGACAAAATGTAATAGGTATTAATTTTTTTTAAAAAATTGTCTAAATAGATACTAAATCAAGTTAGGTTAACCCATCAAACTCATAGTTTAAATGATGGAATCATGATACATGAATAAAAAATAAATTAAAGAAAATCACGAAGCCTGGTATCAAAAACTCCAACCTCGATGGATGAGACTGAAAAATAATATCAATTAATGATCAATCTAATATTAAATGATAAAATTAAAAATATATATAAATTAAAAAAATTATCAAAATAAATTCAACAAATAACGACAAATGAAAATAATTGAGATAATTTAGGTCTTTTTTTAAATTAGTATAAAAATACATAGAAAGCAAATAAATAAAAATAATAGATACCGATATCTAATTAAACAAATACATGGTGGTAAAAAATGAAAAAACATGAGTTTTTTTATTAAAAAAAAACTAGGCAAGCCTCGTAAACTCCTGTTAATTTCTAAAACTCACAACCCGTAAAATCTCATACCCTAACCAAATTAATAGGTTCAATTTCTAATAAATTTAATGTCAGTAGATGAAATAAAAAAAATAATTTTAAAAAGCCACACAAATGTATTTTAAAAAAAAAACACAACTCAAATATATTTTAATCAAGTAGTAAAAGAATTGATAATTAAACAAAAAATAATAAATGGAAACTTGTAAAAAAACAACTATTAAAACAAAACAAAAAAGCAATGAATCTATGATTCAAGCCAAGCAAATAAAAATACTCAAGTAAACACGCTAAATATACAGGCATGAAATCGGGACAAGTCAGTAAAAAATAAATGAAGAAAAATATAGTTCCAAATAAATTTAACATCGAGAGATAAAAAAAAATTAATTAAAAAAATAAAAATAAGAACAACCATCAAACTAGGCAGATCAACAAAACCATGTGACCCGAGTTATATAAATGAGATAACATAGTAAAACGCAAACCATTAAAGATTACAAGGCCCACTTACAAAATAGCTAAATGCTGAAGGGCAAAATGTAGTAGTTATTAATTTTTTTTTTTAAATTATCCATGTATATATTGAAGTAAACCATGTTAACCCATCAAAATTATAGTCTCAGCATTGGGACCATGATAAATGAATAAAAAATAAATTAAAGAAAATCACGAAGCCTGGCATAAAAAACTCCAACCTCGATGGATGATGTTGAAAGTAATATTAATTCATAACTAATCTAATATAAAATGATGAAATTAAAAAAATAAAATAATTATCAAAGTAATTTCAACAAGGAACAGCAAATAAAAAAAATCAAGGTAACTTGGATCTTTTTTAAAATCAATATAAAAATACATTGAAAACAAAAAAATAAAAATAATAGAACCTGATATCTAATTAAACAAATATATCATGATAAAACTGAAAAAACATGAGTTTAAAAAACAAAAAAAAACTAGATGGACTTCCTAAACTTTTGTTAATTTTTAAAACTTGCAACGCCTGAAATTACAGGCCCGAGCTCAATTAAAAGGTTTAACTTCCAATAAATTTAATGTTAAGAGATAAAATAAAAAAAATATCAATTTTAAAAATTTATCAAGGTTTTTAAATAATACCAATCAAGATAATAAATATCAAACTTGCTAAGGAAAAAAAAACTCAAGGAGTAAAATTGTTTAAAAAAATTAATTTAAAAAATTATAAAAAATAGAACAATATCAATAAAAAACTGGAGACCATGCCTGTGAGAGTAAAAAAATAAAGGGGATAAAATTGAAAAGGAATTTTGACAAATTATATAAAATAAAATAAATAAATAGTATTTAAAAAAACATGAATCATATATGAAGAAATGATAAGTTGAAAGACGAGGTTGAAATTTTGAAACGGCAAGTATTGAAATTGAGGAACGAAGAGAAAGGAATGAAAAAAAAATAAAATTCACTGGCATCATTGGAGATTTGTTGGCAACACGCTTCGCCACATCATGTAGAGGATGCTAAAAGGTTTCAAACGCTACCTTGAAATGTAATTTTTTTTATTAGCAAACAAACTTGCACGTGCCACCTATTTGCTGGTGCATGCAAGTTTTTCTAAATAATATTTAATAATTATTTAAATACAAAAATATTTCCAGGTTAAATTGATATTAACAAAAAAAAAACATGATGAAAAAAAACCCGAGAAGATAGTTTGTGTTTTTTGTCTTTAAATGTAATTAAGTATTTTTACCATGTTAAAAAATAAATAAAATACTTTAAAGCACCGAATGTAAGTTTATTTTTTATTTATTTTAAGGGTAATAAAATGATTCACTGTAAAAAAAGTAAGAAGACTAATATGTCTATCACGATGAAATATAATATTGCCCCATTCATATTTCAAAGGTTTTATAATTAAAATGGAAATCTATAATTATACTATTACAATGAATATGCAAATAGAAACACAATAATTTCCTTAGAAAATTTAGTTTTTTTTTTCATCGTAAGTCAGTTGAGGTAATGATAGTCTTATTCGGTGAAAATATTATGCTTAAATTCCTTTACAGTATTATTTTTCAAGAAATGTGAGAAAGCCGTAAGAAAATAATTAATATTAATACATGAAAAGGTTTGTTTAAAAATATTTTACTCGTTTTAAAACAACATGAAAATGTTGTTTTTAATGGATACTGTAATATTTATTTTTTTCGAGAGAAAAAATATTTTTTCTTAAAAAAAAAAGTTTTATAACATCTTAAGAAGAGAAATACATTAAGTCGTTTAGAGAGGTATAAGATTGAGTTTTAATCTATTTTTTTGATAATTGATTTTTTTAAATTATTTTGTTTAGTGTTGTTAAATTATTTTGATGTAATGGTGTTATAAATAAAATTTTAAAAATAAAAAAATAATATTTTAATATTTTTTAAATAAAAAGTATTTTTAGAAATAACTACTATTATATTTTTAAATATCTCTTACTTTTATCGAGAGGTGTGGAGTGCGGACCGTCTAGGAGATAATGGTAACGGCTGTGTCGGCAACCAAGCCTTTTCCCATTTCGAGATAGTTTACGAATCATAAGATAAACTTAGCATGATGCCATAGTGTTCATGTCTTGTCCAGTTTACGATAAACTAAGCATGATGCATGGTGTTCATGTCTTGTCCAGTTTACGAATCATAAGATATGACTTGGAAATTCTAAAGAGTTTTTTTTATAGCATGATAGTAGTTTTTTTATTTATTTAGCAAATTAAAATCATATATTTTTTTTAAATCAATTTTTTACCCAACAGCATTTAAGCCAGCCACGTTACTAAACAATACCTAAATATCTATACCGATTGTAGCAATCAGCAGATGAGCAGACATGGATCAGTGTGTTTTCTTCAAACAAGTAGCCCAAAACGCCTTTCACTGGTACCAGCTAGCACGAGAAAAGTTGTATTAAATTAATATTTTTCAGTATACTTTTATTAATTTTAATATATTAATATAAAAAATAAATATTTTTTTTTGAAAATCATTTCAATATATATTCAATGAAAAACATATGAAAAGTATAATATATCACAATATCATTCATACCCATAAAATTCTATTCATGAAATATCTAGCATATTTACAATTTTTAAAGACACCAGCGATAGAATAATACAAAAAGATTGCAACTTTATTTATGTTTTGCTACAAGAATCAAATAATTCTAAAAATAATATAAATTATATATTAAAATCCTATCTAATAGTCTAAATTTTTAAATTGAAATATATATTTAATAATATATTAAAATCTTATTGATAAAATGATTACGAGTTCAAATTTCATTGTTCTTGTTTTATTTGATAAAAATTAAATATAAAATATAATGAGTCCATGTAAGTTGAACTTTTATTTAAGAAACTATGTTGAAAAATAATATAAATTATATATTAATGTCTTATCTAATAATTTTTTTAGATTAAAATAATTATTGGATAAATAATTTTATTATGTTACTGTCACTTGTAGCTTTCCTTTTCATCCGTGCAATTGCATACCAAACAAGTCATTGGTGCAGATAGAAATGCTATCATTTCATTGATATGTTACCAAGTGAAACCTAATATCTAAAGAATCTTGAAATATATACCCGGCGAACAGATACAATCGTAGGAAATAGAACTCAATCGAATGGGACAAAATTGTCCTCTAATAAATACACGAAACAGATATTTTTGTTATTATTACGATACGAGAAGTGCTTTCCTCTCCGCTGCCATGACTAAAACGACACATCAAGGTGCCTAGTTTCGGGACTTGACTGATGCAGTCGAGTACAGGGACTAAACAGACATACACTGTACAATACATGGACTAGAAAAAATAAAAATTAAAAGCTAAACGGCATTAAAAAAAAGCCGATGAAATACTAGAATCTACCCACCGACTCAGGACCGAGACGAAGCCAACTTCCAAACTGAAAACCCAAAATCCACCCCCTCAAATTAAAATCCCAGCTCAAAAATAAAAGAATTCAAATCCCTTCCCAATTCACCGCCACCATCTCCACCACCACCATGCCAACCCTTAAACTAGGCACGGTAGTTTCACTCCTTCACCACAAAAAAATAGCCCACACAATAACCATCACCTCCGCCACCAACCTCACCACATTTCTCACTCCTTACTCTCTCTCTCTACCCATAAATAGCAATAAAAGTTGGCGCACGTTAATACCCTGCGCACACCCCGCTTCAAATAAGAATAATAATAAGAGTACCCCCCGTTATTACCATAATAACACCACTAGTAATAATAATAGAAGTAATAAAAACTCTCTAGGATTTACGTTTCGTGGATGCCTTTCATTGCCCTCTCGCAACTCTAGTTCCTCCACTCGCTTCTCCAGACCCGATTCGCCGCCTTTAACTTCTTCTCCCGGGTCGGGTTTCATGTCCGATATGGGATCCGAGAATAAAATCGACGATGCAGGTTGGTATAACCATGACAGCCAAGATCAACCGCTGTCAGCATCACCGTCTATGCAGATTCACAATCAACAACAGCAACATTCTAAATTTCTAACTTTGCCTACCGTTTTAACCCTCGGTCGAGTCGCTGCTGTGCCGCTACTTGTTGCTAGTACGCACCGTTTTGTTTTTTTCCCGCAATGCTTACTTGTGTTTATTATTACTTTTAGGTCTTGTGATTTTGTTTATATTGGTTAACGTATTTGATTTTATTATGGCAATTTGGCGATTTTTGTTGTAAAAAATTAGAAATGTGTATTAATTTAATTGAATTTAATGACAGTTTGAGTAGTAGATTTTATAATGGAAATATCTTTTTGATTATTTTTTTTTTGCAATTTATTGGAGGCATGAAATTAGTTTATTTTTTTGGTGGTTAAAACGCGCATGATTTTTGAATTTATGTTGAATTTTGCTTTCAGTTCTAAATTCCCTTTGAATATTTTTTACTTCCAGAAATAATTTTTAAATGGTACTTCAATTAGAGGGGTCTGACGCTGTAATTTTTGTGCCGTAGCATTTTATGCGGATAGTTGGTGGGGAAGAACTACTACAACAAGTATTTTTATTGTTGCAGCAATCACTGATTGGCTTGACGGGTACCTTGCACGAAAGGTGTAGTCTTTTGTTTGATTAGAAAGAGAGAAGTAAATTTTATTTTGATATTATTATGTAATTGGTTAAAGCTAAACGCTTCGTTGTGTTTCAGATGAAGTTAGGCACAGCTTTTGGTGCTTTTTTGGATCCGGTAGCTGATAAGGTATTGTGTTTTTTCAAGCCTAGTGGGATTACTATGCGTGGTTCATGTAACTCGTGAGAATTATTGAGTTTTCTTATTTGATTCTTCTGTATTAAACGCAGCTTATGGTTGCTGCCGCCTTGATCTTATTATGTTCTAGACCTTTGGAAGTTGCAATGTCAGGAGAAGTACCTTGGTTGTTCACTGTACCCGCAACTGCAATTATTGGCCGGGAGGTAATGCATTTATTCTTATTGCCTTTCACCTGTAATTCTTTCATCTCCATAACCAACAATAAGATCATGTTTTGTGTGGCATTTGCTCATTGGAGTTTAATGATTCATTTTTGTATGTTCTTTGGGGTTTGTTGTAAGTCCCTTTTGATTGGGGTTTGTGAGGAACTCAATGGTAGTCTGTTTTTATTGTGATTGTGAATAATGTCAATCAACTTCAACCATAGACAATTGCATCGATGAATCATTGATTTTGCAATTTACTTTATTTTGTTTCTGTTTTTATTGTGATTGTGAATAATGTCAATCAACTTCAACCATAGACAATTGCATCGATGAATCATTGATTTTGCAATTTACTTTATTTTGTTATGTTTCCTAACCCCCTCCACTCCCACATGCCAATAGCATGCCTTAGTTTCCCAAGTGCCTATGTCACATGCTATTTTATCCAATTTTTATTTTTCTTATTCTTTTTTCTTCCTTCAGGTAAACATACATTCTTGTGTGATGTTACGGGGTCATGTATGATTTGATCTGACCAATTGAGTTGCCTTTTGTTTTTAGATAACCATGTCTGCAGTTAGAGAATGGGCTGCTTCACGGAATAGCAAACTTTTAGAGGTTTGTCTGTTATTGTACAAGCTCCTCAACCACCTCATTTCTTTTCAAACTTGTCAAAAAAATTTAGCTGCTAAGAACAAATGCTTTACTATTAACTGTGATTTATATACCAAGAACGATTCCTGTTCTCAGGCTGTTGCTGTAAATAACTTAGGGAAGTGGAAAACTGCTACCCAGATGATTTCACTAACTATCCTTTTGGCTGCTCGAGACAGCAGGTCCCACCTATTTTTCTTTCACCTTGTTCTTCCTGCTACATGGTCAACTTGGAGATTAGTGTCTCAGAATTTTTTTTGTCATTCCCTGTATCTTACAATTTCTTTGTTTCCTTGTCTTTTTCTTTCTTGTGCAGTCTTGAAGGACCAGGGATTTTAGTACCTTCTGGTGTCATTTTGCTTTATATCTCAGCAGGTCTTTCTGTATGGTCTTTAGCTGTATATGTGAGTAAGATATGGAAAGTATTGCTGAAGTAGTTTAGCAGCCGTGCTCTGCGTTGGTTATGCATGCTCCCGAGGATGCATGTGGATGACACAGACACTTTATACATATCCCGTTTTAATGCTTAATCACTGATTGAGTTCCTCAAGTAGGTGGCAATTAGGGGGGATGATGTTTCTTTTTTCTTGGGAAGTTCCTCATATTAAGTTTGCATCTGGTGTGGAGGCAGACTCCCTGTCCTTTTAGGGCCTTTTCTAGTGTTTTTAAAATCTCAAAGGCTTCATGTTAGTTTGTTATACCGAAGAATTGTGAGGAGGTAGATGTTGAAAGTTGAAACAGAAAAAGCCTGATCAGAGCCATTGATAGTGTTGATCTGATGCCTCCTGGATCATTGATGCCATGAGTGGATGCTGGTAGTATCACATTGTAATTTATTCGCGATGGAGCTGAAGAAAAAATATCGTCCATTCCAATGTAAACAAGAAACAAGAATTACAGAGAATTAAGAACTTAAATAATTTATCCGATGTTTTTGTCAAGTTTGTAACTTTTATCTGAGATGCTCTTGCGGATCATACTCCAGTGAGATGCAATGTTATGATCACATCCTTCTTATGGCCTGTGGCATTTCAGCATATTGCCAGAATTGAGTCACAGTGATGACTGATCTCAAGTTGTTTTCTAATCTCTATGGAAGTCATTAGACGATGATTTACCCTTGTGATGTAGAACCAAGACAGGATCACCAAATCAAGAGAGTTACCATTACACCGAGAATCAATCTTCGTGCTGCAAGTTCGGAAGTGATAACATTGACAGCCGTGCTCGAACCTGATGCATGTGGAGGCTTTTACATGACATTGCAATATGTTGCTTTGTAAACGATAAGAACCTCCTTCAGATCTTCTACTCTAGCATCTGCGGTGCCACATGTTGACGAGGCTGATACTGTAGCTAGCACTCAGCAATATTTGGGTTGTTTTAGGCTGCCTTTGCTTGGTGAAAAAACAAGCAGAAACCATGGTGTATTTTTTCCTGCCGCGGTATGTTTGTGATCTCAGTTAGAGAATGCCCATACTGATTACGCTGAACACATTACCACGACATGGATATATAAGCGAGAAGCATCCCTGGGTATTGTAGTGGGGGTTCATTGAAATATAACCTGCACAAGAAACATTGTTAGAGTAGGGGTTATTAGCTACCATTTTTCTTAAATGCCTTTAGGAACACAAGCCACAGGCTTCGGAAACGTATGTATTCATAGATGCTTATGATCAATATTTCCGTCTTATAATAGCGAACCGCTATGATAAAAAAAAAGGGTGGGTTTATAATCCATCAAAAAGAAAATAAAAGAAAAGGAGAGAAGGGTGCTTATCAATATCAGAAAACACTGATGATCACAACTCGCAAGGGTTCCAGATTTTGCATACTTCAAAACAAAAATATAGAAACTCTAGTCCCAGTCTTCTCAGATGATATTCCATCCGCTGCATGATTTCATGAAAGAAATACTGGAGCTACTACTGGGAAATCTGCACTTAATTTTTTATATTCTATGATAGAGATGGAATGCCAAGGTTGCAAAGATGAGCTTGCACAAGAAACATGGTAAGAGAGGGGAATCCGCTACTCTTTTTATCATTTCTTACAATCTTTAACATTTCAGGAAACCAACTTCTGGTCAAAATCTAGTGGCCATACCGCAAAGCGTTTCTTGTAGGTTTCGACGCCCTGCTTTGGATTGCGCCTGGCTTGGTTGTAAGCCTAGATTTTGTTCATCTCCTAGACAGGAATGATTTTGATGTTGTTATAAGGGACAAGTCAGTGTATAAGCAACTTCTGTTTTCACAATGTTTCAATTGTTGAACCATGAGGTAATTTTGGTCTTTCGAAACAGGACAAGTACTTCTATTTGTATAAGAAAAATATGACTCGACAGAACTGTCTACTCCATGTAGTAATCACTTAGATGTTCACTATGATATGTACCACAGCAGAGGAGACCTTGACAAGATGACATCAGCTAATAGAGTAGAAGACAGATTAGGCTTACCTTAATCCAAGTAGCCAGTTTAGGCCTCCAGCAGCGACGGCGTACTTCTTAAATTCCAACTAGTTTGGCTGAATCTTTCAATAAATGGAGCATAAGCTATATACACCTGTACATATCAGAGCATTATTCAGATTTCAGCTGTATAAAAAAATAAAATAGATTCGAGTATGAACTTTCACCGAAAGATAAAGCATTATTATACTACACTTGATGGAAAAAAAACTCGAGTTAGCTTGTAGCAGATAGCAGGTATAACTGTCACAGGACACGCAAGACTTTTCTTACGAGACTGAACTGGCCAAGGAAAAAGGGCCATTTCAATAAAATCAAATGCAGCACCTGGGGCAATTCACACACTTTATTCGTGTTTGTAGCAGACAAAGGAACATCAAAGGCAGCAAGCATTACACTTACCAGCTTCATCTGCTTCACCTTTGAATGTGGAATTTATGGATTTGCTGAATGAACCAGAGCAGGAAAACAACTCCGCCGCAAATTCTTTCTTTGCAGGATCCTGTGGTTCACAGTCTGAACAACAATTATGTATTTCAATGAAGGGCCACGAGATATAGAGAGTGCTCTGAATCTTACATGAGGTAAAAATGATAGACCATCAAAGTGACTGTCGATACATTTAATCAAATCAAGAGACACTCCTTTCACTTCATTATTATGTTCCAGTGAAGGCACCTGCATAACGATCTTGCATAAACAACCCAGGAAAGAAGACAACACCAGTAATTGGGATTATCACCCAGCTCTACCTTGATAGTAGGATACTCTTTCTCCTTGCACCAGGCAGGCCTATCTTGTCGAAATAACCTTGCAATTCCGGGCAATCCAAGCACACGGTGCATAAGGACTCACGTACTATATGCACAACTAAAACATAGAAAATGCAACACACACCATGGTAAAGATGAATTGCTTGTTAATTTTTGCCTTTATAGGAAGAAAATGCAAAGACAAAGGATAAAAAAATTCAGCAATTATTCCATTTTATCATACTAGCATTGTAAATTTGTAAGCAAGTGAAGTAAACGAGAACATACCTTGTTATTCCATAAAAACTGGTGGTGGGTCTGGATTAGAAGTAAGAGCTGGTGAAAGAACTTCTTTCGCGCCTCTGTACAGAATTTTGAGAAGGAAAAAAAACCCTTAAAATCCGCAAAAAGAATGGAAAAACACTCTGCCCTATTTGATTGCCAAATGGAAAAACTATTTATCTTTCCTTCTCTCAGCAAGAAAGCAGCCAAACAGAAACACTAACCACCAATCTAATTAATGCAAGCATGCACATGTAAGGACAAGTGGCATGCCCTTGTTGCAGATATGGGAACTTGTTCTGTTTTTGCTTAGTTTTAAGGCATTAGCTTTTAGGAATCTTGCTGTTTTCTTGGAGGTCAGATCGAAAGTTAAACGAAGAGAAGGATGTTTTGAGGATTTCAGCGGTGATGAACTACTGAAATAGTTCATAGGCGGTAATGCGCCATTGTTCGTTGATCGGTTGGTTTTTTGAAAGGTAGTTAGGTTCTTGCATTTAAAACACACGGAAGGAAGCTTGCTTCGGAGAATCCTAAACTGAGTTACAGATATATATTTTTATTTAATCAACGGTAAAATATAATATTTTTAGTGGAAGCTAGTATCAATCGAGATATAGATACATCAAGACACTGCAAAAACATCAACAAACCTACAAGTAAATTTTCTTGTTGCCACTGAATTTACCCATGCGGTTCCTGTACTAGGAGGACCACGTACAGGGGAGATCTTGTCCTCCTTTCCGATCTATCTCAGATCACTATGCTTTATAACCATGGGTTAGGACCATTATTGATATGGGTGGCAGTGGCACAATTCTGTATCAAGATACAAACAGAACAGCCATGCTTTTCATTTTAGAAGGTGGTATCCCATGGATTATAAAAATCACGTACAAGCCTGAGGCCCTCCTTTTTTTTTTAATGATTTTTATTTTATTTTTACCGTTTAATATTAGTAGGTTAATTAAAAATTAAGTTTAATAATTTATTTTAATTTTTTTATAAAATTATTTCAATCATATAAATTGGATTGCAGATTTAACGAATTGACTTGAATGGTATGTTATTTGATATTTTTTTAATTATTTTTTAAAATTTTATTTTTTAATATTAAATTAATTAAAAATTAAATTTTATAATTTATTTTAATTTAATTTTTATATAATTATGACAACCTCACAATACAAGTAGTAAATTTAATAGGTTAGTATATCTGATTCAATATATTTTCCTCCTAATATTTTTAAAAATTATTGTCTTAATTTTTTTTTAATTAAATTATATTTTAACAGTCATCCACGTTATTTATAACACTAAATTAATCTTAATAATAACTGAATATTTCTTTATGCTAGTTAAAAAAAATTGATTTGAGGTGGGAATGCGAAAATTCATACATTAGTCTCCGGGATGTAAAAGCTAGCCCCGGGATTCCCACGGTTAAAAAAAGAGAAGCACAAACAGACGACAGGCAATAATTTCCGATTACAGTACTAGTCAAGGAAAGCTGAAGGAGAAAGTACACGGTAAGCTTGAAAAAGAGCCAGATGGCAGACCCAGATGCACACAAAAAACGAAAACTCGGTGAACTAAAACTGAACAATATTGTGAATTTCACTTTAAACGGGGTCATTTTTTCTAGTTCTCAAGGCAGTTGAGTAAAACTATAGATTATCAAGTATCATATGCCAACAACCAGACAGCTACTAACCAAGGCTTTTGCTGAGGTATCTCTCTGTCATGGCATCAACTATACTTAACCTAAGGAGGTCTTTCAACAAATTAAAGTAGGTTTCTGAGATGCGTGGCTATACAATTGAAAAAACACCGGGGGAGGGGGGGGGGGGTGGGGATTCTTTAAGCTCTCTCCTCTTCAAAGAAAAAATTGTTTCTCAATACAAACGAAGAAATGGGGATAGAGTGCAAGAATTCTCGAGCTAAGTGTTGCCATTTCCAGAGAC